>Ga0209385_1000069_pt1 | contig 35760 bp, 31 predicted proteins | sample NGEPerB_FD_184506 | JGI IMG/M metagenome (GOLD analysis project Ga0209385, IMG submission 184506) | Arctic peat soil microbial communities from the Barrow Environmental Observatory site, Barrow, Alaska, USA - NGEE PermafrostAB12-B... | ecosystem: Environmental > Terrestrial > Soil > Wetlands >... | reverse complement strand
ACGGGAAGCCGAATGGGGCCAGGCACAGGAACACCGCGACCGGCCGCGCCACCAGCATCAAAACCGCCGCGATCACGACCGCGCCGACCAGGCTGTCGGCCAGCCGGTGCGGCCACACCAGCAGGCCGAGCAGCACGAACATCACGATCTGCGCCAGCCAGGTGACGGCGTCGAGAAACACGACGACGGAATTATGCGCGCGCGTCTGCCGGTTTCCCACCACAAGTCCGGCCAGATAGACCGCGAGGAAGCCGGACGAATGTACCGTATTGGCGGCTGCGAATACGACCAGCGCGCTCACCGCCACGAACGGCGCATGCAATCCTTGCGGCAGCGCGAGCCGGTTGAGCACCAGCGTGATGATCCGCCCGCCGGCGACGCCGATGATGCAGCCCAGCACGGTATCGCGCAGGAAGATCACCAGCACATGCGACCAGGTCTGGTCGCCGGCCAGCAGAAACTCCACCAACAGCAAAGTGAGAAAGACCGCGAACGGGTCGTTGGTGCCGGATTCGACTTCCAGCGTCGCGCGCACGCGCGGGCGTAGCCGCAACCCGCGCGCATTGATCAGCAGGAACACCGCCGCCGCGTCGGTGGAGGCCACCACGGCGCCGACCAGCAAAGCCTGCGTCCAGCCGATGCCGAGCGCCAGTTTGGCGACCGGCGCGGTCAGCACGGTGGTGATCAGGACGCCGGCGGTCGCCAACGTCGCCGCCGGCGCCAGCACGTTGCGGAAGGTGGCCAGGCGCGTGCGCAGGCCGCCGTCGAACAGGATCAGCGCCAGCGCAATCGAGCCGACCATATACGCGGTGCCGACGTCGTCGAATTTCAGGCCGCCCGGGCCACCCTCGCCCGCCAGCATGCCGAGCAGCAGGAACACCAGCAGCAGCGGCGCGCCGAAGCGTAACGCCACCAAGCTCGACAGAATTCCGGCCAGCACCAGCAGGCTGCCGAGCAGGATGGCGATGCTGAAGGTGTCGAGCGAGGCCATATTGTTCTCGTCATTCCGGGGCGCCCGCCGAAGCCCGAAGGGCGAAGGCGGGCGAGCCCGGAATCCAGGGTTACTAAGCTACTGACTGATTTGCTCGTAAAGATCGAGCCACTGCGGGTTCAATTCTTCAATGAGTCTCAATTTCCAGGCCCGACGCCATTTCTTGACGTCTTTTTCGCGGGCGATGGCATTGACAGGGTCGTCGTAACTTTCGAACCAGACCAGGCGATCGACAGTATACTGCCTCGTAAATCCGCGAACGACCTTGTTCTTGTGTTCGTAAACGCGGCGAACGAGGTCGTTCGTTACGCCGAGGTACAGCGTTTTGTTCCGCCCGCTGGCCAGCAAGTAGACGTAATAGGCCATCTCGTGTGGCCCCTGGATTCCGGGCCCGCTTGCTTCGCGAGCGTCCCGGAATGACAAGAAAACCGCTTACGCGCCGGAGTCGTCAAAACGCCACCTTGTCGCCGCCCTTGAGTGAGAGGATCTCGCGCGCCTCGTCCGACGACGCGATCTCCAGCCCGAGGCCTTCGAGAATCTTGCGCACGTTGGTCACTTGCTGGGCGTTGGATTCGGCCAGCTTGCCAGCGCCGACCCAGAGCGAGTCCTCCATGCCGACCCGCACATTGCCGCCCATGGCCGCAGCCTGGGCCGCGACCCGCATCTGATTGGCGCCGGCGCCGAGCACTGACCAGCAATAATTCTCCGGCCCGAGCAGCCGGTCGGCCGTGCGCTTCATCATGATGACGTCTTCGGGATGGCCGCCGATGCCGCCGAGAATGCCGAACACCGACTGCACGAACAGCGGAGGCTTGACCAGGCCGCGGTCGAGGAAATGCTTCAGCGTGTAGAGATGGCCGATATCATAGCACTCGATCTCGAAACGGGTGTTGTTTTCCGCGCAGGTAGTGAGGATGTATTCAATGTCGGCGAAGGTGTTCTTGAACATGCCCTTCTTCGAGCCTTCCAGATACGGCTCTTCCCAGTCGTATTTGAAGTGGCCCTTGTAGCGCGGGATCATCGGGTAGAGCCCGAAATTCATCGTGCCCATGTTGAGCGAGGCGACCTCCGGCTTGAAGGTCGCGGCCGGCTTAACGCGTTCCTCGACCATCATGGTCGGGGCGCCGCCGGTGGTGATGTTCACCACCACGTTCGAGCGCTGCTTGATCACTTTGAGGAACGGGGCGAACGCCTCCGGCGACTGGTCGGGACGGCCGTCCTGCGGGTTGCGCGCATGCAGATGGACGATGGCCGCCCCCGCCTCGGCCGCCCCGATGGCGGCATCGGCGATCTGCTGGGCGGTCACCGGAATATGCGGAGACATCGAGGGCGTGTGAATCGAGCCGGTGACGGCACAGGTAATGATGACTTTGCGCGACTTCGCCATGAGCTTTCCATCCCGGTAAAGTGAGGCTTTTGATTTAACGATTGGACTTGAGCCGTGATCCTAGAGTATCAGCCGCCCCCAAGTCACCCTGTTCACTTGCGCATGACCTATTCCGAAAACGGGTCCCATCCCGGATCAAGTCGGGGACATGCTTTTCGGGGTCATGCGCCGGAGCCATCGCCGTGGACTTAAGGGCTCAACCTGCGGCGGCACAGCCTTCCGGTATCCTGATCGGGGTATTGTGCGGCACCGGCGCCGCGCTCGGCTGGGCGGCGGGTTTTGTCGCGGCCAAGCATGGCGTCACCATCGGCTTTTCGCCCGCCGATTTGGCCTTGCACCGCTTCTTGTGGTCCGGCCTGCTGCTGATGCCGCTCATCCTGCGTGACGGCATCAGCGACCTCGGTGGCATCGGCTGGGGCCGCGGCTTGGTGATGAGCGTGCTGTCGGGGCCGCCGCAGGCGATGATCGCCTATACCGGCTTCATGCTGGTGCCGCTCGGCCACGGCACCACCATCCAGCCGGCCTGCGCCGCGCTGGCGGGGCTGATCCTCGCCACGCTGGTGCTGGGCGAACATCCGACCGCACAACGCATCATCGGCGGCGCCACGATCATCGCGGGCCTGTTGGTGTTCGGCGCCGAGTCGATCACCACCATCGGCAGCCACGGCGTCGGCGGCGACCTGCTGTTCGCCACCGCCGGCCTGTTCTGGGCGACGTTCGGGATCCTGCTGCGCTATTGGCGCGTGTCGGGCACGCGCGCGGTGGCAGCCGTCGGCGCGCTGTCGGTTATGGTGTTCGCACCGTTGCACGCGCTGTTCGTCGGCTATGACGGAATCCTGCGCATGAGTCTTGCGGAAAACATGCTGCAGGTCGTGGTGCAGGGCATTCTCGCCGGCGTGCTGCCGATCTTTCTGTTCGCGCGCGCGGTGATCCTGCTCGGCGCCGGACGCACGGCGACCTTCCCGGCGCTGGTGCCGGGTTTCTCGATGATCATCGGCTATCTTGCGCTCGGCGTGGTGCCGAGCATCCCGCAGGTCATCGGACTGGTGATCGTGGTGATCGGCTTCCGCTTCGCCTTGCGATAGCTCGTTGTCATTCCGGCCCGGCGTATTTTCCCGCGGTCTGCGGGAACATGTTCTTGATGATCTTGAATTTCGAGATGTCCACGGTGGCGTCCATGTGCATGAAGATCACGGCGTCGCGCAGCACCTTCTCGATGCCGAAGTCGAGCATGATGCCGTTGCCGCCGTGCAGCTCGACCGCGTGCTGGGCGACCTTCATGATCTCTTCGGAAGCAAACAGCTTGGCCATGTTGACCAGCGTCTCGGCTTCCGGCGCATTGTCGTCCACGGCTTGTGCGGCGCGCTCGAGTAGCGCGCGCACCGCCTCGATTTTGGTCGCCATTTCGGCGAGCCGCAGCGCCACCGCCTGATGCTTGATCAGGATGCGGCCGCCCTGCACGTAGTTCTGCACATACTCCGCCGTCGCCTCGAAGGCGCGCACGCCGACGCCGAGGTTCTTGGCCGCCTGGATGATCTTGCCTGGACGGAAATAGACGCCGGCCGAACCCATCGCGCTATCCTGCACCAGCAGGTGATCGTCCGGCACGAACATGTCCTCGAACACCATTTCGCCGTTGTTCATGAAACGGCAGCCGAGCGTCTCATTGCAGCGTGCGACCGTGAACCCTTTGGTTTCGCGCGGCACCAGGAACGACGAGGTGCCCTGCAGCATGCCGACCTTGGGATTGCTATTGGCGTAGACCACGTAGAGGCTGGCGTCGTAGCCGTTGGAGATGAACTGCTTGCGGCCATTGATCACCCAGCCGCCGTCCGCTTTGACGGCCTTGGTTTGCATCGCCGCTTCCGGCACGTTGTAAGGCAGCCAGCGGTCGGAGGCGCCGCGCGGCTCGGTCAGGCAATGCGCCATCAGGAACTGCGGCTCCGCGACCAGGCGCTTGAACCATTTTTCCTGGAGATGTTTCGGCGCGAACTGGCGCAGCAGCACCGACACTTTCCAATTCTGCACCATCTTGTCGGCCAGGCCGGAATCGCCGCGCGCGATTTCCTCGGCGACCAGGGCGAAAGTCTTTACTTCCGTGCCCTTCTCGAGTTCGACGCCGCCGAACTCCTCCGGCACACCGAGGGTGCGGATGCCGATCTTCTCGGCCTCTTCCAGGATGCGGATCGGCAGCCGGTCCTCCGGCACCATCGACCATTCGCGCTGCCAATTCTGCTTGATGAAGGGCAGCACCACCTCATCGACGAAATCGCGGCAGCTTTGCCGCATCATCCGTTGTTCTTCTGAAAGTCCAGACATTCCGTACTCCCTCGCCTTTTCATTGCCTTATTGAGCCGCCAGGCCCCCATAGGCGGTCTGGCGGCGGATAGTGCCGTGCATCACGGACCCGAATCATAGTCTTATTCATCTCCCTTGGACGAGTAGCCGCGCATGGATTTTTCTGACCTGCATGAGGCCCTGACGACCCTACTCGCGGCGGCGCGCCTTGCGCTGCGCACCGAGCTTACCTCGGTCTGGTTGCCAATACAGCTTTCGCTGATTGGGCTTGCCGTCATCATCGCCTTGGCCACCGCGGCGGCGATCAAGAAGCGAACCGATCCGGCGACGCTCGCTATGAACTGGCCGCCGGTCCTGCGCATGCTGGTGCGCGCGCTGGTCAGGCACATGGGACCGATCGTCTTCATCCTTGCGCTACTGGTGATGCGGGCGACGCTGCGCTCCGAGGTTGTGCAGCCACGCACTTATCTGCTGGGCGTCGGCATCAGTCTCACTACCGCCTGGGTGGTGATCAATGTGCTCACCAGCATCATCCACAATCGTTTCGTCAACCGCGTGGTGGCGGGCTCGGCCTGGACGATCGCCGCGCTCAGCATCCTGCGACTGCTCGACCCGGTGACAGCGAGCCTCGATTCGCCGGCGGCCTCCATCATGATCGGAGGCCTGCGCCTCTCGCCGCTCTTGCTGCTCAAGACCACCGCGCTGCTGCTCGTCACGTTGTGGGTGGCTAATGCGATGAGCAACTTCCTCGAGAAGCGCGTGCAGACCTTCTCAGATCTGACGCCGTCGATCCAGGTACTGATCGGTAAGCTGATCCGCATCGCGCTGCTCACCATCGCCATCGTAGTGGTGCTCAGCTCCATGGGCATCGACTTGTCGGTGCTGGCGCTATTCTCCGGCGCGGTCGGCGTCGGCCTCGGTTTTGGCCTACAAAAGATCGTGTCCAATCTGGTGAGCGGGATCATCCTGCTGGCCGACAAGTCGATCAAACCGGGTGACGTGATCTCGGTCGGCGAACATTTCGGGCGCGTCGGCAACATGGGCGCGCGCTACACCTCTGTCGATACGCGCGACGGCCGCGAATATCTGATCCCCAACGAGGATTTCATCACCCAGCGGGTGGCAAACTGGACTTATTCCAGCGACCTCGTGCGGCTCTCGGTTAATTTCAGCGCGACCTACGACAGCGATCCGCGCCAGGTGCAGGAGGCGGCGGCGGCCGCAGCGCTCAGCATCGAGCGCGTATCGCGGAAACCGGCGCCGGCCTGCATGCTGTCAGCCTTCGGCGCGACCGCGCTCGAATTCGAGCTGTGGTTCTGGATCCGCGATCCGGCCGCCGGGGTCACCAATGTGCGCAGCGATGTACTGCTGGCGTTGTGGGACTCGATCGACAAGCAAGGTGCCAAGCTCGCGAAGCCGGGCCCGGCACGGGTGATCTACGAGCTCGCCGGCAGCAGCGCGCCGTCAAAGCCCGCGCCGGACGCACCGCCGCCGCCCGAAAATCCCGACAAGCCGAACTTCCCGCCGAGGTGATCAGGCCGCCTTGCGGCTCGCCAGGAATTCACCCATGCGCCCAAGCGCCTTCAGGATGTTCTCGGTCGAATTGGCGTAGCTAAGCCGCACATAGCCCTCGCCGAGAATGCCGAAGTCGGGCCCGCCGATGATGGCGACTCCGGCGTCGTCCAGCAGCGATGACGCCAGCGCCTTCGCCTTCCAGCCGGTGCGCTTGATATTGGGAAACGCGTAGAACGCGCCCTTCGGCGTGGCGCAGGACACGCCGGGTAATTTGTTGAGGCCTTCGACCACTACTTTCCGGCGCTTATCGAATTCGGCGACCATTTTGTGCACTTCGTCCTGCGGGCCCTTGAGCGCTGCCAGCCCGGCAAATTGCGCCGAGGCGTTGACGCAGGAATGCAGGTTGACCGCTAGCTTGCGCGCATAGTCGTAGAGCTTGCCCGGCCACACCGCATAGCCGAGCCGCCAGCCGGTCATGGCATAGGTCTTCGACCAGCCGTTGAGCAGGATCAGCCGGTCGCGGATCGACGGATAGGACAGCAGGCAGACGTGCTGCTCTCCGTCATAGACCATGTGGTCGTAGATCTCGTCCGACATCACGGCGACGTCCGGCCACTGCTCCAGACCGGCAACCAATTTGTCGACTTCGGCCTTGCCGGTGACTCCGCCGGTCGGATTGGCCGGCGAGTTGAGGATCAACAGCCGCGTGCGCGGCGTGATCAGCTTGAGCGTCTCTTCAGCCGAGAAGGAAAAGCCGTTCTCCTCGCGGATCGGCACCGGCACCGGCGTGGCGCCGGTAAACTCGATCATCGAGCGGTAGATCGGGAAACCCGGATCGGGATAGAGGATCTCTGTGCCCGGCTCGCCGAACATCAGGATCGACATGAACATGGTCGGCTTGCCGCCGGGCATGATCATCACGCTGTCGGGGGAGACCTCAACCTTGAAGCGCTTGTGCAAATCGGCAGCGACAGCCTCCCGTAAGGGCGGAATACCGTTCGCCGGCGTGTAGCCGTGGTGACCGTCGCGCAGCGCCTTGATCGCCGCCTCGACGATGAAGTCGGGGGTGCGGAAGTCAGGCTGGCCGATGCCAAGATTGATGATGTCGCGGCCCTGCGCGATCAGGGCGTTGGCGCGGGCGAGCACGGCAAAGGCGTTTTCCTCGCCGATGCGGTCGAAGGCCGCGATCGTTTTCAGCATGGCGTCACTCCCCGGTGGCGGGCCGCATCCCATCGACAGGAACAGGGCGACCGCGCACTCGATTTGGCGCGCAGTTCACCCGATCGGGCGGGGAAAATCAAATCGAGCGTGACCGATGCTCAGTTCTCGCCACCGTAGTGGGCGCCTAAATCACGCAATATCTGCAACCGGATGAATGGGTCGGGATCGTCGCCAAGATAGTCGTTGCCATTGTAGACAGGTCCGGCCGGAAACAGGTTTGTCCCGCGGTAGCGTGAGTTTACGGTGGCCGTGGCGGCATGGGCCGCCACATGCTTCTTGTGCTTACGCCCCTTTGCCGCGTCTGCTGGCGCAGCGGCGGCGAGAACGAAGGCGAGACCGATGGCGGACACCATCAGCTTGACCGCAAGCGATGCCATGGATGCATCCTTTCATCGTGTCGTCGGTCCCTCCCTTATCCAACCAGTGCGGCGGCACAAGGGCGGATGGTGGTGCATTCAATCACAACTCGGTGTCGGAATATTCGCGGCCGGCAGGGGTTAGACGCGCTTCAAACGCTATCGCGGCGCCAACAGGTTGGGGACTAACGGGGATGAATGGCGCTCATGGATGCATCACGGAATGGCATTGTCCTCGCGCGCGCAAACGTGGCACGGTCGCGGCCGTTTCTTTTCCGGGGTTTTTCCATGGCCAACACGTCGACGACCGAAAAACGCAACGTCTTCCGCCGCCTGCATGATGCCGGATGCTTCGTCATCCCCAATCCGTGGAACGTCGGCAGCGCCCGCTATCTGCAGGGGCTCGGCTTCAAGGCGCTGGCGACCACCAGCTCGGGCTACGCCCATGCGCAGGGCTACGCCGATGGCGAGCAATCGTGCGATGAGGTTCTCGCTCACTTCGGCGAGATCGCCGCGGCCACCGACGTGCCGCTCAATGCCGACTTTGAGGGCGGCTTTGCCGACGATCCGGCCGGCGTCGCCGAGAATGTGACGCGTTGCATTGCGACCGGCGTCGCCGGACTGTCGATCGAGGATTCGACCGGCGATTCGAAACAGCCGCTCTACGCTTTCGATCTCGCGCTCGCCCGCGTGAAGGCCGCGCGCGCGGCGATCGACAAGGCCGGCGGCGACGTCGTGTTCACCGCCCGCACCGAGGGCTTTATCCGCGGCAGGCCCGACCTGGACGAGACTATCCGCCGGCTGAGAGCCTTCGCCGACGCCGGCGCCGATTGCCTCTACTCGCCCGGCATCAAGACCCGCGAGCAGATCACGGCGACCGTCAAGGCGGTGGCGCCGAAGCCGATCAATTTTCTCAATAGCGGCGCGTTCGGCTTCACCGTCAAAGAACTCGGCGAGATGGGCGTGCGCCGCATTAGCGTGGGCGGCACGCTGGCGCGCGTCGCCATGCATGCCTTCATCAAGGCGGCAACCGAAATCGCCAAGGAGGAAAAGTTTGATAGTTTTGCCGGCGTAATAACGAACCCGGAACTCAACAAGTTTTTTAGCGACGATCGGCGGCAAAAACCATGAGCGAACCCGTCGATTCGAAGACCGGACAACCGATCGGCGCGACGGTCGATGCTCGGCCGGCGCAACGGCTCGGTCCGGTGACGCTCGAAGGCCGCTATGGCCGCGTCGAGGAGCTCGAAGCCAAACATGCGGCATCGCTGTGGGTGGCTGTGAAGGGAGACGACAGACTGTGGACCTACATGGCCTATGGTCCATTCACCGACGCTTCGTCATTCGCGTCATGGGTGAGCGAGCGCGCCGGGCTCACCGACCCGTATTCCTACGTCGTGGTCGCGCCAGTTGGCGGCGCCGTTGGCATCGTCACACTGATGCAAATCCGCCCCGCCACGCGCGTGGTCGAGGTGGGCAACATCGTCTACGGCACGCCGTTACAGCGCACGCCGCTCGGCACCGAGGCGCAATATCTGCTGGCTCGTTATGCGTTCGACACGCTCGGCTACCGGCGCTACGAGTGGAAGTGCGACGCGTTCAACGCCGCTTCGCGCCGCGCGGCCCTGCGCTACGGCTTCGTCTTTGAGGGCATCTTTCGTCAGCACATGATCATCAAGGGCCACAACCGCGATACTGCCTGGTTCTCCATGCTCGACAGCGAATGGCCGGCGCGCAAGACGAACTTCGAGCGCTGGCTGGCGCCGGAAAACTTCACCGCCGACGGACGGCAAAAGCTCAGCTTGCGTGCGATGAACGGCGCAAAGGAATGAGCTTTACCACCTGATTTTTCGGATAAGATCACGCTCAAATCGAAGAGGGCGTAAATGCATATCCTAATCACCGGCGCCGCGGGCATGATCGGCCGCAAGCTCACCGCGCGGCTGGTCATCGACCGGGCGCTCGGCGACCAGCCGATAGAAAAATTGACATTGATTGACATTGTCGCGCCGGCGCGACTCGCGGGCTTTTCCGATCACGTAAAAACCCGGGCCGCCGATCTCGCCGCCCCGGGCGTTGCGGCAAAAGCGATCTCGGAGCGGCCCGAAGTGATCTTCCACCTCGCCGGCGTGGTGTCGGCCGAGGCGGAGACCGATTTCGACAAGGGCTACCGCGTCAATCTCGACGGCACCCGCGCGCTGCTGGAAGCGATCCGCGCCGCCGGCAACGGCTACCAGCCCAAGGTCGTGTTCACCTCGTCGATCGCGGTGTTCGGCGCGCCGTTCCCGGACGCCATCCCCGATGATTTCCATCTCACGCCGCTCACCTCCTACGGCACGCAAAAGGCGATCTGCGAACTGCTGCTCGCCGACTACACAAGGCGCGGCATTCTGGAAGGCGTCGGCATCCGGCTGCCGTCGATCGTGGTGCGGCCGGGCAAGCCGAACAAGGCGGCCTCCGGCTTCTTTTCCGGCATCATCCGCGAACCGCTGGCCGGTGAGGCCGCACTGCTGCCGGTGGCCGACAGCGTGCGGCATTGGCACGCCAGCCCGCGCTCGGCGGTCGGCTTTCTCCTGCATGCCGCCGGCCTGACGCGCGCGCAATTGGGCGACCGCATCAATCTCACCATGCCGGGAGTGTGCTGCACGGTCGGCGAACAGATTGCGGCGCTGCGCCGCATCGCCGGCGACAAGGTTGCCGGGCGCATCAAGCGTGCACCGGACGAACTGGTCGAACGCATTGTGGCCGGCTGGCCACGCCGCTTCGATGCGCGCCGCGGCCTCGCACTCGGCTTCCAGGTGGAAGCGACATTCGACGACATCATCCGCGTCCATATCGAAGACGAGTTGGGAGGCCGGATCGCGTCCTGATGCGCTTGCGCCCCGCGCCCCAGGCCTTACATTACTCGCCATGACCTACGTTGACGCCGCTGTCGCACCGCTGCGTAAGACCGGCCAGATCAAGATCCACGGCCCCGCCGCCTTCGAGGCCATGCGCAAGGCCGGCCAACTGGTGGCGCGCTGCCTCGATATGCTCGTCGAGCATGTCCAGCCGGGCGTGCCGACCGAAAAAATCGACAGGCTGGTGCTGGAATACGCGCTCGCTCACGGCGCGCTGCCGGCCACGCTGATGTATCGCGGCTACAAGAAATCGACCTGCACCTCGCTCAATCACGTGGTCTGCCACGGCATTCCCGGCGACAAGCCGCTTAAAGAGGGCGACATTGTCAACATCGACGTGACGCTGATCCTCGACGGCTGGCACGGCGATTCCAGCCGCATGTATCCCATCGGCGAAATTCCGCGCCGCGCCGAGCGCCTGATCGAGGTGACGCATGAGGCGATGATGCGCGGCATCGCCACCATCCATACCGGCTCGACCACCGGCGACATCGGCGCCGCGATCCAGAGCTACGTGGAAGCCCAGCACATGAGCGTGGTGCGCGACTTCTGCGGCCACGGTCTCGGCCGCCTGTTCCACGACGAGCCCAATATCGTCCACGTCGGACGCGCGGGCGAAGGCATCGTGCTCAAGCCCGGGATGTTCTTCACCGTGGAGCCGATGATCAATATAGGCCGCCCGCATGTGAAGGTGCTGTCCGACGGCTGGACCGCGGTGACGCGTGACCGCTCGCTGTCGGCCCAGTTCGAGCACACCGTGGGCGTCACCGACAAAGGCGTCGAAGTGTTCACCTTTTCCCCGGCCGGGCTGCACAAGCCGCCCTACCAGCGCTGACGCGCAATTTATGCCGAGAGCCTAAAGCCTCCCTCGTCGATTGCATCCGCTTGCACTACAATCGCGCCTTCTGGGGCGACGCGGCGTGGGCGCGTATTCATGGCGGACAAGCAAGGCAAGAGCGAGCGCAAGACCGGCGTTAAGGCCGGCCTGTCGGAGGGTCCGCCGCATTATCACGGCCACCGCGAACGGCTGCGCGGGCGCTTCCGCGAGGCCGGCGCCGAGGCGGTGAGCGACTACGAGCTGCTCGAACTGGTGCTGTTCCGCGCCATCCCGCAGCGCGACATCAAGCCACTCGCCAAAGAACTGATCGCCAAATTCGGCTCCTTCGCCGAAGTGGTGGCGGCGGCGCCGGCCCGGCTCGCCGAGGTCAAGGGCATGGGTGACGCCGCCATCACCGAGCTCAAGATCGTGCACGCCGCGGCCAGCCGGCTGGCGCGCGGCCTGGTGCAGAAGCGGCCGGTATTGTCATCCTGGTCGAGCGTGATCGATTACTGCCGCACCGCCATGGCCTATGCCGACAAAGAGCAGTTCCGCGTGCTGTTCCTCGACAAACGCAATCAGCTCATCGCCGACGAATTGCAGCAGGTCGGCACCGTCGATCACACGCCGGTCTATCCGCGCGAGGTGGTCAAGCGCGCGCTCGAGCTATCGGCCACCGCGCTGATCCTGGTGCACAACCATCCGTCGGGCGATCCGACGCCGTCGCGCGCCGACATCCAGATGACGCAATCGATCATCGACGTGGCCAAGCCGCTGGGCATTTCCGTGCACGACCACATTATCGTCGGCAAGGAAGGCCATGCCAGCTTCAAGGGGCTAAGGTTGATTTAGCGCGCTTAGGCGGCCACCGTCGATTTAATCGACGCATTGCGACGCGGCTGAGTGCGCGTGTCAGGTTCGATCATCCAGCGCGCGATTCTGGGCCAGTATTCGCCGAGGATCGTCCGTCCCATGAACAATCCGGCGTGGCCGCAAGGCGCCGTCGCCTTGCGAATGGCGCGTGCCGGGGTGCCGACCAGGCGCTCGGTCGCGAACAGCTGCGCCGGCGCGACCAACTCGTCGTCACGCGCCGCCAGCAGGAAAATCGGGGCGCGCATTGTCGCCAAGTCGATTGGCTCGCCCAAGGCGATAAATTGACCGGTCGCAATCTCGTTTCGTTTGTACAGCTTCTCGATCACCTCGAGGTAATAGGTTCCGGGCAGATCGACGGTCCACGCGTGCCAATCCCGGAATATCGCTTCCAGCGCGGCGAAGGCGGGCGAGCCGATCGGTTCCGGCGTTTGCAGCAATTGATAAATCGCGTGGGAGTCGATCGTTTCCGATCCCCAGAACTTCTGCACCTTGCGACCGAGCACGCGGCCGTCGCCCAACGTCACTAGTTCATGAAAAAGCGCCAAAGGGCTAGCGTCGGCGAGCGTCGACAATGCGGATTGCCCGGCGGCAATATCGATCGGCGCCCCGGCCAGCACCAGTTTGCGCACCTTGGCGGGAAACCGCGCGGCATAGAGCAGCGACAGCCAGCCGCCCTGGCAAAGCCCGACCAGATCGACGCTGCCGCCGAGTTGGTCGACCAGCACGTTGAGGTCGGCGAGATAGTCGTCGATGCCTAAAAGACGCATCTCCGTTGTGGCCGAACGCCAATCAGTCACGAACAGCCGCCGCAGGCCGGCGTCGCGCAATGCCACGACCAGGCTGTGACCGGGCGCCAGATCGGCAACGGCCGCTCCATGCAGCGCAAACGGCGCACACAGCAAAGTGGCAACGCCATCCTTGACGGTGCTGAAATCGCGCAGTCGCACGCTCTTCAATTCGAGCGCAATCGTGTTCGGCGTGGCCCATTTCGGCTCGCGTGCCGCGGGGCCGTCCCCTTCGCCCATCGCGAGATTGACGAAACGCTTGGCCAGTAACCCGGCAAACTCGCTTGCTGAGGCTGCGGCAAACGCCGGCCACATGAATCCGAGACGCGGATCTTGCCGTCCCGTTGGCTCGTACATGCCGGAAAGTACGTCACAAAATCGACCGGGCCGCGTTGTTCTAGGTCAAACGCGGCCGCAAATTGGTATTCGTATTGAAATTCAAAAGCTTCGCGGTATGGCCTATGTTGGCCGCCGCGAGCTCACTGCTGCAGCACATAGATTCCGGGCGCATCAGCGAGCGGAACATGATCCGCCGCACCCATTGCGGGCGGATCGACCGGTTCGCCCGACCGTGCGGCGAGCCAGGCGACCCATTCCGGCCACCAGGAACCTTGCTTTTGCGGCGCTTGCGCCAGGAAGGCTTCCGGATCGACGTAGCGGTCGTCCGCCTTCCTGGTCATCACCTGGAAGCCGTGACCATCATGGCCGGGCTCTGACACGATCCCGGCATTGTGGCCGCCGGTCGCGAGCAGATAGGTCACGTCGGTATCGGTCAAAAAATTGATCTTGTAGGAGGAGCGCCACGGCGCGACGTGATCGCGCACTGTGCCGACGTTGAAGATCGGAGCGCGAATATCCGCGAGCGCGATCGGCTTGTCGGCGACGAGATAGCGCCCCCCGGCGAGATCATTGTTCAGGAACAGCCGCCGCAGATATTCCGAATGCATGCGATAGGGCATGCGGGTGGCGTCCGCATTCCACGCCATGAGGTCGATCATCGGCGCTCGCTCGCCCATCAAATAGTCGCGCACCATACGCGACCAGACCAGGTCGCTGGAGCCCAGCATCTGAAAGGCGCCCGCCATCTGCTTGGCGTCGAGGAAGCCTTGCTCCCACATCATGTCTTCGAGGAACGCCACCTGGCTCTCGTTGATGAAGAGCATCAGCTCACCTGCCTCGGTGAAGTCGGTCTGCGCCGCCAGCAGCGTGATCGACTTCAGCCGATCGTCGCCGTCGCGCGCCATGGCCGCGGCGGCGATCGACAGCAGCGTGCCGCCCAGGCAATAGCCGACGGCGTGGACTTGTTGGTCCGGCACGATCGCGCGGACCGCGTCGAGCGCCGCCATGACGCCGAGCGTGCGATAGTCGTCGATGCCGAGATCGCGGTCCTCGGGGCTCGGGTTCTTCCATGAAATCATGAAAACCGTGAAGCCCTGCTCGGTCAGGTACTTCACCAGCGAGTTATGCGGAGATAGATCGAGGATGTAATATTTCATGATCCATGCCGGAACGATCAGCACGGGCTCCGGCCGGACCTTGCTGGTCGCGGGCGCGTATTGGATCAGCTCGATCAACCGATTGCGATAAATGACCTTGCCGGGGGTCGCCGCCACATCGCGCCCGATCACGAAATCCTCGGTGCCGACCGGCTTCTTTCCGCTGACGGCGCGCTCCCAATCTTCCGCCATATTGCGCAGGCCGCTCACCAGGTTCATTCCGCCTTTGCTGACGGTATGCCGAAGCACCTCGGGATTGGTCGCCAGAAAATTCGAGGGCGAGATCATGTCGAGAATCTGGCGCGACACGAACTCCGCCATCGCTTCATGGTGCTTGGTGACGCCACGGATGCCGGTGGTCGCGTTGTGCCACCATTGCTGCTGCAGCAGGAAGGCCTGATACATGAAATTGTACGGCGGTTTTTGCCAATCCGCGCCGGCGAAGCGGCGATCTTGCGGCAGCGGCTCGATGCAGCACGGCGTCTTGCCGCCCTCCAACGCGGAGCGGAATGCATAGTTGGCGAAACGGGTCGTTTTCCGCATTGCCTTGTCGACGAGTTGCAGCCGTTTGCCGGGTGAAACGGCAAGATGAATCGCCCAATCGAAATAGGCCTTGCCGAGTGCCGCCGGCGACAAGCCAAACGTGAAACGCGCGATCATGGCATGGAGCGAGCGATCGGTGATGTCGGCGAGGGCGGTCACCGCATAGGAATCGCGCCCATCGATCTCCTCGGTCAGGGCTATACCGCCAACTTTCGGAACGAGACGCAACGCTGCCTTTTCGGCGGCCGGCTTCACGTCAGCTGGCGCATCCGTCTGCATGGGGACCGGAATCGTCATGGCGCACCTATTCTTTAGGCTTCCATTCTTGCGGAATGGACATTCAATTATGAATATGTAGCCGATTTATTGCGGCGCAATGATTTGGATCAATCGGTAATATGATCCCGATAAATCAGTAGAAAACCGCTCCTGTTTACTGCCGCACCAACGAATACGGATTGGCAGCTTCCGGAACGCGCCGCCATGAATTCGCATCCGCTTCCTCGAAACGCCACGGGTTGCCGCGCGCCGGCGCCAACATGAGCTCGTCGCGATCGATCTTCCACTGCGCGAAATTCAGGCGTGCGATGGCGGGATCGCAGCCGGGCTTGATTTTCACCGCCATGCCATCCTCCGTTGGATCTGTCGCCAAAATCAGCTGACAGAGCGGCTTGCCACCGCGCACGATCGCCCAATCGCCGGCCACCTGCTCCGGCGGCTTCTGCGGCGGAGCGGCGGCGGCGGCATTCTGCAGGAACAGCACGCCGATGCCGGGCGTCGGCGCCTCGTAGATGCCGTCCTCCACCTCGCTGAATTCCACCAGCGACTTGCCCTGGGCGTCGAGCAGACGCAGCAGATCGTTTTCCGGAAAATTCCAGCCGGCGATATCGTTCACCAGCGGAAACAAAGTGCCGCAGTTCTTGTCGAACTCGGCCTTGAAACCGACCGGCACAGGATCGGGTTTTAATGTGATGGTGCAAATCTTGTCGCGATCGGCGTTGGAGAATTCCCAGGTGCCGATCATGGCTTTGGCGGAATCGCCGAGCGTGGCCGGGGTTTGCGCCGACGCCGGCGCGGCCACCATGACGGCAAGACCGATCAGAATGAGGCGGCGGCGTCCGATCATGTACGTTTCGGCGGAAACGGCGTTTCCGAAACCGGTGTCAGCGGCGGCTTGCCCGCCGCCCAGACCAGGATGTTGTCGACCACGAGTTGGTCCATGGCCGCGCGCGTCACCTCGGTGGAAGAGCCGAGATGCGGGAACAGCACGATGTGATCCATCTCCATCAATTCTTTCGGCACCTGCGGCTCCTTGGCGAACACGTCGAGGCCGGCGGAATAGATGGTGCGGTTCTTGAGCGCCTCGATCAGCGCCGGCTCGTCCACCACCGAGCCGCGCGCCATGTTGATGAGGATGCCGTTCGGACCAAGCGCCTTCAGCACCTCGGCATTGATCATGTTCGCCGTCGCCGGTCCGCCCGGCACGATCACCATCAGCGTGTCGACGTCGCGCGCCATGTCGAGGAGTTTCGGGTAATACTTGTAGCTCACACCCTTCTGCGGATTGCGGCTGTGATAGACCACTGGCACGCCGAAGGCTTCAAGCCGGCGCGCGATCGCCTTGCCGATGCGGCCCATGCCGACCATGCCGACGGTGCGATTGCGCAGCGTCGCCTTGGTGAGCGGATATTGCCCTTGCGGCCATTTGCCGGCGCGCAGAAAGCGCTCGGCCTGCGGAAATTCGCGCACCGTGCAGAGCAAGAGGCCGAGCGCGGTGTCGGCCACCTCCTCGTTCAGTACTTCCGGCGTGTTGGTGACGATGATGCCGTGCGCGCCCGCCCACTTGGCGTCGATGTGATCGTAGCCGACGCCGAAGCTCGAGATCTGCTCGAGCTTGGGAAAGCGCTGCATGAATTCCGGGCTGATGCGCTCGTTGGTATAGGCCACCACCAGCGCACGGACTTTATCGGCGATGGATTTAAGGAACGCGTCCTTGTCGGTCGCGTCGATCAGCTTGTGCAGCGTGACCTTGGGCTCCAGTCCGCCGACAATGACCGGCTTCTTGTTGCCGATCAGCAGCACGTCCGGCTTTTCGCCAGCCATTCGCTTTTCTCCTTTAGACCAGTGCGGTGACCGGCTTTTCGACGAAACTCTTGAAGGCCGCGAGCAGCTCGCCGCCGAGCGCGCCGTCCACCACGCGATGATCGCATGACAGCGTGACCGTCATCTGGCTGATGAATTTCACAGCCCCGTCTTCGGTTTCGATTGGCGCGCGGCGCGTGGCGCCGACCGCCAGAATGGTGGCGTGCGGCGGATTGATGATGGCGAAGAACTCGCGCACGCCGTACATGCCGAGATTGGAAATGGCGCTGGCGCCGCCCTGATATTCGTTCGGCTTGAGCTTGCGGACGCGGGCGCGCTCGGCGAGGTCGCGCATTTCCGCCGATATCGCGGTGAGCGATTTGGCTTCGGCGTTGCGGATCACCGGCGTGATCAGCCCGCCCTCAATCGCCACCGCCACGCCAATGTCCGAGTGCTGGAAGCGCAGGATGCGATCCTCGGCCCACACCGCATTGGCGGCGGGAACGCGCTGCAGCGCCGCCGCCCAGGCCTTGATGATGAAGTCGTTGAGCGAAAGCTTGAACGCCGGCTGGTCGTCCTTGTCCTTGGGCGCGGCGGCATTGGCCTCCTCGCGCATGGCGATGAGTCGGCCGGCATCCATATCGGCGGTCAGATAGAAATGCGGGATGGTCTGCTTGGCCTCGATCAGCCGCTTGGCGATGGTGCGGCGCATGGAGTCGAGCGGCACTTCCTCGTATGGCGTGTCAGTGTACAGCGCCTTGACCTGCGCGGCACTGGCGCCGGTGGCAAGCGCGGGCGCGGCAGGCGCTGCCCGTTCGACGTCACTGGCAACGATGCGGCCATGCGGGCCGGAGCCGGTGACGCGTGACAAGTCGATGCCGCGTTCGGAGGCCAAGCGCCGCGCCAGCGGCGTCGTGAACGCGCCGCCCGGGAGTTTCGCGGGACCGAAATTGCGCTCGGGCGTGCGCACTTCGCGGAAGGGGTCGAGCGGCGTGGTGCGCGGTGTGGGCGCGGCCTGCATCGCGGCCACTGGAGCGGCGGCGGCGCGCGGCGGCAGAGCCTTCGCCGGCGCTGCTGCGGGCGAGGCGCTTGGCGAGGTACCGGCACCGGAGATCACCGCCACCACGGCGCCGACCTTGGCCACCTCGCCGACGCCGAATCTGATCTCGCTGAGCGTGCCGGCGCTGGTGGCCGGCACTTCCATCGAAGTCTTGTCGGTCTCGATCTCGAACAGGTTGTCGCCCGGCTTCACGGCGTCGCCGGCCGACTTAAACCATTTCACGATCTTGCCCTCGGCGACGGTCTCGCCGAGCTGCGGCATCAGGACGTCCACGCTAGTCCCCTGCAGTGCTCGACGAGTCCTACCACGTCACCGACACATATTGCGTCTCGAGAAATTCCATCATGCCCTCGTGCGCGCCTTCGCGGCCGAGGCCGGACTGCTTGGTGCCGCCGAACGGCGCCGCCGGATCGGAGACCAGGCCGCGGTTCAAGCCGATCATGCCGAAATCGAGCTTTTCCGAAACGCGCATGCCGCGGCTCAGGTCCTTGGTGAACAGATAGGCCATAAGGCCGTATTCGGTGTCGTTGGCGCGCTTGATCGCTTCGTCCTCGGTCTTGAAGCTCTGAATCGCGGCCACCGGTCCGAAGATTTCCTCGTTCAACATCTTGGCCGAATCCGGAACATTGGTGAGCACGGTCGCCGGATAAAAGAAGCCGGGGCCGTCCGGCGTCTTGCCGCCAGTCAGCACCTTGGCGCCTTTCTTGACTGCGTCGGCGACCAGATCGATCACCTTGTCGCGGCCGTCCTTGTTGACCAGCGGCCCGAGATTGATGCCGTCGTCGAGGCCGTTGCCCATCTTCAGCGATGCCATCTTGGCGGTGAGCTTCTTGGCGAACTCGTCGTGCACCTTTTCGTGCACGTAGAAGCGGTTGGCCGCCGTGCAGGCCTCGCCCATGTTGCGCATCTTGGCGATCATCGCGCCTTCGATGGCGGCATCGATATCGGCGTCCTCGAACACCAGGAACGGCGCATTGCCGCCGAGCTCCATCGACGGCTTGAGCACGTTGTCGGCGGCCTCGTGCAGCAGCTTGCGGCCGACCTCGGTCGAGCCGGTAAACGAAACGACCCGCACGCGCGGATCGTGCAGCATGGCGCTCACCACCGGACCGGAGCGGCGCGAGGGCACCACGTTGACCACGCCGGCGGGCACGCCCGCCTCTTCCAGCACCGGCATCAGCGCCAGCATGGTGAGTGGGGTATCGGAAGCGGGCTTGAGCACCACCGGGCAGCCGGCGGCGAGCGCCGGGCCGATCTTGCGCGTCGCCATGGCGGCCGGGAAATTCCACGGCGTCACCAGCACGGCGATGCCGGCCGGTTTATGGTGCACGAAGATGCGGGCGCCCGACGCCGGCGCGCGCGAATTTTGGCCGATGTTGCGCACGGCTTCCTCGGCGTACCAGCGGAAGAACTCGGCGGCATAGGCCACCTCGCCGCGCGAATCCGGCAGCGCCTTGCCGTTCTCCAGCGTGATCAGTTTGGCGAAGCGCTCGGCGTCGCGCATGATCAGCTCGTAGGACTTGCGCAAAATCTCGGCGCGCTCGCGCGGCTTGCGCCCGGCCCAGCCCTCGAAGGCGGCGTCAGCGGCGTCGATCGCGGCCTTGGCGTCGTCGACCGTGGCGCTCGCCACCGACGCGATCTTACGCTCGGTGGCCGGATCGATCACGTCGAAGCGGACGTTGTCGGACGATTTGCGCCATTGGCCGCCGATCCACAGATCGGTCGGAACATTGGCGAGAAGATTTTCGTACATGATGCGGTTTCCTTCACGTCGTCATTCCGGGTTCGGCGCTGGCGCGCCGCCCCGGAATGACGAAAGAACTAACTCCCCAACGATCGCCGCACCGTATCGACGATTCGATCCGGCGTCGGCAACACGGCGTCTTCCAGAATATCGGCGGCCGGCAGCGGAATATGCGGCGTGGTGATCCGCACCGGCGGCCCGTCGAGGTCGTAGAACGCCTCGTCCGCCACGATCGACACGATCTCGGCGCCCCAGCCGCACAGCCGCGGATTTTCCTCGACGGTGAACAGCCGATGAGTGCGCGCAACCGAACCGAGGATGGTTTGGGTGTCGAGCGGCACCAGCGAGCGCACGTCGATCACTTCGCAGTCGATGCCGTGTTCCGCCTTGAGCTTTTCGGCCGCTTCCAGCGCGCGCGACACCATCAGCGCCAGCGCGATAATGGTCGCATCCTTGCCGGGACGCACTATTTTTGCGGTACCAAGGGTGTCGACGATTTCGCCGTCCGGCACCTCACCTTTGGTCGCATAGAGCGACTTGTGCTCGAGGAAGATGACCGGATCGGGATCGCGCACCGCCGCCGCCAGCAGGCCGATGACATCAAGCGGGGTCGAAGGCGCCACCACCTTGAGACCTGGGATCATCATGCACCAGTTCTCGACGCTTTGGCTGTGCTGGGCGCCGAAGCGCGAGCCGGCTCCGTTGCCGGTGCGCACCACCAGCGGGCATTTGACCTGGCCGTTCGACATGTAACGGCTCTTGGGGAACTCGTTGGCGATGTAGTCGAAGCACACCGCGAAGAAGTCCGAGAACATGATCTCGGCGATCGGCTTCAGCCCGGTCATCGCCGCACCCATGGCCGCGCCCATGATCGCCTGCTCGGAGATCGGCGTGTCGCGCACGCGCAACGGCCCGAACTGCTCGAGCAGGCCGACGGTGGATTTAAACACGCCGCCGGCTTTCGCCACGTCTTCGCCGAGAAACACCACGTCGGGGTCGCGCGCCATTTCCTGCGCGATGCCGCGGGCAACGGCGTCTCGATAGGTCAGTTCCGCCATGCCCAGCCTCCATCGGCGTAGACGTCGGTCGTGATGATATCGAGCGGCGGGTTCGGCGCGGCCTTGCAGGCCTCGGTCGCGTCATCGACAACCTTGCGCACCTCGGCGTCGATCTTGCCGATTACATTCTCCGACACGCCGAATTGCAGCAGCCGCTCGCGATAGATCTTGATCGGGTCGCGTTGTTTCCAGCGTTCCAATTCGCCCTCGGGCCGGTATTTCGCCGGGTCGGCACGCGAATGGCCACTGTGGCGATAAGTCATGCACTCGATCAGCGACGGGCCGTTGCCGGCGCGAGCTTTGTCATACGCCGTCTTGGCGGTGCGATAGACCACGTCGGCATCGTTGCCGTCGATCACGATACGCTCCAGTCCATAGGCCGACGCGCGATCGGCGGCCGGGTGCTCGACCGCGGTCACGTCGGCGATCGGCGTGTATTCCATGTATAGATTGTTCTCGCAGACGAAGATCACCGGCAGCTTCCAAACCGCGGCGAAATTGAGCGCCTCGTGGAAGGCGCCGATATTGGTGGTGCCGTCGCCGAAAAAGCAGACCGACACATCCTTGGCGCCCTTGTACTGCGCGCGCCACGCCGCGCCACACGCTATGGGCAGATGCGCGCCGATGATGGCGTAGGAGCCCATGACGCCGTGTTCGACCGAGGTCAGATGCATCGAGCCGCCCTTGCCGCGCATTAGTCCGTTGTCGCGCTGCATCAGCTCGCCCAGCACCTTCTCGACCGGAACGCCGCGCGCCAGCGTATGGGCATGCCCGCGATAGGTGCAAAAGCTCAGGTCGCCTTTGATCATTGCGCCGGCAAAGCCGGCCGCCACCGCCTCCTGGCCGAGCGACAGATGGCTGGTGCCCTTGACCAGGTTCTGCAGGAACAGATCGAAGGCGCGCTGCTCCGCCTCACGGATCGTCACCTGCGTCCGGTACAGCTGCAGGCGCTTGTCCTCGCCGATATCGTCGTTCAAGCCCGAGCCGGCCGGCACCGAGGCCCGGTCCTTTACTGTCGCCATGAATGATCCTCGAAAATCCGCTTTAAGTCGGCGGAACTTAGCCCCGATACCGAAGGCCTCGCAACTCTCCTATTCGAGCGGTCCCTCGACCACCCCTTCGCTGGTGGTGGTCTTGCCCAACTTGCGCTCCCGGTACAGCAAATAGAGCCCGGAGCAGATGACGATGGCGGCCCCCGCCATGGTCCAGCCGTTCGGCACATGGTCGAACACCAGATAGCCGAGGATCACCACCCAGATGAGCTGGGTATAGACGAACGGCGAGAGCACCGCCGCGGGGGCGATCCGGTGGCCGGCGATCAGCAAAAAGTGCCCGGCGCTGCCGAGCACGCCGATTCCCACCAGCATGAGCGCGATCGCCCAATTCTCCGGCGTGGTCCAGACGAACGGGATGACCGGCAGCATCACCAGCGCACCGATGAAATTCGAATAAAACAACGAGGTCTGGTTGGAATCGACGCGCGACACGATGCGCGTGATCACCGCATAGAAGCCGTAGCTAACAGTAGCGGCGAGCGAGAACAGAGCGGCCGGATGCATGCCGCCGAAGCCAGGCCGCGTGATCAGCAGCACGCCACCAAAGCCGACGCAGATCGCCGACCAGCGCCGCCAGCCGATCCATTCGCCCAGCAGCGGTCCGGAGGCGACGGCGACGATGAACGGAAAGGTGAAGATGATCGACAGGACCTCATCGAGTTGCAACCAGCGCAATGCCAAGAAGTTTCCCACGGTGGCAACGAGCAGCAGCAGCGACCGGATGATTTGCAGCTTCGGACGCGCGGTCCGCAGCAGGCCGGTATGCGTGAACGGGTTGGACACGAACAGCGTCAGCACGAAGGCGCTTGTATAACGCGCCCATGTGATCTGCATGGCGTCCATATGGGTATTGAGATATTTCGCCGTGGTGTCGAGGCAAGCGAACAGCGCCACCGCCCCGCACATCAAGGCGATGCCGGTGAGGCGCTGGCGGCGCTGCAGCGCGATGTCGATCGCCTTGGTCTTGTTGCCGGTCATGAATTGATTTTGCTTGGCTTGCTGGTATAGTCGGAACGCAGGGGAAATTGCAGCCTCCCCTCGAGATGGCAGCCATCCATCCAAGCGCTGGTCACTTCATCTCAGGAGCGACCTATGGATGGCATGGTTCTCGGACTTTTTCTTGTATCAACATTTTTCGGCGGTGCGGTCTCCGGCTTGGCCGGCTTTGCCATGGGCCTGGTCGTATCAGGCATCTGGCTGCACATCCTCACGCCGGTGCAGACCGCGGCCCTGATCGTCGGCTACGGTCTGCTGGTGCAGAGCTACAGCATCTGGAAACTGCGGCACGCTCTGAGCTGGCGCAAAGTGACGCCATTCATCATCGGCGGCGTGGTCGGCGTGCCGGCGGGAGCAGCACTGCTTAGCCACATCGATCCATCTTATTTGCGCATCGGCGTCGGCCTTCTGCTGGTATTTTACAGCACTTACGGCCTGGCGCGGCCGGTGCTCAAGCCGATGGATGCCGGGGTCGCGGCCGATGTCGGCATTGGAGTCATTAACGGTGTGCTGGGCGGGATGACCGGGCTGGCCGGACCCTTCATCACCATCTGGTGCCAATTGCGCGGCTGGTCGAAAGACGAACAGCGTGCCATTTTCCAGCCGGTGATCCTGGCCGCCTTCGTGCTGACCGCCATGTCGCTGAGCGTTGCCGGCGCCATCAACGCTGAACTGATCAAACTGTATGTGTACGGCCTTCCGTTTCTGGCGGCCGGCGTGTGGAGCGGGCTCAAACTCTATGGACATCTCGACGACGCCGCCTTCCGCAAGGTGATCCTGGTGCTGTTGTTGCTTTCCGGGGTTGTCCTGGTCGCACCGGAATTGATGTTTCGATGAGCGGACGCCTTGCTGACAGTCCGGCAATGAACTAGAATTTTTTTGCGGGGCCTGCGGCGGTCGCCCCGCTCCCTTGAAGGCTTGCGAGCCCAAGCACCGTCTCCTTCGTTCACGGAGGGGACCTATGCTGTCTCCGAGCTATTCGATCTCACCGAAAGACTTTTGGAATGCGATTGCGACGCGCGATGCGCCGCAACTCGTCGATGTGCGCCGCCGCGATGCATACGAACAATCGCCGCAACTTTTGCCGGGCGCGCTCTGGCGCGATGCCGGCAAGACGCAAGCGTGGTCGGCCGAACTTGATCGCGCCCGGCCGATCGTGGCTACCTGCAAGGCCGGTCATGAAATGAGCCAGACCGCGGTCGCGCAATTGCGCGCCGACGGCTTCGACGCGCGCGTGCTGGAAGGCGGCTACGAAGCCTGGGCGAAAGCCGGCTTGCCGTTCGTCGCCAAACCCGAGCTCGATCGCCTGACGCCGAAGCGGCCCGGCGTTTGGGTCACACGGCGGCGGCCGAAGATCGACCGCATCGCCTGCCCGTGGCTGATCCGCCGTTTCCTCGACCCGCAGGCACGCGTCTTGTTCGTCGATCCGGCCGAGGTGGCGAACGTCGCGCGCGAGAGCGGCGGCGTGCCGTTCGACATCAAGGACGTCGAACTGAGCCACGAGGGCGAGCGCTGCAGCTTCGACACCATGCTCAAGCTGTTCGGCATGGAAGGCGAGCCGTCGCTCGCCCAGCTGGCCCTGATCGTGCGCGGCGCCGACACAGCGCGGCCCGATTTCGCCGCCGAGGCGGCCGGGTTACATGCGATTTCGCTCGGCCTGTCGGCGCTCGCCGGCGACGACGATCATGGGCTGCTCGCACGCGGTTTCATGGTCTACGATGCGCTGTTCGCCTGGCTGCGCTTTGCGGCCGAGGAGCGCCACAACTGGCCGGCACGCGCATGATCACGAAAAGTGGGAACCGGTTTTCGGAAAAGATCATGCGCAAGCAAAAAGCGGCGTGAGGACGCATGATGACGACTGAAAATACGGTGCATCCGAGCTTCGGCGAGGCCCTTCAAGGTCTGGCTGAAGATCGGCTGCATCAATTTCGGCGGGCCGGCCGGGCAGATCGCCATGATGCATCGCATCCTGGTGGACGAGAAGAAATGGATCGATGAGGCGCGTTTCCTGCACGCGCTCAATTTTTCCATGCTGCTGCCGGGGCCGGAGGCGACGCAGCTCGCGACCTATGTCGGCTGGCTGCTGCACGGCGTGCGCGGCGGGCTTGCCGCCGGTATCTTGTTCGTGCTGCCGGGCGCCTTCGTGATGCTGGGCCTGAGCCTGCTCTACGCCTATGGGCGGGGCTTAGGTCCCATCGACGGCGCGCTGTTCGGCATCAAGGCCGCCGTGCTGGTGATCGTATTTGAGGCGTTGATTCGTATCGGAAAGCGCTCCTTGAAGTCGTCGCTTCTGGTTTCGCTCGCGGCGTTGGCGTTCATCAGCATTTTCTTTTTCGCCGTGCCGTTTCCGCTGATCGTTATTGCCGCAGCGCTGGCCGGTTATCTCATCGCCCGGTCGCGTCCCGATTTGCTCGGCCTCGCCGTCAAAGCGCCTGACGTCACCGATTATTCTGGTAGTCGCTGGCAGCAGTTCACAATCGCCACAATCATTGGTCTCGCAATCTGGTGGGCGCCGGTTGCACTGGCCGCGCTGACCTTGGGGCCGCACCATATTCTTGTCGGCGTCGGGATATTCTTCTCCAAGCTCGCGGTGGTGACCTTCGGCGGCGCTTATGCCGTGTTGGCCTATATGGCGCAGCAGGTGGTCGAGACGAACGGTTGGCTGACGGCACCGGAAATGGTGGATGCGCTCGGCCTCGCCGAGACCACGCCGGGACCACTGATCCTGGTGACGCAATTTGTCGGCTTCCTCGCCGCGTTCCGCGAGGCTGCGCCGTTCACCCCGCTCTCAGCCGGATTGCTCGGCGCGGCGCTGACCACCTGGGTGACTTTCGTACCGGCGATGCTGTGGATCTTCGCCGGCGCACCCTTCATCGAACAGCTGCGCGGCAACCGCCAGCTTGCCGGCGCCTTGGCCGCCATCACCGCCGCCGTGGTCGGCGTCATTCTCAATTTGTCGGTCTGGTTCGCGCTGCATGTGCTGTTCGGCAAAGTGACCGAAATGCACTTAGGACCGTTGCGCTGGTACGCCTTCGACCCGCTGGCGCTCGATATCCGCGCGGCGGTGCTGGCGGCTATCGCCGCAGTGCTCGCTTTCGGCCTGCACCGCAGTTTGATCGAGGTGGTCGTGGCGATGGCCGCGCTTGGCGTCGTCACACAATACGTTTTAGGCTAGCGCTCGCGTTTGACCGCGCTTTCATGCCAGCGGCGCAGTGCGAGATGCGAGAGCGCCGACAGCGCGAAGAAGATCGCAATGCCGGCGAGTGACAGCAACAGCAGCGCCGCGAACATGCGCGGGATGTTGAGCCGATAGCCGGACTCGGCGATGCGATAGGCCAGCCCCGAGCCGGCGCCGGCCGAGCCGGCGGCGATCTCGGCCACCACCGCGCCGATCAGCGACAACCCGCCGGCGATGCGCAGGCCGGCGAGCATCTGCGGCAGTGCCGAAGGCAGCTTCAGGTTCCACAGCAGCTGCCAGCGCGACGCCTTGTAAAGCTCGAACAGCGCGAGAAGATTGTGGTCGACCGAACTTAGGCCCAGCGTGGTGTTGGCCAGCACCGGGAAGAACGCCACGATCCAGGCACAGGCCAGCACCGCCAGGGGTTGCGGCAGATAGATCAGCAGCAACGGCGCGATGGCGACGATCGGCGTCACCTGCAGGATCACCGCGTAAGGATAGAGCGAATATTCGATTAGCCGCGACTGGCTGAACAGGACGGCAAGGCCGATGCCGCCGATGGCGGCGAGCAGGAAGCCCTCGAAGGTGGTGGTGAGCGTCACCAGCAGCGATTGCCACAGCAGGCCGCCGTCGGCGATCAATGTGCTCAGCACCAGGCCCGGGCTAGGCAGCACAAAAGGCGGAATGGCGAAGGCGCGCACCAACAGGTCCCAGGCCACCAGCACCAGCGCCAGCATGAGGACGGGCAAGCCGATGCGCAGCGCGCGCTCGCTCATGGCGAGCCTCCCATCGCCTTGCCGAGCGTCTCGGCGACCTGACGGCAATAGCCGGCGTAATCCGCCGAGGTGCGGAAGCGCTCGTCGCGCGGATAGGGCGCCGGGATCGCGATTTCGGCGAATACGCGGCCCGGGCGCGGCGTCATCAGCACGATGCGCTGCGACAGATAGACCGATTCAAAAACCGAATGGGTGACGAAGATCACCGTGCGGCGCAGCGCCTGCCACAGCGTCAACAGATCATTGTTGAGCTTGAAGCGGGTGATCTCGTCGAGCGCGGCAAACGGTTCGTCCATCAGCAGCAATTGCGGCTCGGTCGCCAGCGCGCGCGCGATCGAGGTGCGCATCTTCATGCCGCCGGATAATTCGCGCGGGAAGGCATGCGCAAAGTCGGCAAGCCCGACCTGCTCCAGCGCTTGGAGCACGGCAGCGCGCGATTGCACTTCGTCCGCGTGCGCGAGCCTAAGCGGCAGCCGCACATTGGCCGCCACGTCGGCCCAGGGCATCAAAGTCGGCTCCTGGAATACGAAGCCGATCTTGCCCTCACTAGCTGTATCGCCCGGCCACTCGATCGCGCCCGCGGACGGCGCGCTTAGCCCTGCGATGATGCGCAGCACGGTCGACTTGCCGCAGCCGGACGGCCCCAGCAGCGAGACGAATTCGCCCTCGCGCACATCGAGGCTGAAATGGTTGAGCGCGACCGTGCCGCTCTCGAACGTCTTGCCGACGTTGCGGAGCGAAACGATGCCCGAACCAGAGGAACTCATTTGGGCCGCAGCTCCAGCCCGACGCCCTTGTTGACGAATTGCAGCGTGTAGGCGCGTTTGTAGTCGAGGCCGGGCTTCACCACACCGGCGCGCACCATCTTGTCGAAGAAGCTCTTCGCGCGCGCGTCGGTCATGGCGCCGATGCCGAGCTTGATCGAGTCGCCGGAATCGACGATGCCGTATTCCTTCATCTTGGCGATGGAATAGGCGAGCAGCGCGTCGGTCATTTCCGGATTCTGTTTCTTGATCAGCGCGTTTCCGGGCCGGCTGTCGCCGTAAATATAATTGTACCAGCCGATGGCCGAAGCATCGACGAAGCGCTGCACCAGGTCGGGCCGTTTCTCCACCAGATCGCGCCGGGTCTCGATCAAGGTCGAATAAGCATTGAAGCCGTCGTCGGCAAGCAGGAACACCTTCGGCTTGAAGTGACCTTGCGTCTCGATCGCGAAGGGCTCGGAGGTGACGTAGCCCTGCATCGCGGAATTCTTGTCGGCGAGGAACGGCTGCGCGTTGAAGGTGTAGGGCTTCACTTTCGCTTCGTCGAAACCATAGTCGGCCCTCAGCCATTGGAAATAGCTGACCATGCCCTCCGGCGAGACGAACAGCGTGAGTTTCTTCAGGTCCGCGAGCTTCTCGACGCCCGGGTGCGCGATCAGTACCTGTGGGTCCTTCTGGAAGCTCGCCGCTACCGTCACGGTCGGGATATCGTGCGCGACCGCGTCGAAGGATTGCAGCGAGTTGGCACTCATGAAGAAGTCGAGCTTGCCGACGGGGAGCAGGATGCGGTTGTTCACGTTCGGCCCGCCCGGCACGATAGTCACGTCGAGCCCGTATTTGCGGTAGGTGCCGTCGGCGAGCGCCTGGTAGAAGCCGCCATGCTCGGCCTCCGCCACCCAATTGGTGCCGAAGCGGACCTTGTCGAGCGTTTGCGCAAGCGCCGGCGACTGCGCCAGCATGCCGATGAGCAGCCCGGCGACGACGAGCGCGCAAAGCCTTGTGGACGGCATATTTCCCCCTCGCTTTCCGTTACATTACCCTAATTGCCGGAGGGGGCACAAAATGGACGCGGACGTCAAAACTGAAGGCTCGGACAGGCGGCTCAGCGACCTAGTCGCCGTTACTGTCGTGATCCTGTCGGTGTTCATGGCGGTGTCGAATATCAAGGACGACAACATCAACCAGGCCATGCAGAAGGCCAAGTCGGAATCGGTGGACGCTTGGGCTGAATACCAATCCGCGCGGGTCAAGCTGCACATCGACGAGAACGGCCTGGCGCAACTGCGGCTCCTGGAAACCGCCGGCAATTTCGATCGCGCTTTGGCCGCCAAGCAGGCGGCGGAGTTCGAGGCCGACATCAAGAAATACGAGGCGCGCTCGAAAGAGACCCGCGCCAAGGCGGAAGGGCTGGAGAAGGAGTACGACCGGCTCAACTTCCACGACGACCAGTTCGACATGTCGGCGGCATTTTCATCGATTGCCATTGCGCTGGCCGCGGTCGCCTCACTGGTGGACAACTATTGGCTGCTCTACATCGCTTGGGGTTCGGGCGGCCTTGGTGTGTTTTTCGGCATTGCCGGCTTCGCCGGGCTCAATTTCCGGCCCGAATGGCTGGCGCATTTTCTGGGCACCTGACCCCCGGATGGTTTGAACCTTTTCCGCAGGCCGCGCGACCCATGCTTACGCGGCCAATGACGGCCGCTCCAATTCAACCGTATGGAGACCGCCATGACCAAGTCCAAGACCATCGTCGCGGCGCTTGCCGCGCTTACTCTTGCCACCACTTTCACCGCCATCGGCGGCCAAGCCCAGGCCGGCCCGCATTTCGGCCATCACGGCTGGGGCATCGGCGCCGGTTTTGTCGCCGGCACGTTGATCGGCGCGGCCGCGGCGTCATCGAATGCCTATTACGACGATACTGCTTACTCGTGCCGCTACGTCGGCCGTTACGACCGCTGGGGCAACCTGCGCACCGTGAAGGTCTGCGACGTCGTCCCCTACTGATCTCTTTTATCGGCTACGGTCGGCGCCAGCCCCCATCCACCCTCGCGCCGATCGATAAGACCCGCCCGGCCAGTCCCCGCGCCCAAGTCGGCTCTAGCCGACTTGGGCATTAAGATTGCTGATCTCGGGTAAACCCGAGATCAGTGACGGGTCGCTTTTTATAAGCCGCGTGCGGCAGGCCGGCGCGACAATCGCCCGCTTGCACAATCCGCGCAGATGTTTTCACCTTCGCTTAAGAAAATGTCAGCTTGCGGTGAAACTTGCTGCCGTCGGGAGCTTTTTCTTCTCGACGACTGAGATGCTTGGATCCAGCCAGAATCCCCAAACCGCGGAGCCTAAGACGAGCAGGCTGGCAGCAACAATGAATGGTGCCTGCCACGATCCGAACTGGACTAAGACGCCGAAGACAATTGGCGACAGCGCGCCACCAATGTTTCCCGCCATGTTCATCATCCCGGATACGGTCCCCGAATGTTCGCCGCCCATATCCATGGGCACTGCCCAGGAAGGCCCAATGGTACATTCCAGAAAGAACATGGCGGCGGTCAAGCAATACACCGCGGTATAGGCATCCTCGGTCATCGCGGCGGGCACGATGAAAACCGCGCAGCCCAGCATGCCCGTGATGGCGACCGCCCGCCGGGCGAATTTGATGTTGCCGGTTTTTGCCAGCAGCCAGTCCGTCGCCAGTCCGCCGACGGTATCGCCGACGACGCCGGCCCACAGCGGTAGCGACGCAAAGATGCCGACCTTGATCAGCGTGAAATGCCTGAATTCAATCAGGTAGGACGGCAACCAGCTTAGGAAAATCCACAGGCAGTACACGTACGTGAAATAGGCGCACATGATCGCCCACATATTGGGCGACCGCAGCATGATTCCCCACGGTACGGTGGGTTTCTTGACGGTCTTGACGCTCAGTGCATTGCCCTGCGCGTCGGTGCCGCGGATATATTTGAGCTCCTCCGCGTTCACCAGCGCGTGGTCTTCCGGATGGTCGCGATAAGCGAAGTACCACAACACCGACCACACCAAGCCAACCGCACCGCAGATATAGAAGACCGACCGCCAGCCAAGCGTCGTCATGATCAGCACGACGAGCGGCGGCGCGATGGCGGCCCCGAGGCGGCTAGCGCTATGGGTAATGCCTTGCACAAAGCCGCGCTCATGCTTCGGATACCAGAGCTGCATGGCGCGCGTTGCCCCGGGAAACGCACCGCCTTCGCCCACGCCAAAAAGAAAGCGAAGCGCCACGAACGACGTTGCGCCGCTGGCCACTGCCGTCGCCGCCGTCATAACCGACCAATAAGTGACAATCGTCGTGAGCACCTTGCGCGGCCCAAAACGGTCGCTGACCCAGCCGCCGGGAACCTGGAACAGCGCATAGGCCCAGACAAAGGCGCTGAAGATCACACCCATGGTGATCTTGTCGAAACCGAATTCCTTGCTGATCTCCGGCGCCGCCGTCGAGATGTTCACCCGGTCGAGATAGGTGATGAGGTACATCAAGCTGATCAATCCCAGGATGTACCAGCGGCCCTTGCTGCGCCGTGTGGTTGGCTGTTCCATGTTGCGTTTCCCCTTTATCCAGACGCCTTGATACCTCTAGTGAGCTGGCCTTTGCGTTTGACCCCATTGTGCGGGTATTGGGCGTAAGTTCAAGCGGTGCTTTGTCATGGCCGGGCGTTACGGATTTGTGCCCGCCGCGACGCTCATCGCCAGAACGCGGGCGACGTGCAGCGCAGCGCGATCGGCGCCGTCGCGGATCTGATGCCGACAGGAAGTGCCGTCGGCCACAATCAGCGCGTCCGCGGGCGCCTTGCGCACCGCCGGCAGCAACGACAGCTCGCCCATCTTGAGCGAGACGTCGATGGTCGCGGCGTCGTAGCCGAAACTGCCCGCCATGCCGCAGCAGCTCGATTCGACGGTTTCGACGCTCAATTCCGGGATCATCCTGAGCACGTTCTCGACTGCGCCCATGGCGTCGAAGGCCTTCTGGTGGCAGTGGCCGTGCAGCATCGCCTTTCTCGGCAATGCGCCGAGCGGCAATTTCAAGCGGCCTTCCTTCTGCTCGCGGGCGAGGAATTCCTCCAGCAGCAGCGCCTGTCCCGCCAGCGCGTCGGCGGCTTCGCTTTTGATGAGCGCCGGCAGCTCGTCGCGGAAGCCGAGCAGACAGCTCGGCTCGAGGCCTATCACCGGCACGCCGCGCGACACATAGGGTGCGAACGCGGCCAGCGTGCGCTCCATCTCGCGCTTCGCCTGATCGACCTGCCCGACCGATAAAAACGTGCGGCCGCAGCACAGCGGGCGCGCGTCGCCGTCCGTCGGCAACACCGCATGCACGCGATAGCCGCCGGCCACCAGCACGCTCAGCGCGGCATCTAGATTCTCGCGCTCGAAATAGCGGTTGAAGGTGTCGGCGAACAACACGACCTCGCGGATCGGCTCAGCCGACGGCGCGGCGTTGTAGGCCCAGTCGGAACGGTCGCGATAAGTGTCCTGGCGCCATGTCGGCAGGCTGCGCCGCCGCGAAAAGCCCGCGAATATCTCGGACGCTTTGCGCAACGTTGGAATGCGGTCGCGCAGATTGGCCAGCAAGGGCCAGCGCGCGGCATAGGGCGCGTAATGCGGCAGGAAGCCGACCAATCGGTCGTGCAGCGTGAGGCCATGCTTGGCCGCGCGCGCCGCCAGCACTTCGATCTTCATGCGCGCCATGTCGACGCCGGTCGGGCATTCGCGCCGGCAGGCCTTACAGGAGACGCACAGCTTGAGCGTCTCGGCCATCTCGTCGGAGGCGAGCGCGTCGGGCCCGAGCTGGCCGCTGAGCGCGAGCCGCAGTGTATTGGCGCGCCCGCGCGTGACGTCGCGCTCGTCGCGCGTCACCCGATACGATGGGCACATGGCGCCGCCCGTCAATTTCCGGCAGGCGCCGTTGTTGTTGCACATCTCGACCGCGCCCTGGAACCCATTGCCGGTGCCGGTATAGGCCGACCAGTCGAGATGGGTCGTGATGGCTTCGCCGTGATAGCCGGGCGCGTAGCGCAACAGGCTGCGGTCGTCGAATTTCGGCGGCCGCACCACCTTGCCGGGATTGTAGAGTCCGTTCGGATCGAAACGATCCTTGACCTCCTCGAACGCGCGCGCGAGCCGTGCGCCGAACATCGGCTCGTTGAATTCCGAGCGCACCAGCCCGTCGCCGTGCTCGCCGGAATGCGAGCCCTTGTACTTGCGTACCATGGCGAACGCCTCCTCGGCGATTTCGCGCATGGCATGCACGTCTTTTTCGAGCCGCAGGTTGAGCACCGGCCGCACATGCAGGCAGCCGGAGCCGGCATGGGCGTACCAGGTGCCGCGGGTGCCATGCTTCTCGAAGATCGCCGTGAGCCGGCTGGTGTAGTCGGCAAGATGCTCGAGCGGCACCGCGCAGTCCTCGACGAAGGAGACCGGTTTACCCTGCTCCTTCATCGACATCATGATGTTGAGACCGGAGGTGCGCAGGTCGGTGATGGCGGCCTGCAGATCGGCGTTGAGCACCTCGATCATGCCGCCCCATTTGTCGCCGCTCTTGTCCCAGCCAAAGCCGAGATCGCCAATCATGTCCTTGAGCTTGCGCAGCCGACGCAGGTTTTCCTCGTAATTGTCCTCGCCGAATTCGACCAGCAGGATGGCGGCGGGGGTGCCGCGCACGAATTTGTCCAACGTCGGCCGGAACATCGGGTTTTCGCCCGCCAGCTCGATCATGGTGCGGTCGATCAGTTCCACCGCGATCGGCAGCAGGTGCACGATATGCCGGGTAGCCTCCATCGCTTCGCGGAAGTTGCCGAAATGGCAGGCGCCGACCGCGCGGCGGCCGAGCAGCGGGGATAATTTCAATTCGATGCGGGTGGAAAAACCGAGCGTGCCTTCGGAGCCGACCAGCACGTGCGCGAGATTGATGTCGTTCTTGCCAAGATACGAACCTTGCACCAGCGCGTCGAGATTATAACCGCCGACGCGGCGCTGCACTTTGGGGAAGCGCGCAGCAACCTCATCGGCTTCGCGCGCGCCGATCGCCAGCAGGTCCTTGGCGAGTGGCCGCAGCGGCGCCGGCACGTCGTTGAGGCTGCCGCTGATGCGGCCGAAATGCGCCAGCGTGCCGTCTGCCAGCACGGCCTCGATCGCGAGCACGTTGTCGCGCATGGTGCCGTAGCGCAGCGAGCGCCCGCCGCAGGAATTGTTGCCGGCCATGCCGCCGATGGTGGCGCGCGAGGCGGTGGAAATATCGACCGGGAACCACAGCCCGTGCGGCTTGAGCTGGCGATTGAGAGCGTCGAGCACAATCCCGGGCTCGACCGTGCAGCGCGCGCCCTTGAGGTCGAGATCGAGGATGCGGGTGAGGTATTTGGAACAGTCCACCACCAGCGCTTCGCCGACGGTCTGCCCGGCCTGCGAGGTTCCGCCGCCGCGCGCCAGCACGCTGACGCCTTCGGCGCGGGCAAGCCCAATCGCCCGTTCGGCTTCCTCGATGGTGCGGGGGGCGACCACGCCGACCGGCATGATCTGGTAATGCGAGGCGTCGGTGGCGTAGCGGCCGCGGCTGAAGCGGTCGAACTGCACCTCCCCGCTCAATTCGGCCTTCAGCCGCCGTTCCAGGCCGGGCATTACGACCGCCACGGCGTTTTTCCTTGTTGGGCTTCGTTCAGCCTATGCATAGACGGCTTGTTTGCTGTGCGGAAAACCGCTTGACCGCAATGTTACATTCATAGTTCAACGCCACAAGCGCCGCGCCCTCGCCGGGGCGGCCCGTGGTCAAGCCACGAAAATCCATGAAAAGCTGCGGTTTAGGAGCGAATGCCAATGGCTAAGAATTCATCGCGTGCGGTGGGACGTCATTTTCTTCAGATTCCGGGGCCGACCGCGCTTCCCGACCGCGTCTTGCGGGCGATGGATACCCCCATCATCGACCACCGCGGGCCGGAATTCGCCAGGCTGACCAAGAAGTGCCTGGAGGGCATCAAGACCATCTTCAAGACCAGCAAGCCGGTGATCATCTACACCGCCACCGGCACCGGCGCCTGGGAAGCCGCGCTGGTCAACACGCTGTCGCCCGGCGACAAGGTGCTGATGGTGGAGACCGGCCAGTTCGCGACACTGTGGAAGAAAATGGCCGAGAAGATCGGCCTGAAGCCTGAATTCATCGCCACCGACTGGCGCCAGGGCGCCGACCCGAAGGCGATCGAAGCCAAGCTGCGCGAGGACAAAAACAAAGAGATCAAGGCGGTTTGCGTCCTGCATAACGAAACCTCGACCGGCGCGCTGACCCCGATCGCGGAGATCCGCAAGGCGATCGACGCGGCCGGCCATCCGGCGCTGTTCTTCGTCGACACCATCTCCTCGCTGGCGTCGACCGACTACCGGCACGACGAATGGGGCGTCGACGTCTCCGTCGGCGGCGCGCAGAAGGGCCTGATGCTGCCGCCCGGCATGTCGTTCAACGCGGTGAGCGACAAGGCGCTGGCCGCCAACAAGACGGCCAAGCTGCCGAAGTCGTTCTTCGCCTGGGACGACATGCTGACCATGAACAAGGTCGGCTTCTTCCCCTACACCCCGGCGACGCAAATGCTGCAAGGCCTTAGCGTCGGCATCGACATGCTGCACGAGGAAGGGCTCGACAACGTGTTCGCCCGCCACCATCGGTTGGCGGAAGCCACCCGCCGCGCGGCGAAAGCCTGGGGACTGGAAAACCTCAACAAGAACGCCAGCCAATATTCGCCGACAATCACCGCGATCCTGCTGCCGGAAGGGCATGACGCCGACAAGTTCCGTGCGCTGGCGCTCGAGCACTTCAACATTTCCTACGGCGCGAGCTTCGGCGCCTATGC
>Ga0209385_1000067_pt1 | contig 36379 bp, 35 predicted proteins | sample NGEPerB_FD_184506 | JGI IMG/M metagenome (GOLD analysis project Ga0209385, IMG submission 184506) | Arctic peat soil microbial communities from the Barrow Environmental Observatory site, Barrow, Alaska, USA - NGEE PermafrostAB12-B... | ecosystem: Environmental > Terrestrial > Soil > Wetlands >... | reverse complement strand
GGGATGACGCGCCGGCTCTTCGACGACCGCGCCGCGCTCGTCTCGGGAATTCTCTACGCGCTCACCGGCGTCGTGTCGTTCCACGAGATCCTGATCCTGCAGGCCGCGCTGGACCCATTCCTGACCGCGCTGTTCCTGTACCTGATTGCGGTCGGGCTGACGGAAGGCAGTGTTTCTTCGAAGGTGTGGCTGGCCGCGGGTGCTGCCGGCGGCCTCCTTGCCCTGAACCGTCCAAATGCGCTCCTGTGCGTCGCGGCGGTCGCCGTGGCCCTCGCCGTCGGGCGGGCTCGGCCTGCCGTGGCGCTGCTCGTGGGAACCGCCGCGATCGTCGCGCTCCCCCTCGCGCGGAACCTGATCGTCTCCGGCGAGCCCGTCCTGATCTCGTCCCACGGCGGCCTGAACTTCCTCGTCGGCAACGGGCCCGGCGCGAACGGCGTCTACCGCGCGATCCCCGGGATCACGCCGGACATCGGGGGACAGTCCGCGGACACGAAGCGCCTTGCGGAGGCGGAGGAGGGGCGGCCGCTCTCCACGCGCGAGGTCTCGGCGCACTTCGCGCGGAAGGCGTGGGCGTGGATCCGGTCCGAGCCCGGCGCGGCGGCCGCTCTCTTCGCGAAGAAGGTCCGCTTCGTCCTCTCGGGCGACGAGGCGCCGCTCAACTTCAGCTTTCCCTGGTATCGCGAGAGGAGCCTCGTGTTGAAGCTCCTCTTCGTCGGGCCCGGACTTCTCGTACCGCTCGCGGGCGCGGGCTTCGTTCTCGCGTTCTTCGCGTCGGCAGGTACGGCGCGCCGCGCCCTCCTGGTCTGGGCGGTCTTCGTCCCGGCGTACATCCTCGCCGTCGCGGCCTTCTTCGTCGCGACGCGGTATCGCCTCCCGCTCCTTGTCGCTCTTGCCCCGCTCGGCGGCGCCGCCGTCGCGCGGCTCCCGGAGGCATGGCGGGCGAAGGGCGCGCGCCTCGGGGCCGCCGTCGCCGCCGCCGCGGTCCTCGCGGCGATCTCACTCTGGCCGACGGGCCTCTGGGACGGCGCACAGGACGAGGAGATGCACCTCGTCCTCTGGGAGATCGAGCGGGGCGACATCGGGGCGATGCGGCACGCGGAGGCGGCGGCGCCGAGCCATCCCGATTCGGGACTTTTCTGGTTTCGCGTGGGCCGGTCGTTCGAGGCGGCGGGGAAGAGTGACGAGGCGATCACGGCGCTCTCCCGGTCGCATGAGATCGACTCGAACCGTCCCGGTACCGCCTCGCTTCTTTCGGCCCTGCTCGAAAAGAGGGGGCTCGCGCGCGTCCTCGCCGGGGACGCGGCGCGCGCGCGCCCCGACCTCGAAGAGGCCGTCCGGCTGGACGGCAAGAACGCGACGGCGCGCGTGAACCTCGCCGTGGTCCTCGCCGATGCCGGGGAGACAAGCCGCGCTCTCTCTCTCTCGCGGCAGGCGCTGGACCTGAAGCCCGACTACGAAAAGGCCCGCGGGCTCCTGCAGGCGCTCGAGCGAATGAAATGAAAGGGCCCGGCGTTTCCGCCGGGCCTTTCAACTGAGGCGAGAGAAAGAGGCTCTTAGAAGTCGAGACGAGCCGAAAGAACAAAGCGCCGCGGCGCGGCCCAGCTCGTGGGTGTCCCGTAGAGCGGGTTCGGCTGCGAGGTGCCCTGCGCTCCGTACGTGGGGGAGCTGGCGGGGGGGCCGTCCACGTACGGGTCGAGGTACTTGGTCGAGTTGACGCTGAGAACCGTCTGCGTGTCGAAGATATTCGAGACGCGCGCTTCGAGGCGAATGCCGAGGCTGTCCGACGGCTTGAACGTGTAAGCCGCGAGGAGGTCGACGGTCGTCCAGCCCGAAAGGCGGTTCGTCCCGGCCGGCTCGAGGTAGCGGCCGTCTGAGGTGCTCGGCGTGGCTCCGCGGGCCTCCCATGGGGTCCCGCTCTGGTAGCGGAAGAAGCCGCCGACAGTGACGCCGAAGGGGAGATCGTAGGTTCCCATCAGCTTGAAGATGATCGGGCGGTCCTGTCGCAGGAGGCCGTAGCGGTTCGGATCGTTGGTGTAATAGCCCGGCTCGTCCTCGAGAAACGAGGAGGTGTTGAAGAGGGCGAGGCCGTAGTCCTCGTCGAAGTTTCCGGAGAGCTTGCTGTACGTGATGTTCGCGTCGGCGTACCAGCGGTCCGCGTACCGCTTCGAGACGTCGAGCGTGACGGCGCGGTAGACGCGCCGCGCGTCCGGGAAGTTCGCCGCCTGGAAGCTGCCGAAGTAAGTGTTCGAGTCGTAGATATTCGCGCCGATCCCCGTGTCTTCGAAGGCGTTCTTCATGTTGCGGTACTGGTAGTAGACGTCGAAGGTGACGTCCTTCGTGGCCGCCGCGGAGTAGCCGAGGATGAATTCCTGATAATGCGGCGGCTTCAGGTCGGTCGGGATGAGCTTCCCGCCCGAAGAGCCCCGGTACTGCGAGCCGAGGTACCCACCGTAGGGCGTCGAGCCGCAACCCGCCGGCGTCCCGCAGAAGTAGGCCTGGTCCTGACGAATCCGGAAGGGAGCGAAGGACCGCGCCGTGGACTTCTGGTCCATGCCGGCATACTCGCCGTAGGTCGAGTAGAACTTGTCGCCCTCGATCAGGTTCGCGTTCCACGTGATGCCGAGGCGCGGCTGGATCTGCTGGCTCCAGTTGAACGTCATGAAGTTGAAGCGCGTGTCCGACGTCTCCGCGGGCGTCCCGGTCGGGCCGCAAACGCTGCCGGCGGGGCACATCTGGGCGAAGTCGTCCTTGTTCGTCAGGACACCCACGTAGATCGTGAGATTCTTGAGCGTGATCGTGTCCTGGATGAACGCCGAGTACGTGCGCGCCAGCGAGTTCTGCGTCGGCTGCGACGTGTAGTACCGGGCGCGGGACGTGTTGGAGTACGACGCGCCGCAGACGGAGGCCGGGCAGGTCTGGCCCGTGGCCCAGAGGCCCCAGCCGTTCGTCGCGCGGACGGTGTCGTTCGTGTCGTCCTCGTACCCGCCGCCCACCTTGACCTGGTGCTGCGTCGAGCCGAGGTCGAAGTACTGGCTGAGCGTGGCCTTGATCTCGTTGCGCTTGTACCGGTCGCCGGTCTCCTGGAACTCGTTGATGCCGGAGTTGCCGCCGTTGCGGGCCGGATCGCCGTACGAGCCGTACGCCCCGAGATTGTCGTAGCACTTCAGGGCCGGAGCCGTCTTGCAAGGGTTGATCGTCATCGGCGAGAAGGGCGCGAGGAGCGTCTGGCCCACCGACGTGTCGTTCTCCTGCAGGGAGACGAACTTCGCCTCGAGGATCGTGTCCTTCGACGCGAACCAGTCGACGGAGAGATTCCCGACGTAGTTCGTCGTGTCGGCTCCGTACGCGGCGGTGGGCGCGTCGTAGACCGAGTTGAACTGGTCAGTCGACTTGGCCGGCAGCGCCCGGAAGCCGGCGTTGACGAGGAGGGACTGGCCGACGAAGCCGGTCAGCTTTCCGAAGTAGTCGCCGCTGTGCGACTTCGAGTCGGGCTGCGTCGTCGTGATCCCGCCGATCGTGGCGGATTGGCCGCTGACCGTCGTGTCGTAGTAGGCGCCGGAGACGTATCCGAAGAGGGCGTCCTTCAGGATCGGGAACCCGAGGTTCGCCTGACCGTTGTAGGTGCTCGTGTCCTGCGTCGTTCCGAAGGCATTGTTCGACTGGAAGGAGCTCGGGGAGACGTTGACGAGGACGGTCCCGGCGATCTGGTTCGTCCCCGACTTCGTGACTGCGTTGATCATCGCGCCCGATGTCCGGCCGAACTCGGCCGAGATGCCGCCCTTCTTGACGTTGAAGTCCGCGATGTCGAGCTGGTTCGTGTCGATGCCGAGGAAGCCGTAGCCCGGGTTCGTGATGTTGACGCCGTCGAGGAGGTATTTGTTGTCCTGCCGCGTTCCGCCGGACATCGAGACGAAGCCCTGTCCGCTCGAGGCGGCGGCACCCGGCACGATCTTCAAGACTCCCTCGTACGTCCGCGAGAGCGGGAGGTCCTTGATGACGTTGTCGGTGAAGTTGAAGTTGACCTCGGAGGCCTTCTTGTCGATCTCGGCGGCGGCGCCCGTCACGACGACCTCGGTCTTCGTCGTCTGAACGAGGACGAGCGTCAGTTGCGCGTCGTTGTCGACGAAAACCTTGACCTGCTGGCTCGCCGTGCCGAGCCCCTTGAGCTCCGCGGTGACGACGTAGCTGCCGGGCAGAAGGACGGCGAACTTGAACGCGCCGCCCGAGCCGGTGACGGTGTCGCGGGGCGCCTGCGCGCCTTTGACGTTCACGGCGGCGCCCGGGACGCCGACGCCGTTCGAGTCCTTGACGGTACCCGAGATCGATCCGGTCTCACCCGCCCACGCCGCGGTGGCCGCGACGAGAAGCGCGAACGAAAGAAGTGTTCGAGAGATGAACCTCATTCCAAATCCTCCTCCTGAAATCAATATGAACTAGTCGGAGTTTTTACCATGAATAGGCGGTGGTGATCGAGTGTTTTGCTGCCATCCAATTCATTGGAGACGCGGCTCCGGCCGTGGCTTCGCGGATAATCGGGCGGAAACTTCCTTGAATAACTCCACGCGAATCCTCAACGGGACATGCGGACTCCTGGGCAAAGTGCGCGCGGGCCCAGGGGCCGCATGAGGTGGGGCATCGCCGCCGGGGCGGCGGTGGTTGTGCTCGCTTCGCTGCTCTTCTGTTCGCGGCGCGAGGATCCGCAGGCGCCGCGGCCCGCGCCACCCGTCTCGCCTGCCACGCCGCGCGTCTCGCCCGCCGCGGTGCCTAAGGTGCCCGGCGTGGCGAAGGGCGGGATCTCGTTCGTCGCGCTCCCGAACGCCGACGTCCGTGTCTTTGCTGCGAGGACGTCGGAAGAAGTTTCCCTCCCCGGGCATACGACGCCGCTGTACGTCTCTCTCGCGCCGGGCATCTATCGGATCGAGCTTACGTTCCCGGGCGCACGGCCGGCCACCCGAGACGTCACCGTGGAGCCGGGGCGCTCGATCGCGGTGCACGTCGAAGACCCGAGGTTCGACATCGAGAAACTCGTGGCCAGCGGGGCGGCGGTGCCGGAGACGCAGACCGTGCTCCGGAACGGCGTCCGCTCTTTCTTTCGCGGCGACTACGACGGTTGCGTGAAGACGCTCTCGGGTCTTTCCGACGCGGGCAACGAGACGGCGCGCCTCTTCACCGCCTACGCTCTTTCGGGGTCTGCTCTCGCAGGCGGTCGGGAGGCGGGTACGGAGTTGCCGCGTGCCCGCGCTCTCTTCGAGAGCCTGCCCGCCCGCGCGCGGCCGAAGAACCCGCCGGGCGTATCCCCGCGGATTCTGGAGGCGCTTGCCGCCCCGGGGCCGCCTCGTGTCCGGCTCGCGGGCTAAACCGGCTTCCGGCCCACCGTCAGGTAGTAGACCGGGACTCCCGCCGCGACGACGCCGAGGACGGCGAGCGTCGACATGCGGCTCTCGGGCTGGACGATCGCGTTCGCGAGGAGATAGAGGACGGATGCGAGGAAGAGGATCGGCACGAGCGGGAAGAGCGGCGCGCGGAAGGACGGCGCGTAGCCCGGGACGCGCCGGAGCCGGAACACGGACGCGACCGCGAGCGCGTAGAACGGCAGGGACGCGGTCACGAACGCGTCGGCGAGCTGCTCGAAGCTGCGCGACAGGACGAACACGATGCCGAGAGAGGCCGTCATCGAAATCGACACCCAGGGCGTGCCCCAGCGCGGGTGAATGGACGCGACGGGCTTGAAGAAGAGGCGGTCCGACGCCATTGCGAAGAAGATACGCGGGCTCGTGAAGAGGACCGTGTTGAGCGTGCCGAAGGTGGAGATCATCACGGTGACGGACACGAACGCGACGCCGACCGGCCCGAGGACGGCCTGCGCGACGTCGGCAGCGACGAGCTTCGAGACGCGGATCTGGTCGATCGGAAGGACCGCGAGGTACGCGAGGTTCGCGAGGAGGTAGATCGCGACGACGGCGAGCGTACCCCCGATGAGCGCGCGCGGGAGGTTCTTCGCCGGGTCCTTGACCTCGCCCGCGTTGTAGGCGAGGTCGGCCCACCCGTCGAACACCCACAGCGTCGAGACGAGCGCTAGGCCGAACGCGGCGAGCGTGAAGCTGCCCGCGGGAACCGCCGGCGTGAAGTGGCCGCCCGTCGCCGGGAGGCCGAGGCCGAACGCGACGAGGACGATGAAGACGAGCCCGCCATATTTCGCGAGAACGGTCACGTTACTGACCATCGCCGCGAGCGTGACGCCGCGGATGTTGAAAAAAGCCGTGAGGGCGATCGCGAACGCCGCGAAGATCCGCACGCTCCAAAGGTTCGTGGGGTCCTGAGGATTGATCCCGATCACGCGAAAAAAGTACTCTGAGAACACGATCGAGATCGCCCCGAGCGAGGCGGATCGGATCATGGCGAACTGTCCCCATCCGAAGAGGAAGCCCGCGAGGCGGCCCCAGCCGTCGCGGCAGAAGACGTACATACCGCCCGTCTTCGGCAGGGCGCTCGCGACCTCGGCGAGCGTCAGCGCGCCGCAGATCGCGAAGAGCCCGCCCGCCGCCCACACGCACAGCATGGGAAGCGGTCCGGGGAGTTTCGCGGCGATGTCCGCCGGCGAACGGAAGATCCCGGAGCCGATCGTGGAGCCGATGACGACGGCGACGGCGCTCCAGAGCCCTAGAGTGCGTTGCAGCTCGCGCGGAGCGCCCGGCGCTCCCGGAAACGTGTTGTCCGGCATCGGGGGATGCTAACGCTCCGCACGCGTTCGCGCCCGCGTTTTCAGCGGCGCCGCGAGGTGGCACCGAAGAGGAAGCCGGCCAGCGTCTCGGCCGCGTAGAGACCCGGCAGGACGCGCATCGACGCCCCGATCGACGGCTCACCGAGGCAGAGCCACAGCCAAAGCAGAGTACCGGCACCCACGATCGCGCCGCGCGCGGCGTCGAGAGGATCGCGCGTCAGAAGACGCACGGCATCGCGCAGAAGGATGAGACCCGTGACCCCGAGCGCCGCGAGCGGGTAGAGCGCCAGGATGAGCGCCCGGCGCGGCCACTCTCCCCGCACGACCTCCCCGGGCGCGAGCGCGGCGAGAAGGGGAAGCGCGATCCACAAGACCACGAGGAGGAGCTTGATGGCTCCCTGGAGCGCGCGCCTCACGGGCCGGCGGCCCCGGCCCGCGGCCTTCAGGTCTTTCGCCGCGCTCTTCGCGAGGCCGGTCTCCTTCGTCAGACGCGAGGGATCGAGGAGGTCCGCGATCGAGAGGCGCAGGAGGAAAAGCGCCCAGAACGTCGTCGAAGCCGAAAGGCGCCCTTCGCGGAAATAGAGGAGGGCCGCGACCGTCGCAAGCGCAAGACCCGCCATCTCGAGCGCCCAGCGCGCGCCCTCGATGGCGCGGGCCGCGGCCCCTTCGCGGCGCCTGGGCGCGAGGGCGCGGTGGACGAACCCGGCGACGAGAAGCGTCGCGAGGACGCCGCCCCCGAAGGGCCGCGCGAAACTCCCGGGCACGAGGCGCGCGGCAAGCATCGGAAGCGCGCAGCCGAGGAGCAGCGTCACGACGCGGAAGGCACGCACGGCGCGGTCCGAACCGGCCGCGAGGGCCGCATAGAGGAGGAGAGCGGCTGTGCCCGCGAGGGCGAACGTCCAGGCGAGGCGTGCGTCGAGAGCCATGGCCCCGGGAAAAAGCGGCGAGGAGGCGAACGCACGCGCCGCGCCCGTCCGGTCGAGGACGAGCGCCGCGAGATCGAAGATGCACGAGAGTAGGCGTGACATCGAATCCGTCGCCGCGGACGATACCGGCTCCGGTGCGCCGAGGCGTTACACGCCTTCTGACCCTCGTGCTACCTTCATGGGCGAATGGCGTCCACGACGTACACCGCCCGCGACATCACCGTTCTCGAGGGGCTCGAGCCCGTCCGCAAGCGCCCCGGCATGTACATCGGGGGCGTCGACACGCGCGGCCTCCACCATCTCGTCAATGAAATCGTCGACAACGCGATCGACGAGGTCATCAACGGCTACGCGACGCGTCTCGAGGTGACGCTCTTCGAGGGCGGGCGGGAGATCGAGGTCGTGGACAACGGGCGCGGCATCCCCGTGGACATCCATCCGAAGTACAAGAAGAGCGCGCTCGAGCTGATCCTTACGACCCTTCACGCCGGCGGAAAATTCGATCAGGGGAACTACGTCCACGCGGGCGGCCTCCACGGCGTTGGTGCGTCCGTCGTCTGCGCGCTCTCGTCGGAGATGACCGTCACCGTCCGGCGCGACGGGCACGAGTGGTGCCAGACGTACGCGCGCGGGAAGGCGACGTCGAAGGTCCAGAAGGTCTCGGGCGGCGAGAAAGTGCGCGGCTCGGGCACGACGATCCGCTTCCGCCCCGACGTCGAGATCTTCGGGAAGCTCGCCTTCGACGCGCAGGAGATCCGCGAGCGGCTCGAGGCCAAGACGTATCTCCATCGCGGCCTCCGCATCGTGTTCCTCGACGAGACCGAAAAGCCGGCCCGGCGCGACGAGTTCACGCACGAGGGCGGCCTCGCGGACTGGCTCACGCGCGTCGTCCTTCAGCGCGAGAAGGGCACGACGGGTGGCGCTTTCAACTTCGCGCGCGAGGGCGAGCCTCGCCTCGAGCTCGCCCTCGTCTGGACCGAATCCACCGAGGAGCTCGTTCGCTCGTACGTGAACGGCATCCCGACTCCCTCCGGCGGCACGCACGAGAACGGGCTTCGCTCGGGTGTGACGAAGGCCGTGCGCAACTACGTCGAGACGCACGAGCTCCTCCCGAAGGGCGTCAGCGTCTCGGCGGAGGACATCCGCGAGGGCCTCGTCGTCCTCCTCTCCGCGTACGTCCTCGAGCCGCAGTTCCAGGGCCAGACGAAGGACCGGCTCAACAACCCCGAGATCGCGGCGCAGGTCGACGGTGCGGTGCGGCCGGCGCTCGAGAAATGGCTTAACGAGAATCCCACGCTCGCCGAGCAGATCGTCGGGCGCATCGTCCTCGCGTCGCGCGCCCGCGAGGCGAGCCGCGCGGCGGCCCGAGAGGTCACGCGCAAGACGGCGGTCTCGCACCGGCTGAACCTTCCGGGAAAGCTCGCGGACTGTTCGTCCACCGACCCCGCCCAGTCCGAGCTCTTCATCGTCGAGGGTGACTCGGCCGGCGGCTCGGCGAAGCAGGGCCGCGACCGCCACACGCAGGCGATCCTCCCGCTGCGCGGCAAGGTGCTGAACGCGGAGCAGGCGAACGCCGCGAAGGTCACGGGCAACCGCGAGCTCTCGGACATCGTCTCGGCTCTCGGCTGCGGCGTCGGCCAGGACTTCGACATCTCGAAGCTCCGCTACGGGAAGATCTTTCTCCTGATGGACGCCGATGCCGACGGCCACCACATCTCGACGCTTCTCCTGACGTTTTTCTGGCGCCACCTGCCGAAGCTCGTCGAGCGCGGGCACGTCTACCTCGCGCAGCCGCCGCTCTACCGGATCGACGCCGCGAAGGAGACCTACTGGGCGCTCGACGAGAGGGAGCGCGACGCGATCCTCGCGAAGCTGCCGAAAAACGTGAAGCCCGAGATCATGCGCTTCAAGGGCCTCGGCGAGATGATGCCCGAGCAGCTCAAGGCGACGACGCTCGACCCCTCGCGCCGCCGCGCGCTCAAGGTCACGGTGCCGAGCGTCCTCGAGGTCGAGAAGACGCTCGGCGAGCTCATGGGCAAGGACGCGTCGCTGCGCTACCGCTTCATCATGGAGCGGGCGAGGGACGCGGACGACCTCGACGTCTGACGGTTACTTGCCTGACGGCGATCGAGCGCGACAGCGACGCGAGAGCCCCGAGAAGCAGGGTGACTTCACGGGACGTCGGTTTCCCGCGGCGCAGGAACGAGTCGATTTCGTGGAGCACTTCTCGGGAGTGGCCCCGGCCGGGGTAGCCCGCGGAAGAGAGAGTCTCTTTGAAAGAAGCCAGGAGGCGGCGCACCTCTCTCGTGGCGGCCGGCTGTTCTTCGGGATTCGGCGTTCCTCGGCTTCGCCGCGGTGCTTCGAAGGGTGAAAGAAGGGCGAGCGCGATCGCGACGGACTGCGCGAGATTCAGCGTCGGAAAGTCCGGCCGCGTCTCGATCCTGAGACGCGCGTCGCAGAGCCGCAGCTCTTCGGTCGTGAGCCCGCCGCGCTCGGGGCCGAACACGAGCGCGACGCGCCGGCCGCGGCGAAGAGAAGAGGAGACTTCTTCGAAGGTGACGGGAGGCGGCAGCCCGCGCGAGACGCGGCCGCGCAGCGACGAGAGGGCGATCACGTCGTCCGCTTGCGCGGGCAGTTCGTCGAACGAGCCGAGGGTCTTCGCCTTTCTAAGCAAATCTTCTGCTCCGGAAGCGAAGGCCACGGCATCGGGATGATCGAGAGGGGTGCGCGGTCCGAGCAAAGCAATCTCCGCCCCGAAATTCTTCGCGGCGCGCGCCGCCGCCCCGAGATTGCCCGGGTTGTGGGTCCTGACGAGGACGACGCGGAGCGTCATGACGCGCGATCGTGGTCCAGAATGGCGCGTATGGCAAAGCTGCGGTCGGAAGAAGAGCAGAAGGCGGTCGAGACGATCCTGTGGGCGCTCGGCCACCGCCTCACGCGCCTGAAGGACGAGTACACGATGAAGGTTCAGCGCGGCGAGGAGCCCGCGGGCGTCACGAAGGGCTTCGAGCTGGCCCTCCGCGAGATCAACGACATGCTCCCCCGGCGCAAGCGCCTGAAGGGATAGGTAAAGATTCATGCTGAAGCCCGTCGAGCTGGAGATCGAGCTCTTCTGTCTCGGGATGCGTATCGACGAGTCCTGCCACGTGGACGAGGACGGGCGCCGAATCTCGCGCACGCGCGCCGGCCTCGGCTCCGGCCTCGAGCTCGTGCTGCCGTCGCCCAGGAAGAAGATCTGGATCAACGTCCCGGTCGTCGAGCCGTTTGCGGCGAAGTCGCCTTTCCTCCTCCTCAAGAGCGGAAGCGGCTACGCCGTCTCCGACACGCGCACGGGCGACCACTATCCCGTCGAGGTGCCGCCAGAGCCCGAGTGGTACTCGTGGAAGACGACGTCCGGCACGGAGATGAGCCGCGTCGGCGTCCTCCAGGGCACGTACCTCGGGATCTACGTCTCGAACTCCTGCCTCTATTGGAACCTGCCCGCCTCGCCCGCGTGCGCGTTCTGCACGACGGGCCGCAACGTGGGCGAGGCGGAGGAGTCGCGCAAGAAGGTCGAGGACGTCGTCGAGGTCGCGAAGGCCGCGCGCGACCGCTCCGGCTCGATCTTCACGCACCTGAACACGGGCTACCACTTCGAGGACGTCGACAAGCTCGAGTCGCTTCACGGCCTGAGGCAGTGCGAGCCGTTCGTGAAGGCGATCCGCGCCGAGGTCGGCGGCTTCATCGGCGTCCAGGCCGTGCCCGTCCCGCGCCGCAAGTTCGCCGAGTACGACGACCTCATCGAGGCTGGGACCGACCACTTCTCCTTCTGCTACGAGTTCGAGGACCCGGAGGTCTTCGCGAGCCTCTGCCCCGGCAAGGCGCAGACGGTCGGCCAGAAGGCGTTCTTCGAGGCGATGGAGTACACGGCGAAAAAGCTCGGGCCCGGCAAGGTCTCGGGCGAGATCATCGCGGGTCCCGAGCCGATCGACGCGACGAAGCGCGCGATCGACCGCATTGTGAACGCGGGCGCGTTCCCGACCGTGTGCATCTTCCGGCCCACGCTCGGGAGCGCGATGGAGCACATCGACCCGCCGAAGCCGGACGACATGAAGGAAGTCTTCGCGTACCTCTGGCGGGCGGTCACGCGCGTGGGCCTGCCCGTCGGAATCCTTCCTGGAATCCAGGTTTCCCTCGTCGTGCAGCCCGAGGAGGCCGCCGAGCTCGTTCCGCAGACGCTCGGGACGCGCCTCTACGAAACGAAGCTTATCGCGCTGCGCGCGCTCGCGAGGCCCTATGTCGCGTGGAAACGCCGGCCGCGAGGAAGCCGCGCCGCGACGGTCTGAAAACCGCCTCTCGGGGGGAAAGAGGCGGCCCCTATGACGCCCGTCATAACGGGAGGGCGCTACCCCGGAACAACGTGGAGCTCACATGGCCATTCGCGTCCGGTTTCCCAACCTCGACCACTGGAAGGCGCAGGTCAAGTGTCAGGCCGGCTGCCCGGTCGCGACGGACTGATGAGGTTCACACGAACGTCCGTCGTCACCGCCGCGAAGGTCGCGCTCGCGAAAGGGATCACCCATCACATCGAGGAAGGGATCCGGGAGCGGCTCGCGCGCGCTGCCGCCGCGAAAAAACGGTCCGACGCGGGCGTGGCCGCCGGCCGCGAGTTCGTCGAGGCGTACGTGGAGTTCACACACTATGTCGAGCGCCTGCACCTGGACGCCACCACGTCGGCTGCCCACGGCGCCGGGGCGCCCGCGGCCGAGCACAAGCACTAAACGTGGCGGGCCGCTGGGAGGACGCGGGGGTCGTCCGGGGCTTCTCGACGGCCTCCGCAAACGAGAACCTCATGGTCTTCGTTCGCGCCGAGCTCGCGCGCCGGCCGCGGCTGCACGTCCTCGACGTGGGCTGCGGTGCTGCCCGCAACGCGGCGCCCATGGCGGCGCAGGGCGCCACGGTCGTCGGCACCGACTTGGCGTGGCCCATGCTGGAGGCGGCAGGGCGCCGGGTTGTGTTGGAAGGCGTCGCCGAGCGCGTCGCGCTTGTACGCGCGCCCATGGACCGGCTGCCGCTGCGTGACGCGAGCATCGACCTCGTGGTCGCTCACGGGATCTGGAATCTCGCGCGGTCAGCCGCCGAGCTCCGGCGCGCGATCGCCGAGGCGGCACGCGTCGCCCGGCCGGGCGCAGGCCTGTTCGTCTTCACCTTCTCCCGCGCCACGCTCGCCCCCGATGACCAGCCAGTTCCGGGCGAGCCGTTCGTGTTCACCCAGTTCGCGGGCGAACCCCAGTGCTTCCTGACCGAGGCGGAGCTCAAGGGGGAGCTCCTTCGCGGCGGGTTCGAGAAGGACCCGCCGGGGCCGCTCACGGAGTACAACCGCCCGATCGCCGGCCGCACATTCACGCGGGGTGGCCCTGTGATCTACGAGGGGACCTTTCGCGCCGTCCCGCAATCATGAAAGAGTAATCAGCCATGTCGACCGACCCGTCGGAGAAGCCTCTCTCGCCATGGTGGCGCCACGCCGTCATCCTCGTGATGGCGCTCGGCTTCAGCCTGCTCACGCTGGTGACCGTCCTCACCTACACGAACGCCCCGCCCATCCCCGAGCGAGTGACGGACGTCGCCGGGGCGACCCTCTTCACGCGGGAGAACGTCGAGCATGGGCAGGAGGTCTTCCTCAAGCACGGCCTCATGGAGCACGGTACGCTCTGGGGCCACGGGGCGTACCTCGGCCCGGACTACAGCGCCGAGTACCTGCACCGGCTGGCGGAGATCGCCCGTGACGCGCTCGCCCGCGAGCGTCACGGCCGCCCATACGCGGAGCTCGATCCGGACGCGGCCTCGGGCGTGGACGCGGCCGTACACCGCCTGCTGAAGGAGAACCGCTACGACCCCGGCACCGGCGCGCTGCGGTTCTCGGCGGCCGAGGCGGCCGCCTGGCAGACGCAGAAGGCGGAGTGGGCCGAGTACTTCTCGGGAAAGACGCCGGCGCCGGGCCTGCCCGCGAAGTACATCCGCGACAGGGGCGAGCTCGAGGACCTCACCTCGTACTTCGCGTGGGCGGCTTGGGCGACCGTCGCCAACCGCCCCGGCAAGGACTACTCCTACACCAACAACTGGCCCTATGAACCGGCCGTGGGCAACCGGCCGAGCGCCTCGACCTATCTCTGGAGCGCGCTCAGCCTCGTGACTCTCCTCGCGGGACTCGGGACCATCCTGTTCGCTTTCGGCCGGTTCGACTACCTCGGCTGGCACGGCCCGTCGTCGGCGAGCGGGCACGTGCATGACAGCGCCCTCGCCCGCTGGACCCTGACCCCGAGCCAGAAGGCGGTCGGCCTCTACTTCGGCGTGGTCGCCCTGCTGTTCCTGCTGCAGACGCTGGCGGGCGGCGCCCTCGCCCACTATCGTGTCGAGTCCGGCGCCTTCTACGGGATCGACCTCGCGCGGATCCTTCCCTACAACCTGCTCCGGACGTTCCACCTTCAGCTCGCCATCTTCTGGATCGCCACCGCGTGGGTCGCTGGCGGCCTCTTCCTCGCGCCGATCGTCGGCGGTGCCGAGCCCCGGGGGCAGCGGGCGGGCGCCCTCGCGCTGCTCGCGGCCCTCGCCGTAGTCGTCTTCGGGAGCCTCGGCGGCGAATGGCTGGGTCTCAACGATCGCCTGGGCACGCTCTGGTTCTGGCTCGGCCACCAGGGCTCGGAGTACCTGGACCTCGGCCGCTTCTGGCAGCTCCTGCTGGCGGCCGGGCTCGCGGGCTGGCTCGTCCTCATGTACCGGGCGCTGCGCCCGGCGATCCGGGACCGGCAGCGGTCCGAGCTGGCCTCGCTCTTCCTCTACGCCGCGGCCGCGATCCCGCTCTTCTACCTGCCAGCGCTCTTCTTCGGCCCCCGCACGAACTTCGCCGTGATCGACAACTGGCGCTTCTGGATCATCCACCTGTGGGTGGAGGGCTTCTTCGAGCTGTTCGCCACCGTGCTTGTCGCCGTGATGTTCGTGATCCTGGGCCTGGTTACGACCCGCACCGCCACGCGCGTCATCTACCTGGACGCCATCCTCTATCTGGCCGGGGGGATTGTGGGGACCGGGCATCACTGGTACTTCACCGGCCAGGGAACGCTCAACATGGGCCTGGCCGCGTGCTTCTCGGCGCTGGAGGTGGTCCCGCTCACCCTTCTCACCCTCGACGCCTGGGACTTCATCCGGCTGCGGGACCGGAAGTGCGAAGACTGCCATGCGAACTTTGCCGACCGCCACCGTTGGGCCATCTACTTTCTGATGGCGGTCGGCTTCTGGAACTTCGTCGGCGCGGGGATCTTCGGGTTCCTGATCAACCTGCCGATCGTTTCCTACTTCGAGGTAGGCACCTCGCTGACGAACAACCACAGCCATGGGGCGCTCTTCGGCGTCTTCGGGATGCTGGCGCTGGCCGTGCTCGTCTTCTGCCTGCGCTCGCTGGCCGAGGACGCGACATGGGCCCGCGCTGAGCGCGGGATCAGGGTGGGCTTCTGGGGGCTGAACGCGGGGCTCGCGCTGATGATGGCGATCGATCTCTTTCCGGCGGGCGTCCTGCAGCTGTGGGACGTCCTGCAGAACGGCTACTGGCACGCGCGGCGGCTCACCTACCTGATGAGCGGGACGTTCCACGCGCTCGAGTGGGCACGCGTCGCTGCCGACGGAGTATTCCTGGTGATCGGGGTCGTCCCGTTGGTCCTGGCGGTCGCCGTCCTGCTTCTCGGCTCGCGCAAGCGCGGACAATCCGTGTCGTAGTCCGGGGCATCACGAGCGCCCCGGCGTTCGTGACACATGCGGCCTGTTATGACGGCCGTCATGGCGGGAAGCCGGCCCCGGGCCGAACCTTCCCGAATGACGACACTCCTCGCTCCTCTCACGCACGATCTCTCCGGGGCCGCTCCTCGTACGGAGGACGTCCTTTCGCTCGTGGACGCGCTCGTCCCGGGGCAGCTCCTCGCGCTGCGCCTCTCCGCCAAGACTTCCCGGGCGCTCCTCGCGACGCTCACCGCGGAACGAAAAGGCCTTTTCGAGTGGAGCCCCGAGGCGGACGGGAACGCCGTCCGAGTCGATGTCGTGAGACGGGACGCCGCTCCGGGCTCGAAGCACGGCGTCTTCGAGGCGCTGAGCTGGGACCACGACCGCATCGACGCGTTCGAGCAGGGCGCGTTTACCGCCCGCGCGGCGGGCGACTTCGAGGCCGCGCGGGCGCTTTTCGACCGGTTCGCCCGAGGCCTTTTCCGGCACATTGGATTCGAGGAGGACCTCCTCTTTCCGGCCCTCGAATCGGCGGCGGGGCTGTCCCCCCATGTCGGGCCCACGGCGGTGATGCGCGCCGAGCACGTCGAGATCCGCGCCGCCGTCCAACTGCTTCGTGACGCCATCGGCGATCCGTTGGTCGACCCGACCCCGCTGCGGCACCGGCTTCACGGCGCGCTCGGGCCCCACAACGAGAAGGAAGAGCGGATTCTCTACCCGATGGCCGACCGGGTCCTTTCGGGGCCCGGCTTGGACGAGCTGGTCGCCGCCATCCAGGCGTACGAAGCCCGAGGGGAGGCGGAAAGCGGATCTCCGGCGATCCCCACATGACGTCCGTCATGGCGGATCGACCGCGGAGGGAACAGATTCAGACATGGCCGACTCCCTTCCTCCCGACACGCTCCTCGACGTGAGGCCGGACCTCGCGCGCGGCGAAGAGCCGCTTTCGAAAATCCTGACCGCGGCGCGCGGCATAGAGCCGGGCGGCCGGCTCGTCGTCCGGGCGCCTTTCGTGCCGGTGCCTCTCTTTGGCGTCCTCGCGAAGCTCGGATTCGAGAACGAGACGGAAAACCTCGGGCCGGAGGGATTTCGCATCACGTTCCGGCGCCGGACCGCGGCAGAGGCGGCAGGGGAACCGTGACCGAGGTCCTCGCGATCGTCATCTCCCACTTGAAATGGCCGCGCGCCTTCGGGGCGGCCGCCGGGAGTCAACATGCCGCTGCCCACTGAGTCCGACGTCCTCGACGCGCTCCAGCCGGTCATCGATCCGGAGCTGGGTCTCTCGGTCGTGGACCTGGGCCTCGTCTATGGAGTGTCGATCTCGCCCGAAGGAGCCGTGCATGTGACCTTCACCGCGACGACGCAGGGCTGCCCCGTGACACCGATGCTCGCGTACGGGATCTTCCGGGCGGCGTCGGCGCTCCGTGGCGTCACGTCGGTGTCGACGGAACTCGTGTGGGAGCCGCCCTGGGATCCGTCCCGGATCGCGCCCGAGGCCCTCAAGCGGCTCGAAGAGCGCTGATCAGCCCCCGACGCTGCCCGGTCAGATCCCGAGCGCCATCACGACGACGCCGGTCGCGGCGATGAGTCCGCCCGCCAGCGCGTCGCCCCAGTGGTCGAGCCACGGGAACCTTAGCCGCGAGATACCGGCGCGCGCCGGCCGGCCGCGCGCTTCAATCCCCACGCCCCGTACGCGAGGCCGAAGCCGATGAGGAGAATGCCGGCGACGGCCTCCATCTTCTGGCCGGCGTTCTCGAAGACCGCGCGCCCGAACGCGAGGCCGAAGAAGCCGAGGAGCGCCGAGACCGTCACGTGCCCGAATCCGCAGAGGAAGGTGACCCGCGCCGTCTTCGCGGCCGACCATCTCTGGGTGCGCGCGAGGGCCGCGAAGGGCACCCAGTGATCCGGCGCGAGCGTGTGGAGCGCGCCGACCGAGGCCGCCGCGCCCGGCGCGCGAAGGGCTCGCCCGCCATCGCGTCTAGCTAGCGAACCGCTCCGCTGTCGTACACAATCGTCCAGAAGCGTTCTCGATCCAGCTCGCTCTGATGGATCAGAATCTCTTCGGACGCGACGTTTCGGACGGCTTCCCGCTGGATGGCGGGAAACGATGCCATCGCTTGCGCCCACGCTCGCCATTCGTCGCCCGAGTTAGACAGGGAATACGCACCGGCCACGGAGTCCACGACGTCGCCGGCGTTCCCCGGACTCGACGTCGCGAGCGAGAAGAGCCCCTGGACCTGTCGCACACCCAGGAGAACTCTCGCCCCCGCCAGGTCGCGGATGATCTCGCGGATTCTGGCCAGCGACCTCCTGCAGCACAGAGCCGGCTGGAACGTCAGCGTCGTTGACGGACGCGGTCCGCTCGGCGGCGCCATCACCGACGTGTCCGGGGACCGGGTGAGCTCGATGGAGATCACGCCTCCCTCCCGGCGGGCGAAGCCGTTCGCGCACCACTCGCTGCGACGGTTCGAATCGACCAGGCGGAAGGCGAAGCCATTGAACGGCGAAACGTGAATCTCGAGCGTCAGATCCCCTTCGACCGTCGTCAGCGACAGGTCCACGTGTTCGGGCCGGCCGCCTCCCAACTTGGACCATGAGCGTCTGACGACCGGCGCGGCTCCGCTCCGGACCGCGGCCGGATACGTTATCCGGATGTAGCACATCACGAGCCATGCGAGCCAACGGCTCACGGCTTCCTCTTCCGTAAGCCCCCAAATCGACGGCGAAGTCGGGCCCGCGTTCGCGGCGAAAAGACTATTCAGGAACTCCTCATGAGTCATGGGCTCCTCCTCGCTCAGATTCCCAAGGCTGTCACCAGGACCCCGGTCGCCACGATGAGTCCGCCCGCGACCGCGTCGCCCCAGTGGTCCAGCCACGGGAGGCGGAGACGCGACGCGCCGGCTCGAGCGGGCAGGACGAGCGCGATCATCGTTCCGATCGTCGCCGCCTCGTAGAGGAGGACGATGCCCGCCGTGGGCGCCGTTCCGAGCGGCGCCGCCGCGAAGAGGAGCGGGATGACCGCGACGCACGGGTCGGCCGAGAAAAGCACGAACAGCGACCACGCCGTCTTTTTCGAGGTTTCGTGGATGTGGTCGTAGTGCGCGTGGACGTGGCCATGCACCCGCCGGCCGGTTGCGCGCTTCAATCCCCACACCCCGTACGCGAGGCCGAAGCCGATGAGGAGAATGCCGGCGACGGCTTCCATCTTGTGGCCGGCCCTTTCGAACACCGCGCGCCCGAAGGCGAGGCCGAGGAGCCCGAGCAGCGCGGAGACCGTCACGTGCCCGAACCCGCAGAGGAACGTGATGCGGGCCGTCCTGCCGGCGGTCCAGCCCTGCGCGCGCGCGAGCGCCGCGAAGGGCAGCCAGTGGTCAGGCGCGAGCGTGTGAAGCGCGCCGACCGAAATGGCGGCTCCGGCGAGGGCGAGGAAGAGTCCGTGCTCCATTTCAGTTCATACCGAGGCGACACCGGCCGGCGTCTTCACGCGCTTGCCGGCGAGTTTCTCGGTGAGAAGGCCGAGCCACGCGTCCATGCCGGCACCGGTCGTGGCCGAGACTTCCAGGAGTCTTCCTTCGGGATTCAGGGAACGCACCTGCTCGCGCGCGGCGGCGAGGTCGAAGGGCACGTACGGGAGGAGATCCGTCTTCGTGACGACCGTGACGGCGGCCTTCGAGAAGATCGCTGGGTACTTGAACGGCTTGTCTTCGCCTTCGGTCACGGAGAGGAGGACGACCTTGAAGTCTTCGCCGAGGTCGTACGACGTCGGGCAGATCAGGTTCCCGACGTTTTCGATGAAGAGGATGTCGAGGCCGGCGAGGGCGCGGCCTTCCGCGGCCAGCGCACGGTCGACGAGGCGGGCGTCGAGATGGCACGAGCCGCCCGTTAGGATCTGCCGCGCCGGAATGCCCATGCGGCGCAGGCGTTCAGCGTCGCGCTCGGTCGCGATGTCGCCCTCGAGCGCACCGAGGCGCAGCGAATCCTTCAGCGCGGCGGCGGTCCTCTCGAGGAGCGTCGTCTTGCCCGAGCCCGGCGAGGAGATGAGGTTCACGACGAGCGTGCCCGACGCCTCGAACCTCGCGCGAAGCGTCGCCGCAGCGGCGGCATTCGCGGCGAGCACCTTCTGTTTGACGTCCACCTCGATCATGAACGTGCTCCTCCCGCCGGAACCGTTTCCTCGAACACGACCCTCAGGACGTCGAGGTCGTCGCCGCCCGAGACCGTGAGCGCGTCGCCGCAGCGCGGGCAGAGGCGGAGCCACGAGCCCGGCGCTCGGCCCGCGATCTCGCCGCAAACCCGGCAGGTCTGGCGGGCGGGCCGGAAGTCCACCTCGAGCTTCGACGCCGCATCCTCGGTGCCGGCCACGGCGGCCTCCCATGCGAACTCGAGGAGGTCGGGCTCCACGGCGGAAAGCTCACCGACGGCGACGCGCACGATCTCGAGCCGGCCCGGGCCGCGGTCGGCGACGGCCTCGCGCGCGAGGCGGCGGATCTCGACTGCCAGGCCCATCTCGTGCATCAGCAGATCCTCGGGAGCTGCTCTCCCGTGAGCAGGTCGACGATGCGCAGGCCGCCGATGCGGCTCTTGAGGAGGACGGTGCCGCGCGGCTCCGCGAAGACCTCGCCGATGGCCGCGGCGCTCCGACCGAGCGGGTGCGCCTTGAGCAGGGCGAGCGCTTCGTCCGCGGCCTCGCGCGCCACGATCACGAGACACTTGCCCTCGTTCGCGACGTAGAGCGGGTCGAGCCCGAGAATCTCGCAGGCGCCGCGCACCTCCTCGCCGATCGGAAGGCGCACCTCTTCGAGGCGGATGCCGACGCCGGCCTGCGTGGCGATTTCATGGAGCGTCGACGCGACGCCGCCGCGCGTCGGGTCGCGCAGGACGTGGACCTTCTCGCCGAGCGCGCCCAGCAAGACCGCGACGAGGCCGTTCAGCGCCGCCGTGTCGCTCGCGAGCGTCGTCTCGAAGCGGAGACCCTCGCGCAGCGACATGATCGCGATTCCGTGCACGGCGATCTCGCCGCTCACGAGGACGACGTCGCCGGGGCGCGCGCGCTTCGGCGAGATCACGATGCCCGGCGCCACGAGGCCGACGCCGCTGACGTTGATGAAGACGCCGTCGCCCTTACCGCGGTCCACGACTTTCGTGTCGCCCGTGACGATCGGGACGCCCGCGCCGGCGGCGGCCGCCTGCATCGAGGCGACGATGCGCGAAAGGTCGCTGAGCAAGAGGCCCTCCTCGAGGATGAGGCCGGCCGAGAGCGCGAGCGGCTGCGCGCCGCACATCGCGAGGTCGTTCACCGTGCCGTGCACGGCGAGCGAGCCGATGTCGCCGCCCGGGAAGAAAAGCGGGCTGATGACGAAGGAATCCGTCGAGAACGCGAGACGCGCGCCACCCACCTCGAAGACCGCGCCGTCATGCAGCTCGCGGAGCGCAGGATTGTCGAAGCTCTTGAGGAAGACGTTCTCGATCAAGCGCTGCGTCATCCGGCCGCCGCCGCCGTGCGCGAGGAGAATCGTCTCCCCCTCACCGGCTGGAACCGGGCAGCTCGCCGCGAGCAGCGCCGCGCCAGGGTCGCCGGCCGTGTCCTTCGCGCTCACGCCCCGCTCACATGGCCCTCGCGTAGAGGTAGTAGGCCGCGCAGGCGCCCTCGGACGACACCATGGGCGCGCCGAGGGGATGCTCCGGTGTGCAGCGCGTGCCGAACGCCACGCAGCCGCTCGGCTTTTTCCGGCCCTGGAGGATCTCGCCCGCGATGCACTCCTTCGGCTCGTCGGCGGTGATGTCCGCGACGTCGAACCGCGCCGTGGCGTCGAAAGCCGCATACGCCGGCCGCAGCTGGTAGCCGCTCTTCGGGATCACGCCGATGCCGCGCCAGGCGCGGTCGCAGGGCTCGAAGATCTCGGCGAGAACGGCCTGCGCGGGGCGATTCCCTTCGGCCGTCACCGTGCGCGTGTACTGGTTCTCCACGCCGACGCGCCCCTCCTCGAGCGCCGAGACCGCCATGTGGATGCCCTGGAGGAGATCGAGAGGCTCGAAGCCCGTGACGACCATCGGGAGGCGGTACCGCGCCGCGAGGGGTCCGTACTCGGACGTGCCCATGACGGCGCAGACGTGTCCCGCGAGGAGGAACGCCTGCACGCGATTCGCGGGAGATGAGAGGATCGCCTCGATCGCGGGCGGCACGAGGACGTGCGACGTGAGGATCGAGAAGTTCGCGAGGCCGAGCTGCTTCGCACGCTTCACCGCCATGGCGTTCGCGGGCGCCGTGGTCTCGAAGCCCACGGCGAAGAACACGACCTGGCTGCCGGGGTTCTGCTCGGCGAGGCGCACCGCGTCGAGCGGCGAATAGACCATCCGCACGTCGCCGCCCTGCGCCTTGACGCTGAGGAGGCTCGTCGTCGAGCCGGGCACGCGCAGCATGTCGCCGAAGGACGTGAAGATCACACCGGGGCGGCGCGCGATCGCGAGGGCCCGGTCGATCTGAGTGAGTGGCGTGACGCACACGGGGCAGCCCGGCCCATGCACTAGCGTGATCTCGGGCGGGAGCATGCGGTCGATGCCGGACCTGAGGAGCGTGTGCGTCTGCCCGCCGCAGATCTCCATGAGCGTCCACGGACGAGTCACGCGCGCGCGGATCGCGCGGACGAAAGCCTGCGCGTCCTCCTCGCGGCGGTACTCGTCCACGAAGCGCATCAGGACCCCCGCGCGGGCTGGGGGACGTCGAGCTCGCCGAGCTCACCCAGTTCCTTCAGCGTCCGGAAGACCTCGAGGGCGTGGTCCTCGTCGAGCCTGCTGATGGCGAATCCCACGTGCACGAGCACCCAGTCACCCGGGACGACTTCGGGCGTGTACGCGAAGCACACCTCTTTCGTGATGCCGCCGAAGCTCACGACGCCCATCGGCATGTCGACCGCGCTCGGTTCCAACCTAACGACTTTTCCCGGAACGCCCAGACACATGGAACACCCCACGATCGCAACCTACACAAGCGAGGCCGTCAGCCGATGCGATGCAGATGCTTCAAGTATAGGGCCCCGGCGAGGACCTGCCCCAGGGAGATCCCCCCGTCGTTCGGGGGCACTTCGCGGTGGAGGAGCACGGTAAAACCGAGAGCCGAGAGGCGTTTCGCCGCCCGCTCGAGAAGGAGCCGGTTCTGGAAGCACCCGCCCGTGAGGGCGACGCGCGCCTCGCCGGCGGCCTCGGCGGTTCGGGCGATCCCGTCCACGAGGGAATTGTGGAAACGCGCCGCGAGGCGGCTCGCGTTAACGCCGCGCTTGAGATCCTCGAGGAGGGCGCGTAGGAGGGGCTCCCAATCCAGCAGGGCGGGTGCGCCCTCGCGCAGCACGAGCGGGAGCGGCCAGGCCGCATCCTCGCGCGGGTCGGCCGCCGCTTCGAGGGCCATTGCGGCCTGGCCTTCGTAGCGCGTCCGCTGCGAAAGGCCGAGGAGCGCGGCCACGGCGTCGAAGAGGCGGCCCGCGCTCGTCGTCAGAGGCGCGTTCAGGCCGGTTTCGAGCATCTGCGCGAGAAGTGTCCGCTCGTTCGGAGAGAAGGCGCGCACGGGCGGGAGGTTCTCGCGTGAGAGAGCGTCGCCGCCGAAAACTTCGAACAGAACGGCGAGGGCCGCGCGGCGCGGCTCGCGGACCGCTGCCTCGCCGCCCGGCAGGCGGAACGGCCTGAGATGGGCGAAGCGCGTGAAGCCGCCGGCGTCGCCCCTGAGGAACTCCCCGCCCCAGACGGTTCCGTCCGTCCCGTAGCCCGTTCCGTCCCACGTGACGCCGAGCGCGGACCCCGGCGCGCCGTTTTCGGCGAGGCACGATACGAGATGAGCGTGGTGGTGCTGGACGGCGAGGGAGGGAATGCCGTGCGTAACCGCCCATTCCTCCGCCCAGAGCGTGGAGGGATAGCCGGGGTGGAGATCGTGCGCGACGAGGGCGGGGCGCGCCTCGTAGAGCCGCAGGAAGTCCGCGATGACACGCCGGAAAGCGTTCATCGCCTCCGGCGTCTCGAGGTCACCGATGTGCTGAGAGAGGAAGACCTGGCGGCCGACGCTGAGAGCCACCGCGGTCTTCATGTGTGCGCCCACAGCGAGGATGACAGGAAGTTCCTCGGCCACGGGCACGGGCAGCGGGGCATATCCCCGGGCGCGCCTTAGGACGCGGGGCGCGCCGGCCGCAATGCGCACGACGCTGTCGTCGGCGTGCCGCTCGATCGGCCGGTCGTGCACGAGGAAGACGTCAACCATTCCGGCCAGACGCGAGAGCGCCTCGAGCTCGTCCGTGCAGATGGGCTCCTCGCTCAGGTTTCCGCTCGTGGCGACGAGAGGGGCAGAGGCGGCACGCAGCAACAGGTGGTGGAGGGGCGTCGCGGGGAGCATGAGCCCGAGCTCCGGCCGACCCGGCGCGACCGCCCGGGCGACGGCCTCTTCGCCGAGGCGGGGCAGGAGGACGATGGGTGCCTCGGCGGACTCGAGTAGCGCCGCGGCGGCGGGAGAGATCTCCGCGAGCGACCGCGCGGCGGCGAGATCCCTCACCATGAGGGCGAAGGGCTTATCTTCGCGTGCCTTGCGGGCGCGGAGCCGCCCGACGGCGGCCTCGTTCCGCGCGTCGCACATCAGGTGGAAGCCGCCGAGGCCCTTGCATGCGAGGACATCGCCCCGAAGGAGCACGTCGGCGGCGACCGCCAGCGCCTCGTCTCCCCGCGCGAGCACCTCACCGGATCTGGTCCAGGCCGCGAGCTGCGGCCCGCAGGCGGGACAGGCCGTCGGCTGCGCGTGAAAGCGGCGGTCGAGAGGGTTTTCGTACTCGGCCCGGCACTCCTGACAAAGCGCGAAGCCGCGCATCGTGGTGTTCGGGCGATCGTAGGGCAGATCGCGGACGATCGTGAAGCGAGGCCCGCAGTTCGTGCAGTTGGTGAACGGGTAAAGGTAGCGGCGGTTCTCGGGATCGAGAATCTCGGTAAGGCAGTCCTGACAGGTGGCGATGTCGGGGAGGATGAGGACAGTCTTGGTCCCCTTCGCATCGCTTACTCGAATCTGAAAGCCCTCGTAGCCGATCGGATCGAGCCAGCTCTCGTTCAGGCCCTGAATCCTCGCCCTCGCCGGAGCCTCGGAGAGAACGCGCTCCCGGAACGCGGAGAGCTGCTCCGGGTCTCCCTCCACCTCCAGAAACACGCCACGGATGTCGTTCAAAACCCAGCCGGAAAGCCCGAGGCTCGTGGCCAGACGGTAGACGAACGGCCGGAAGCCGACCCCCTGGACGGCTCCCCGGATCTCCATCCTGAGGCGTTTCCCCATCGGGCTCCGGAAGGTCCCTGTCCCGGCTACAGGCCCAGAGCCCGAGCGACGTCCAGAGAGCCAGGAGCAGCCGGCGCTTCATCGTCCCGGCGGAGCGTGAGCTTGAAACCCAGCACGCGCGCTTCCTCCACGATCCGCTGTACCAGTTCGGGCAGGTGTGCCTCCACTCGGGGCGATCTGCCGAGCCCCAGCTCCAGTGTCTGGGGGACGAGGCCGAGGAGGACGAGTACGTCCGGCAGGCGACCTCTCCACCGGGCCGCGTCCAGCAGGTCGGCCACGCCGATCTGGTGGGGAGAGAGCCGGCTCGCCACGGCAGGGCCGACGTCGTCGCCATCCAGCCGGACGTGGGAGCCGGGAGGGTCGTCGGTCCGGATGGCGTCCACGAGGATCGCCTTCTGGGCGTCCTCGAGGTAGGGGAGAAGGGCGAGACCGAGCGTGCCCCCATCCTGGACGCTGACCCCGTCGGGGATTTCGTACCGTGCTACCAGCCGCGCGATCGCGGCTGCCCCCAGGCCGTCATCGCTGCAGAGGAGGTTTCCGAGTCCGAGGATCAGGAGCCGGATCGGCCTAGAGGTGTCGCTCATGGATGTCTTTGGGATCGATGTACCGGTAACCCGAATAGATAACGTCGTTCTTGTGGACGAATTTGTAGCCGGAGAAGATCGACTCCATCGTGGCGTTGCCCTCGATCTGGGACATCAGGACGGCGCTATAGACGTGGTGGACGGCAAAGCCGATGAGAAGCCACATGACGCCGTGGTGGATGAAGCGCGCCGTCTGCAGGCCGCCGACCAGCGGGACGAGGAAGCGGAATACGCGCATCGGCGAGCCGACGCCGGCGCTCATCGAGTAGAGCGAGAACCCCGTCGTGATCATCACGAGATAGAGGCCGAAGACCAGGGTGTAGGTCAGGCCGGCCAGCGGGTTGTGGCCGATGAAGCCGGGCGGCTTTCGGAGCTGGAAGAGGTAGAACCGCAGCGTCCCCCAGATTCCGCGGCGCCGCCGACTCTTGGCCGGAATGAACTTATCCCAGGTCGCAAAGTGATTCCCGAGGAACATCCACGCGATCCGGGAGAGAACCGAGAGCGTGAAGACGATCGCCGCGTAGGAGTGGACGATCTTGAATGTTCCGATCAGGAAGTTCTCTCCCGCCGGACCCCGGACGATCAGGAGGGGATAGCCGATCGTGATCCCCGTTACGGCGAGGACGGCGATCGAGAGGACGATCGCCCAGTGGGTGAGCCGGACAGGCCATTCCCAGACATAGACGCGCACGAGGTCGCTGTGCTCGGCGGGATGGGGATCGATGGTGTAGTGCCGCCCGCTGGTCGACACGGCATCCGGAATGGATGTGCTCATGAGGCCCTCACCTCGGCCAGCTTTCGCCGGCTCGCGTCCACGACGTGGACGCCGCAGGCCATGCAGGGGTCGAAGGAGTGCACGGTTCTCAGGATCTCGATCGGCTTGGCCGGGTCCGCCACCGGCGTCCCGAGCAGCGCTTCCTCATAAGGTCCGCGCTGCCCCTGTGCGTCTCGCGGCCCCGCGTTCCAGGTGCTCGGGACGACGCACTGGTAGTTCGCGATGACTCCGTCCTTGATGTGTACCCAGTGCCCCAGAGCCCCGCGCGGGGCCTCGTGGAACCCGGCTCCCATGCAGTCCTTTGGCCAGGAGCTCGGCTCCCACTTCGAGTTGTCGTGGATCCGCAGCTCGCGGCGCGCCATGTTGGCCGCAAGCTGGTCGATCCACTCGCCCATCTTCTCTGCCAGGACCTGCGTCTCGATGCCGCGTGCCGCCACGCGTCCGAGCGTGGAGAAAAGCGCCTCGGGCCCGACGCCGAGCTTTTTGAGCACGGCTGAGACGAGCTCCTTGACGCGCGCGTGCCCCGACCCGTAGGCCACTAGCATCCGCGCGAGCGGGCCGACCTCCATCGGCTCGCCGTCGTAGCGGGGCGACTTCAGCCAGCTGTACTTGGCGGCCGTATCGAGCCGGTCGTAAGGGGGATTCGGCCCCGTGTATTTCGGCCGCGTCTCGCCTTTCGACGGGTGGAGGGCCTGGTCGTCTCCTCCTGCGTACTCGTACCAGGAGTGTTTGACCTGCTCGGTGATCTTGTCGGGATCGAATGCCTCCACCTTCGAGAGGTCCCGCTTCCGGATAACCCCCGGGGGGAGGTATAGGGCAGGCTTGGCAGCATCGTCCTCGGGGTACTCCCCATAGACGAGGTAGTTCCCCACCCCGCCGCCGAAGCCGGCCCAGTTCTTGTAGAAGGAGGCGATGGCCAGGAGATCGGGGATGTAGACCTTCGTCACGAAGTCGCGCGCCTTGGCCGCCAGCCCCTTGAGCTCGGCGATCGTGCCGGCGTTGAGGGAGGCCTGGCGGTCCGGGTCGATCGGAGTCGCCATCCCGCCCACGAGGAAGCTTTGCAGGTGGGGGTTCTTGCCGCCCAGGATGGCGTGCATCTTGATGATGTCGCGTTGCCAGTCGAGGGCTTCGAGGTAGTGCGCCACCGCCATCAAGTTCGCTTCGGGCGGCAGGACATAGGCAGGGTGGCCCCAGTAGGCGTTGGCAAACGGCCCGAGCTGGCCCCTCTCCACGAATCCCTTGATCCGGTCGCGGACCGAGGCGAAATACTTCGTGCTCGAGAGCGGCCAGTCGGAGATCGATTCGGCGAGGGCCGAGGTCTTGGCCGGGTCGGCCGAGAGGGCCGAGACGATGTCGACCCAGTCCAGGGCGTGCAGGTGGTAGAAGTGGATGACGTGGTCCTGGACGCACTGCGAGCCGATGATCAGGTTCCGGAGGAGGCGGGCGTTCGGAGGAGGAACGGCACCCACGGCGTTCTCCACGGCCCGGATGGAGGCGATGGCGTGCACGGTCGTGCAGACGCCGCAAATGCGCTGGGTGAAAACCCACGCATCGCGGGGATCGCGACCCTTCAGGATGAGCTCGATTCCCCGAAACATCGTGGAGGAGGACCAGGCGTCCTTGACGGATCCGCCATCCACCTCGGCTTCGATGCGGAGATGTCCTTCGATGCGGGTGACGGGATCGACGACGACGTGCGTCATGGCCGATCTCCCTTCTCAACCTTCTCGACCGGCTCCACGGGAGGTGGAGGCGTCTCGCCGCCCTTCGGGCCCGCCGAGCGATGGATCATCGAAATCACTCCGTGCGTGGCGAACGCCGCAGCGACTCCTGCCGTCGCCCAGAGGCCGACGCGGTCGATGTTGGCCGCGCGGCCGAAGCCAGGCACGTTCGGCAGGTGCTGGTAGAACGGCGTCATCTTGTCCCAGAAGTCGGGCTCGGCGCAGCCGATGCACGGATGCCCGCAGCCGATCGGCCAGTTCGTCCCCCCGTTCCACCGGATCTGCGGGCAGTTCTGGTATGTCACTGGACCCTTGCAGCCCATCTTGTAGAGGCAATAGCCGGTGCGATGCGCCTCGTCGCCCCAGGCCTCCACGTACTGGCTCGCGTCGAAGTGGGCGCGGCGCTCGCAATTGTCGTGGATCGCCTTGCCGTAGGCGAAGAGAGGCCGCTTGTAGCTGTCGAGCGGCGGGAACTGCTTGAAGGTGAGGTAGTAGACGACGAGCGCGGTGATGTTCTCGGCATTCGCGGGGCAGGCCGGCAGGTTGATGAGGTTCTTGAGGCCCGGAACCGCGTCGGCGACGCCCAGGGCGCCGGTCGGGTTGGGAGACGCGGCCGGAAGACCGCCGTAGGCTGCGCAGGTTCCGACGGCGATCGTGGCCGCGGCGCCTCCACAGACCTCGCGGGCGATCTGAAGGGCCGACCGTCCTCCGATCGTGCAGTAGGCCCCGTTAGCCCCGGTCGGAATGGAGCCCTCGACGATCACGATGTATTCGCCTTTCCGGTCCTTCACGGTCTTGGCGAGATTCTCCTCCGCCTGGTGCCCGGCGGCCGCCATGATCGTCTCGTGGTAGTCGACCGAGAGGGTGTCGAGAACGACCTCCGCGGCCGTGGGCTTGGTGGCGCGCAGGAACGATTCCGTGTTTCCCGCGCAGTCCTGGAACTCCAGCCAGACGAGCACCGGCTTCTCGCTCTTCTGGAGGGCCGCCGCGATCTTCGCCTCGAGTGATCTTGGCAGGGCCAGGGTGGAAGCCATGACTCCACAGAAGGCGACGAACTCCCTTCGGGAGACGCCGCGCCGCCGGAGCTCCGCGTCGAACCGGGATTCCGATTTTTTCATACAGATCTCCCTATTGGCTCAGCCAAGTTTTCCCAACAATGGTCTCCGGCTTCTCGTTGACCATGATTCAAATGCACTATTGAAACCCCGTTGTGTGGGTTGACCGGGTCGCGCGAGGCGCGCCCGGAATGTATCTTCTGATAGCGTAGGAAGACTCGTGCATGGAAGGAACGCCTGAGAGCCCCGCGAGGTGACGGCATGACCAAGGAGCAAATCGCCCTCGTCAGAAAAAGCTTCGATCGCCTGCGGCCCCTTCCGCGCGGCGCGGGCCAGGACTTCTACGAAACCCTGTTCGCGCTGGATCCGTCGCTCAGGCCGCTCTTCTCCACGGACATCGAGAACCAGGGAGCGATGTTCGTGGTGGCGCTCGGCCTCGCGCTCAAGGGCCTGGATGCCGACGCCGACGTGGACTCGTCGCTCCAGGAGCTGGGGCGCCGCCATGTGCTGTACGGCGCCAAGGACATTCACTTCGACACGTTTCGCGAGGCGCTCCTCTGCATGTTCGCGCAGCGCCTCGGCCCGGACTTCACGCCCGAGACCGCCGAAGCCTGGCGGGCCGCCCTCGATCGGATCAGCGGCGTGATGAAACGGGCGGCGTCCGAAGCGCGCGGGTAGTTCGGCCGCCGGGGGGAGATTCCTAATCTCCCCCCGGTCCCCCTTCCAGCCCGTACTTCTCGATGCGCGAGTAGAGCTGGGCCCGCGTGAGGCCGAGCAGCTTCGCGGCGCGGCTCTTGTTGAAGCGCGCCTTCCGCAGCGCCTCCTTCACGTAGTCGCGCTCGAGCGACTCGAGGTCCACGCCTTCGGGCGGCAGGAACGGACTCGTCGCGGCGGTCGCAGCGGTCGCGTCGGTCCCGGCGCGCGGGGCGGCGTGGGCCGCCGGCGGATCCTGACGGGTGATACCGATGGGGAGATCGGCGGCCGTGATGAGGCCGCCGTCGGAAAGGATGGCGGCGCGCTCGAGCGCGTTCCTGAGTTCGCGGACGTTGCCGGGCCACGGATAGGAGAGGAGGAGATCCTTCGCTTCGCGCGAGACCCCCGGCACGGACCGGCCGACCGCCGGGCCGAGCTCGGCGAGGAACATCTCGGTGAGCGGCAGGATGTCCTCGGGGCGCTCGCGCAGCGCTGGAAGGTGGATCCCGAACACGGAGAGGCGGTAAAAGAGGTCCTCGCGAAACTCGCCTTTCTCGATGGCGCGGGCGAGGTCGCGGTTCGTGGCCGCTACGATGCGCGCGTCGGTCTTGAGCACCTTCGTCCCGCCCAGCCTCTGAAACTCGCGCTCTTCCAGGACCCTGAGGAGCTTCGCCTGCACGGCCGGGCTCATCTCGCCCGCTTCGTCCAGGAAGAGCGTGCCTCCCGCGGCCTGCTCGATGCGGCCGGGCTTCGCGGCCGTGGCGCCCGTAAAGGCGCCCTTCTCGTATCCGAACAGCTCGGATTCGAGAAGCTGGTCGGGCAGGGCCGCGCAGTTGAGCGCGATGAACGCCCCCGCCGCACGCGCCGAGCTCCGGTGGACCGCGCGCGCGACGACTTCCTTCCCGGTTCCTGATTCGCCCGTGAGGAGAACGGTCGTCTCCGTGGGCGCGACCTTGGCGGCCTGGACGAGGACGTCGCGCCAACTCTTCGAGGTCCCCACGATCCGTCCGAAGCCGCCCCGCGACGCGAGCTCCTCGGAGAGCGCCGCCACCCGCATCTCGAGCCTCTCGGCCTCTGCCCGCGCCTCGGCGGCGCGGCGCGCCTCTTCCGCAAGACGCTGGTGCGAGAGCGCGAGAGCGACCTGGTCCGCGACGTGCTGGGCGAACGGAACGTCGTCCTCGCTGTACGTGTTCGCCGTGCGCGAGAGAAAGAGAAGGCCGCCCGCGAACTGCCAGTGGCCTTCGAAGAAGATGGGGACGCGGAGGAGGGAGCGCACTCCGTCCGCGGAGAGATGCCGGCATCTGTCGGAGTCCTTGTCGACCTCGGCGGAGACGTCCCGGATGATCTCCGTCGTCCAGTTCTCGCGCGTCTGTTCGGCGGGCGTCAGCCGGATCGGCTCTTTCATCTCCGGGAAATCGCCCCCCGAGACGGCGTAGACGCGGATCGCCGCGCGATCCTCGGTGAGGAGGCCGAGCGCCATGCGGTCGTGCGGGACGACCGGCCGGACGATCTCCGAGATGCGCTCGAAGACGTCGCGCACGTCGAGGGCCTTCGCGAGCGCGGGAGCGAGGGCCTGCAGGCTTTCGTACTTTCGGCGCCGGGCCTTCTCGTCCGCCGCGAGGCGCGCGTGCGCGACGGCCATCGCGACGACGTCCGCGATCGGCGTCAGGAGCGCGAGGTCGTCGGTGCGGAACGTGCGCGGCTTCAGGCTGAGGAGCGAGAGGTAGCCGATCGTCCGCGCGCCGGCGTGGAGCGGCGCGCGCAGCATGGCGCGGACGCCGGAGTCGCGCAGCTTTCGGTCGCGCGGAAACGTCGCGTCGCACGCGGCGGCGACGTCATCGATGACGCCGGCCTTCGTGAGGTTCTCCCAGAGGCCGGTCGAGTACTCGGAGCGGGGGACCATCCGCGCATACGTGCGGCGCGTCTCGTCGGTGACCTCCGCGCCCCCGATCGAGTAGAGGGCGAAGCCGTCGCCCTCGTCGGTGAGCGTGACGGTCATCGCGTCGAACGTGAGGACGCGGCCCGCCGCCGTCGCGATCCGATGGAAGACCTCTGGAAGGTCCAGCGTCTCGCCCGCGACACGGGCGATTTCGGACAGGACTGGCACGAGGACGGCCATACCCGACTCCATGGGCGGGCATTCTAGGCTCGCGGGTCGTCTACACTCCCGCCGATGCCGGATTCCCGGGTACTCGAGGAGCTCGCCGAGGGCGTCCTGGCGGGCAAGATCCCGCGCGTGGCGCGGGCGATCACGTGGGCCGAGTCCGCCGATTCGCGTTTTCCCCGGCTTCTCGCGCGACTCTTCCCGCACACGGGCCGTGCTCGCGTCACGGGCCTCACCGGATCGCCGGGAGCGGGCAAGTCGACGCTCACGGCCGCGCTCGCGCGGAAGGCCCGGGCGGCCGGGAGAAAGGTCGGCATCGTCGCCGTGGATCCCTCTTCTCCGTTCTCGGGAGGAGCGATTCTCGGCGACCGGATCCGCATGCAGGATCTCTACACGGATCCCGGAGTGCTCATCCGGTCGATGGCGACGCGCGGGCATCTTGGAGGCCTCGCCCGCGCATCAGCCGACGCCGTGGACGTGCTCGACGCCGCGGGCTACGACGACATTCTCGTGGAGACGGTCGGCGTGGGACAGGACGAGGTGGAAGTCTTCCGCCTCGCCGAGTCGTGCGTCGTCGTCCTGACGCCGGGGATGGGCGACGACATCCAGGCCATCAAGGCGGGCCTCATGGAGGTCGCGGACCTCTTCGTCGTGAACAAGGCGGACCGCGACGGCGCCGACCGCGTCGTGCAGGAGATCCTCCAAATGCTCGAGCTCGGGGAGCACGGCGCGTGGGTCCCTCCGATCCTGAAGACCATCGCCACGACGGGCGCCGGCCTCGACGAGCTGATCGGAAAGCTGGGGGAGCACCGGAAGTTCCTGGACGGACCGGAGGGCGCGCAGAGGCGGCGCGAGCGGACGAAGATGCGGATCGAGGGACTGGTCAAAGAGAATTTTCTTAGAAGATTAGAGAGTTTGCGTGGCGACAGCGGGGCGCTCGAGGAAACGGCGGCCCGGGTGGAAGCGCGCGAGGAAGACCCGCTCTCCGCCGCTCGCGGTCTGGTCGGCCGCGTCGAACAAGGCGCCGCCGGTGCCGCGCCCTATTCACCTTCTAAGAAATCCCCCGGTCTCGTTTCCCGAATCTCCCACCTCGGCATCGGTGTGAAGTCGCTGGCCGAGGGCGGCGCGTTCTGGGACCTCCTCGGCCTCCTCGAGGAGCACCGCGAGGAGGTCGCGTCGCAGAAGGTCGTGACGTCCTTCCGGCCGGTGGGGGAGTCGCACCTCGAGCTTCTCGAATCGACGTCGCCCGACGGGCCGATCGCAAAGTCGATCGCCGCGCGCGGCCCGGGCATCCACCACCTGTGTCTCGAAGTGGCGGACATCGACGCCGTGCTCGCCAGGCTCAAGGAGGCCGGCGTGAAGCTCGTGAACGAAACGCCCTTCGCCGGTGCCGGCGGCTGCCGCGTCGCGTTCGTCCACCCGTCCGCGACGGGCGGAATTCTCCTCGAGCTGTCGGAGAGGAAGACGAAAGCGGGCTGACCGCTCGGTTATGGCTGTGCTATTATGTCGGCCATGAAAGAGGGCGCGTCCATGAAACGCACGACCGTCATGCTTCCCGCCGATCTCCGTCGACGCGCCTTCCGCCGCGCGAAGGAGCAGGGTGTGTCGTTCGGGGTCGTCGTCCGCGACTCGTTGGACGCCGCGCTCCCCGTCCTGGAAGGAATCGTCGGCGACGACCCGCTGTTCGCGGACGACGCCATCTGGCGCGGCCGTGCCCCGCACGCCCTCGCCTGTGAGCACGACCGCTTTCTTTACGACTCCGAGCCGTGATCTTCGTCGACACGGGCGCGTTTCTGGCGCGATACGTCGAAGGCGACCAGTATCACCGGGCCGCCGTCCGCGCCTGGAAGCGTCTGGAGCGCTCCTCGGGGGTCCTTTCCACGTCCAGCTTCGTCATGGACGAGACCCTGACGCTTCTCGGGCGGCGGACGACGTACGCGTTCGCGGCCGGGAGGGCGGACGCGCTGTACGCGTCGCGCGTGCTGACGATCCTCCGGCCGGACGCGGCGGACGAGTCCGCCGCCGTCGATCTGTTCCGGAAGTTCGCGGACCAGAAGGTGAGCTTTACCGACTGCGTGTCGTTCGCTCTCATGCGCCGCCACAGGCTGAAGAAGGCCTTCACGTTCGACCACCACTTCGCGGTCGCGGGATTCGAGGTCTGGCCGGCTCAGTTCGGGCTGCCGGCGCCGCCCGCCGGCGGGCGGGGCCCGAGAAAAACGCGGGCGTCGCATCCCACGATCTCGTAGAAGCGCTCGGCGTAACTCGCGACGCTGCCCACTCGCGCGTCTTCGAAGAGCTTCTCGATGCGGTGCAGCGGCACGAAGAGCGTGGAGACGCCCAGCTCCGCTTCGGCTCCCGGCCTCTGTTGGCGGGCCCAGTCGTCGAAGAGGTCGAGCTCGAGGCCGCGCAACGTCACGCCGGCGGGGCCGAGCGCGAGAAGGACGCCCCAGTACTTCTCCTTGGGCTGGACGAGATGCACGAGGACGAGCGTGCCAGCGTCCATCGTCACCTCAGAAGATCACGCGTGTCACGAAATACTTCGCCGGGGAGATGCGCCCGTTGAGGAGCGCGTCCGCGTCGTCGGGCGAGACGTCGAAGCGCGCGGCCGACTCGCCGCTGGCCGTTGCGAGGACCACTTCCACCTTCTCGAGCGGCTTGCCCGCCGCGCGAGATTCCTTGAGGCCGCGCGCCGAGGCCATGAGCGCGAGAAAAACCTGCTGCTCGCTGTCCGTCACGGCCTGCACGCGCAGGGCGGAGGGAAGGTTCCCGAGCTTGACGCCCTTCACGTTGCTTCCGTCGAGCGCGCGCATGAAGGCATCGCTGACGACCGGGTCGAGAACGACCGGTCCCGCGTCGACGGCCTTGGCCGACGCGCGGGGGGCGCGGGTCTGCCGTTCGGTCACGAGCTCTCCGACTCGCGGCTCCGGGCGGTCGGAATCCATCTGCCGGCCGTGCTTCTTGATGTACTCCGAAAGGGATGGCTTCTTCGTCTCGGGGTTCGGCAATGTCGAGGTGTTGCCGTTTCCGCTCGGGTCGTCGAGCACGTAGGCGCCGCCGAGGCCTTCCCGGTTCGCCTTTTCGCTGCGGGCCTGATCCCACTCGTCGAGTGCGATCGTCTGAGACGTCCCGAGCGGCGTCAGGTAGACGACGCGTCGGCCCTGGACAACGGGCTTCTCGCGCGCTTCGATCCGCGCTCCGTCCCGCGTGTAGATGACGTACATGGCGTCCGCCGGCATGGCCGAGAACACGGCGGCGACGAGGGCCACGGGCAAGAGAAGGGTGCGCGAGACTGTGGACATCGGGACCTCCGGGAGCCGTCGACGAGGAAGTCGCGGCGGAATGAAGTATAAACGTCGCCGGAAAGAGCAGGCCGAATCGTGCTGATCGTCATGGACCGGAGCGCCACGAGCGCGGACGTCGAAGGGGTCGTCGCGGCGGCCGAGCGCCTCGGACTCAAGGCCCACCCGATTCCGGGCGCCCAGCGCACGGCGGTCGGCATCACGGGGAACAAGGGGGCGGCCTCACCCGGTGCCTTCGAGGCGCTTTCGGGCGTCCTCGAGGTTCTCCGCGTCTCGCATCCCTACAAGCTCGTGTCGCGCGAATTCCATCCCGAAGACACGATCGTGTCGGTGGGAGGCGTTCTCGTGGGCGGCGCGCGCGTCGTCGTCATCGCCGGCCCCTGCGCGGTCGAGTCGCTCGAGCAGACGCTCACGATCGCGAAGGAAGTGAAGGCGCGGGGCGCGGACCTGCTGCGCGGCGGCGCCTACAAGCCGCGCACGTCGCCGTACGCCTTTCAGGGCCTCGGAGAGGAAGGCCTGAAGATTCTCGCGGCGGCGCGAGAGGCCACATCTCTTCCCGTCGTCACGGAAGTTCTCGACACCGCGCACGTCGAAATCGTGGCGCATTACGCGGACTGCCTCCAGATCGGCGCCCGCAACATGCAGAACTTCGAGCTCCTGAAGAAGGCCGGGAAGACGGGGAAACCCGTTCTCCTGAAGCGCGGCATGTCGGCCACGCTGGAGGAGTTCCTGCTCGCGGCCGAGTACGTCCTCGCAGAAGGAAACCCCGGCGTGATCCTCTGCGAACGCGGCATCCGCACTTTCACCGACTTCACGCGCAACACGCTGGACCTTTCGGTCGTCCCCGCCGTCAAGCGCCTCTCGCACCTGCCGATCGTCGTCGATCCGTCGCACGGCACGGGCCGCCGCGAGAAGGTCCTGCCCATGTCGCGCGCTTCCATCGCCGCCGGCGCCGACGGCATCGTGGTCGAGGTCCACCACAAGCCCGCCGAAGCGCTCTCGGACGGCCCGCAGGCGCTCACTCCCGACATGTTCGGCGAGCTGATGAGCCAGATCCGCCCGATCGTGGCGGCGGTCGGGAGAACGACATGAGCGGCGCCGACCCGGGCGCGGTCCTCGTCCTCGAAGACGGCCGGCGTTTCCCCGGGCGTGGGGTCGGGGCGAGAGGAACGACGTTCGGTGAGGTCGTCTTCAACACAGGGCTAACGGGCTATCAGGAGACGCTGACCGATCCGTCCTATCGCGGGCAGATCGTCGTGATGACCGCCGCGCACATCGGCAATTACGGCCTCAACGGAACGGACGTCGAGTCCTCGCGGATCCAGGTCGCGGGTTTCGCCGCGCGCCACTTTCCGGACCGCTTCTCGAACCAGCGGGGCCAGCAGGCGATCGGCGAGGGACTTCGCCAGGGCGGGGTCGTGGGAATCGACGGGTTCGACGCGCGCGCCCTAGTGCGGCAC
>Ga0209385_1000066_pt1 | contig 36546 bp, 31 predicted proteins | sample NGEPerB_FD_184506 | JGI IMG/M metagenome (GOLD analysis project Ga0209385, IMG submission 184506) | Arctic peat soil microbial communities from the Barrow Environmental Observatory site, Barrow, Alaska, USA - NGEE PermafrostAB12-B... | ecosystem: Environmental > Terrestrial > Soil > Wetlands >... | reverse complement strand
GCCCCCGACTTCGACGCCCAGCACAGCGCTACCGGCCGCGTCAATTATGTCAAGGTCAAACTCTTCTGCGAAGTCGATTTCAAAGAGTCGCACCTTCGGACGCCGATTTATTGCGGTTCTCCTTCTCGGATTATCAAGTGTGGTGTTTCTAGCGGCTGGCTGGTTGAACGTTGCTTCGTCGGTCGCGGGTTCGCCCAGCGCCACTGCAAACACTTTTCTCGCCGTGGTCACAAGCACGAATATTCGACATGCAGTTGCGTCGAGATTGGTTGATCAACTTCAGAAGGACAGCAACAGTTCACTCCGTGCTGCGTTCTCCCAGCATCACAATCAGCTCATTCTGGCGGTTGAAGCAGTGATTGTCGATCCCACCACCCAACAAATGGCTCGTGCCGATTTTCTCGATGCGTACAATGCGCTCGTCGCGAACCGAAGTGCCACAATTGACTTGCGTCCATTGATCTACCGATTCACAAGTGTTATGCATCAAGTGGACCCGCGAATACAGGCAACTCCGACCGGGTTGAAGCATGCTGTCGTCAACATCAAACGCCGCGGTGTCGCTCTTCGCGTTGCGGATTCGATATTTGCAGTTGAGTTGTTTCTGGTCGGACTAAGTCTTATCGGAGTGACAATGACGACGGGCTTCCTGGTTCGACGAGCCCGGAAGCAGTATTGGGCGTTGGGCCTCTCATTGGGCATTCCCACGCTTCTGATGTTCATTGGCGGGCTCGGCATCAGTCGCGTCGTGGGGAGCGTACATTTCAACGACCCGAACTCGAAGGTCATCGCCACGGAGTTCGCGAAGCGATTGGCGAAGGCGGCTTATATGACAAGTCTCTGGTTTGCCTTATTGACGGTGCTGTCTCTGGCGGTATGGAGTGTCGGTCGAGCGTGGCGCAATCACCGCGGATCGCGGTCGATTCCTGAGAATTCCGCGTCACTCGCTTGAGTCATCGGCTTGGACTTTCCACGGAAACTGGCGTTGACCCTGTTTTCTGGACCGCGTTTATGCGAGTGAAGCTTGGGTTTCATTCAATTGTAGATTCTCAAATTCCTCCGGCGTGAAGTAGCCGAGAGAGCTGTGACGGCGGCTTAGATTGTAGAAGTTCTCGATGTGGTCGACGATGGTGACAGAGTGATCGACTTTCGTGGTCCGGCATTCGCGGTGACGTTCTGGCTTTCCTTTGGCCGACGATCTCTCTCACACGGTCCAGTGTGCTCGTTGCTTCAGCGCATCACATGGGGAATCGATGGGTCCGCGTCCGTGGTGCTCACCCTGTGATCCGAAGCAGCCCAATAATTCCGACTACGTAGAACAGCAGCGCCAGGATCGATTCGGGTCCGAGTCGATGCGGTCGCGAAGGACGCACGATCACACCGCCGACGTACATCACGGTCAGCACCAAACTAAGCGAAGCTAGCCAGGCGATCGAGCGACCGGTTGTCGGCAATATCGGCTTCGCAGCAACGAGGTCTGCCAGCACGAATAGACACAGCTGAAACGCATTACCACCAAAAATGTCGCCCATAGCGAGTTGATGGTCGCCGAGACGTACGGCCTCGATTCCCGAACTGATCTCCGGTAGTGCTGACGCTAACGCCAGGACGGTCGCACCGAAGACCACTCCATTCATGCCGGCGCGGTTTGCCAGTTCGTTACCGCTGATCTCGAGCGCGACACCCGCCAAGAATGTCACCGCCGCCGAGATGCCGAAGAGTGTCGCAACACGCGTCATTGAATGCTTTGCACGCGCGGCGTCGGCTACCGGATGACGGACGCGGCGATGAGGACGCCCGGGCTGACCGCCCGCCATCACCACCTCCCACTTTGGATGCAATCGCACCCGGTTCAGTACCCAGATTCCGCCGATCCAAACGACTACGACCGCCAAAGACGCCGGACTCAAACGCCCCGCTATGACTATTGACTTCGGCAGTAACGCGCCCATGAGCGCTACTGACACGGTGAGCACAACCAGCAGCCCCTCAAGAACTGGCACGAGGGAGCCAACGAGGAATGTCAGAGGTCTCGGGGCAAAGAGATCACAAATGACAAGCACCATCGTTGCCGTCGCAATGCCGCCGATCAGGTTTCCGGCCGCTAGTCCGAGGTGACCCGACTTTGCTGCCGAAATCGTGATCGCCAACTCCGGCAGGCTGCCGGCGATAGCAAGCAGCACCATCCCGCCGATTGCGTCACCGATTCCCAGGCGTCGATCAAGTTCATCCGTCGATTTCGAAAGTTCGACACCGGCAACCCACGTCGCCCCAGAAGCAGCAACGAACACGAGGAGCACCAGAAATATGGAGACAGACGCCACATTCGAATTATCGCCGATGCGATCGGCGCGACGGTTGATGAGACACAGATCTCAACGCTGGCACCCTTCGGTCATGCCGAGCTGCCCTTATCTCTCACTGGCTTTGCGGTCTGTTACTACAGCGTGAGTTGAGTCACTTAAGGATCAAGACGCCGGTGCTTGATGGCAGATCGAGGGTGTCGGGCCTCGACATGAACCCACAAGTGATGATTCCCATCGAGAAAATCCTACGTTTCATCCCACCGACCAAACCGACATCACCGGACCAAACCGACACCACTGGACCAAACCGACGCCACCGGACCATTCCAACCGAAGGCATCCACCTCGCGATCCGTCGGTCGTGAGTTCGATCCACACCGGCGTTACGAAAGGGGGCTGATGAGAATTTGCTCCCAACTTGAAGCGAGAGATCAATGGCACTTGCTTGGTTCCGTTTCTGGCCCAAGTGAGGGAGACTCAGTTACGCCAAAGGTTGGCCCCGGGGGGAGATCACCTTCTGTATCGCGGCGTAGAGCTTAGGCAACGACCATCCGCCGAGAGTTGGCCGTTGGGCGACACCGTGTTGGAAGACCGTGGCCTCGGGACATCCTGCTAACTGAAACACCACTTTTGTAAATGATTCGGCAGCGGTAGAGGCGGAGAAGCGGACAATGTACGGAATCATGGCGTCCGCGGGACAGGCCTGGGTCTTGGGATAATTCGAGACCGGGATTGCGTTGATCATCGCGCGGACCCGGGCGATAACCGAGAGGTTGGTGACCTTCATGGTCCCGTAGCGCACTCCCGTGGGTAGCGGCATTGAGTAACTCCAGTAGAGCGCCTTGGCCCCGGCGGGGACCACCAGGCGGGTTGGCTTGGTGGACGCGGCCTGCGCAGGCGCGGAAAGCGAGAGAGCAGCGACGAGCGAGAGGATCACGAGGACAGTGGAGCGTGGGCAGTTCATTTCATATCTCCTGCGATCACATCAATGTACTGTCGCACCGGCAGCGGTTCTTTTAGCCAGGTACGTAAAGTCGGTCCTCCGTCTTGAACCCACGCGTCCCGCCAATGCGACGCAGAAATCCCACCTTTCCTCCCACGTACCTAACCGACGTCACCGGATCAATCCGACAGCACCGGACGAGATTCGTTTTAGGTTTGTAGGGGTCCGATGCCACGGGACCATTCCGACGAAGTTTATCCACGTCATAATCCCTCGGTCGTTGGTTCGATCCCCACCGGCCCGACTCAACGGCATGGCCTGGAGGTGGACACCCACTCCACAACGAGGAAGTGACTTTGGACACACTCCCTTAGTCGTGGTCACTTCTATCTTGAACAGTGAGATGTTCAATATCCCAGAAGGTGTTGTGGCCGATGCGAAGATGCAGGTTTAGGGTCGTTGTCGTTGCAACCTCGATCCTCATCGCCATCGCCGTCGTTGTCACTCTCACTTTGGTCGGTGGACCGGCCAGCGTCCGCCCGACGGCGCCACGTTCCGTGCACGCGACCCCGGGCAACGGCTTTGTCACGGTGTATTGGTCGCGGCCCGAGCACGACGACGGTTACGCCATAACTCGATACGTGGTCTCGTCCCATCCCGCAACGGCAACGTGCACAACGTTTTCCAAGGGCACGTCGTGCACATTGTGGGAGCTGAAGAACGGGACGACGTACGAATTTACAATCGCCGCCGAGAACAAGAAAGGTCGCGGGCCGAGTTCGCGTTTCTCCAACGCGGTCACGCCGCTCTCGACGCTGAAGGTCTTGCCCTCGTGCAACGAGGCCGGGATTTATCCGACACAAAAAGTGACGCACGAGGTGGTTTCGGTGGTCACGAGGTACTACGCCGTCAGACACTTGGCGCCGATCACGATCTTCCAGAACACGGAGACTGTGCGCAGCGTCCACGAAGATGCCGTAGGCACGAATTGGTGTAGATACCCCGGCGGGGGCACTTCGGCGTCTGTCGGCTACGTGCCCCTCGCCGCGGAGGCTGCCGTCGAGGTGCTCGTCGAGCACATGCCGTACCCGGTCACCTATTTCTCGAGCAACTTCGTCACCCTTGCGAAATTGCCGGGTTCCGGTTGGACGGTTGTCGGGGAAGGAACGAGTCCCTAACCCATTTAAGAGGCAGAATCGATCTCGATACCGGTGTTGTTGAATCTGACCTTTCGATACGAGTCTGAAAGGTTCGCGAATGGCGGCCGATCAATTCCACGTGTCATCTCACGTGTCAGCACGACCTCGCCTGGCGAATCCGGTGTCCGAACTGACAGAGTTGATTCGTCGTCCTGACACGTGCGAGTCAGTCAATCGAGTCCGTTTCTACGCGGCGACGACGCCATTGAGAAATCGTGCACGTATCGCGCACTTCATACATCACGTCTGTCCGACACCGGAGGGTCGAGGATCGCGCCTTGGCTCAGGAACCTGGTGGTCGATACTTCACGTTGGCGCCACTGGCCTTGTCAAGCTCATCGGGGGTCAGCAGGACGATCGTTGAGGTAGTCGCGCCTCCACCTGCGGAGACGGCGAGCGCCAGCGCCGCTGCCGCGGCATTGTCCGGAAGGTCCGCGATCAGGTAGACGTCGTTTTCACCGAACGCAAAGTAGAACACGTCGACCTTTCCTCCGGCGCTCTTTGCTGCAGCTTGCGCGGCAGCCTTTCGCGCCGAACCTCCCTTGGCGAGTACACCCCTTACGCCGTCAAGTGTGTAGTTCACTTCCAACAAATATTTTGGCATTGGCCCCCCTGTGATTTGTTTGCCGGGATTGTAACACCGACTTGAAATCCACGCGTCAGTGACCCACTAGTTCCGACGACTGGGGTCGAGTGCGTCGCGGTCTTGTTGGCTCGGTCGACGAGGTCATCGGAAACCGATCGAGCGACCGACGGCACTGGTCAGTCGTCTGCACGTCAACCAGCAGAGATCACCTCAACTATCGCCCGCGCGACTTCGGGCGCCTTGGTGACCAGGTCAAGGTGTTGCCCGAGCAATTCCACGACGGGCCAGCCTCGCCGTCGGGCTTCTTGGGCGTCCTCAAGATAGCCGTCACTCAGCAAGACGTAGGCATTTCGGTCCGTGGGCCAACTTCGAACAGGTGGCACGAGTCCGGAGAAGTAGTCGAGCGGGAGTCGTGGCACCTCGGACCCGACGAGTTCGCGCTTGTCCGCGTCGGGGACGAGTGACGACATCACGTCAGGGCCAAACCACTCCGACCACGGAGGCAACAAGCCGTATTCCGCAGTTGGGGCCAAGTGTCGAAGAAGCTCTGGTGGAAGAAGTGGCGTGCTCACGTCCATTGCGGGAACGCCGGCGTCGACGAAGACCAGTGTTGCCTCTCGGGCATTGGACCGGTCCACGATCGTGGGCAGCAGTGGCCCAGCTCCGCTGTGGGCTACGAAGACCAGGTTGCTCGCAACGGGGAGTTGCGTGAGAACTTCGCTCACAACCCCTTCCCACCCTTGCGACATTGAAGATGGACTGATGACAGGGACGTACACGTCGTCGCCGAGATTGCGCAACTCCTCGGCGACCCACTTCCACGTCGAGGGGCCGACGAGAGGACTATGTAGCAACACGAATCCAGCCATCGGCGAATCGTACTGTCGCTCTTTGCGACGGCGAAAGGCCGTTCAGATTGCCCCAGATCAGATCGTCCCCTGTGGGCCGCCCGTTGCGCCGCAGTTCTGTGGAGAGTACGTTTGCGAACGACGCGCGAACGCGCGTCGCAACTGGGGGTCAGTATGGACTACGTAGCAATTCTCCGATTTCGCAAATCCGTGAGTGGAGCAGAGAGGGACGCCGCTCTCGTTCGACGCGCAACATGGCAGTATCCCGCTGGCGTTTCGGTGATCGCCGAGTACTGGCCCATGTCGGCGGACATCCAGGTCGTGTCAATCTTCAGCACGGACGACGTTGCGACAATCATGGAATTCCAATTCGAGTGGAGTGACGTGTTCGATATTGACGTGTCTCCAGCGCTCTCGGCAGAAGATGGTCTGCGAATCGGAGCTGACGTCTTCGGTCGATTGTCGCGCCTGAAGCAGTAATACCAACGCGCTTCTTCGAGACCCGCTGTTGAGGATCTGCCTCAGCCGGCGTTCTCCTCTCGCGTGCTCATTACGGTGTCGGCGTGGTGGTCGTGGTCACTACCGGAATTGTCGACGTGGGTGAAGCCGGTGGAGTAGTGGTCGTAGTCGGTGGCGACGCCACCGGTCGAACGGTTATCGTCACGACGGACGGTGTTGTTGAGTTCTCGGTGCGCGTAATCCTTATCTTGGGTAAGGACGTCGCGTACGGTCCACCTTGGTGAAGGACCTTGACGTTGGATCCGTTCACCGTGACGTGAAGTACGTAGCGGCCTTGAAGCGAGACGGTGCGAAAACCAACCTGATAATCCCCAGAAGGGAGCCTCGCGTTCAGGCCGCTCGTCAAACCTGTGGTCACAAGACGTTCAACACCATTGGAGAACGCAAACGCGTCGCCACTGAATCTGACTGGCGTTGCTCTCACGACGATGTGGACGACACTCGATTTGGAATTGACCCGAAGTGATCCGTGGACACCGGCAAAGTGGATGAAATTACTCGGCCACTGTTCCCATTGGTTTGTAGCGCTGTCAGCGTTGATGCGGATCCAATCGAAGTCATTGACGTCCGGGACGATTTTCTGCGAGATGACGATGTAACTATCACGGGGCCCAACGGCCTCGACTATCGCGACGTGACCGGGAAAAGGAATGCCGGGACTGCCACTGTTCCATTCGGCCACTGAACCGATGGTTGGTACGTGGTTCACGACCGCGCCGTGCAGCGCCGTGGACTGCGGCCACTCGCCGGCGTCGCCAAGCCGATAGGCGGGCGTGGCGACGCCGTAGACGGAGGACTCGACGAACGCCACGTAGTTCGTGCAGTTGTTCCCTGCGTCCATGTTCCAGTACGACGTTCCGGAATGGGTCTGGTACCCGTGCGTGGTGAACGAATCTTGAGCGCACGCGATGTAGCCGTGACACAACGTTGACTTCGAAACGGCGGCCGAGGCCACGTTCGACAGCGCGTAGCAAGAACTCGCGGACAGGGCAACGCAGACGGCGACGCGGCCCACGAAGCTTCGACTCTCTAGTAAAGCTGAATTCACGGTCATGACTAACTCGCCTTTCACGCAGGCATTAGTTCAATTGATCTCACTCAAAACTGCTGGCTCTTCGCTCGCGCAAAGAGATCTCGTCCATCGCAGGTTCGGCCGTTTGGTTTGACGTACGTTGTGCGTATCGACAGTGTCGGTCGAAGGAAGTGGGGGCGGTCATTTGGTGACGCCGCGAAGGTTCACGTGAGTGACCCAGTCATGTCCTGCATAAATGCTCCGTTTCGACGCGCCGTTGCACACAAGTGAGGGACCGGCGCCGGCGTCTCTTTCGACGCGCACAATTGCTCTGTCTACGGCGCACGACGACTCTAGTACAGGTTTGCCGAATATCACCCAAGAGATTCTCGATGTTGTCCGAAGTGGAGCGAAGACCCTTGCAGGCAACGAAGTTTCCTCAACCGAGGAATCTTTGGACCAAGGGTTCCAGATTGATAGTCACGCCGCCAACTGGTACGTTCACCACAGCATCTTCAAGGTGGAGCTGCGAAGGGGGATGCGAAGATGGCACTGGGAATCTATTTCATGCACGGCGGCTTCACGCCGGAGAAGTACGGAGAAGCGATCAAGGCACTTGAGGCGGCCGGTGCGGGATCACCCAAGGGACGCACGTATCATTTTGCGCTCGAGTCGAACGGCGAGATCCAGGTCTTTGACGTCTGGGAGTCTCACGAGGAGTTCGAGGCCTTCGGCGCGACGTTGATGCCGATCCTTTCTGGACTCGACGTCAATCTCGGCGAACCCATGGTCGCCACGGTTCACAACGTGATCAAGGGCTAGTTCGCGAGTTCCAACATTGCGCGCGGTGAAGTACCGCGCCTTGCAGCCGTGTGCCAATCACCTCGGGATCACGATTCGAAGGAAACGGCCCAGGAGTAACTTCATCGCTTCGCCCACTCACTCGGGTCAGGCGGGACTCGAGTGAGTGGGCGTTCGATACTGACTCCCACGGCACAGTTAGCTCAAACTTCGTTCCAGAAGACTTTTCTCAGGTGGGGCGGCGACGATACTTGATTGGAATTAGAAGGAGTCAGTTTGGCCTACTGCACGAATTGCGGAAGCGAAGAACGAGAAGACCAACGATTCTGCACGGTGTGCGGCGCCCCAAGGGCTGGCACGACGTACGCGTCACCCATGCCGCCTTTGTCGGGCGAAGGCCGGAGCGGCGAAGCGCAAGTCCGCCTCGGCATGTCGCTGAACCCACCGCGACAATCGCGCTGGACCGTTCTGTTCCGATTCTTTATGGCGATTCCGCTCTTCGTCTTTGTCTTGATCATCGGATTCGCTGCGTTCTTCGCGACGATCGCCGCTTGGTTCTGCGCCCTCGTCACCGGCCGTGTGCCGGACGGTCTCCAACAATTTCTCACGGGCGCACTTCGCCTCTACGCCAACGTCGGTGCGTACCTCTGGCTCTTGACGGCTCGTTGGCCCGGATTTGCTCTCGACGCTCGGGCGAGCGATCAGGTGACTATCGACGTCGATCACGCGGAACTACGCCGATCGGCGGTGTTCTTTCGAATCGTCCTTGCGTATCCCGCTTCTCTCGTCGGCAGCGTTCTCATGCTCGGAACGTATCCGGTACTCGTGATCGTGTGGGTCGTCGCCCTGGTCTCTGGCCGGGCGCCACGGACGCTCCACCAGGCACTTGCTCTCGTCTGGCGTTTCCAGGTTCGATTGCAAGCTTTTGCGTCACTGCTCACGCCCACGCAACCCTTTCGAGGTCTCTTCGGGGATCGGGACGACCAGAATCCGCCAGGAACGTCTGCGACGGTCGCCGGGCCACCGACCATCACCTCCCAGCTCGGTTCCCAGCCAATCGACCAGGTGATGTTCCCTGAAGCAGCGACGTTGAGCACGCCGAGCGCGCTTTCGCCACCGCCGATTCGATGGATCGTCACGAACGCCGCCAAGAACGCCGTCATCATCATTATCATCCTCGGTGTTCTCAGCTACTTCGTCTCGAACGTCATCGCGAAACCGTTGATCACTCGAATTGAAACTTCGATTACGCGCTCAATAGTGACGTCGTCGCACGCCGACGTCGTGCGGACAATGCACCAGTTCGCGGTCGATCGCCAGTCGTGTCGCGCGTCGGACTCCGTTAACTGTCTTTCGCACGCGGCGGCGGTCGCGCACGACCAGATCGCCCGTCAATTCTCGACGTCGATGATCGCGTCGTTCGCACCCCAGCAGTACCGCTCGCTCGCTCTCAGTTACCAATCCGCGATCAACGTCGTGGAAACAGAAATGGCGGAGATCCGAGACTCCGTTTCGCTGACCATCGACAGCAATATCATCAACGGCGAACTGCCGAACTCAATCGCCCAGTTGAACGCGAGTTACCACACGATTCTGCTGAAGCTCGGCCGGTGAGACCAGTGCCGAACATTCACTCAATCGGCGGTTGGGTGAATGGACTCTCTCCGAGCATGGATAAGGCTTCGGCGCTCGGTACGGCCGGTGACCACAGGAATCCTTGACCGAGATCACAGTGCAGACTGGTGAGGTGCTCAAGTTGTTCCGGTGTCTCGATACCTTCGGCCAGGACGATCATGTCCAACTTGTTGCCGAGCGTGACGATCGCCTCGAGCAGAGTATTGCTGCGATCCAGATCGTGCTTCGGACGAACGAAGGATTGGTCGATCTTGATGATTCTCGGATTCAGCGCGGCGAGGTACGAGAGCGAGGAGTACCCGGTACCGAAATCGTCCAGTGCGACACCTATCTTGAGCCGATTGAGGTGTTCCATGACGTTCAACGTCTCGGCGATGTCGAGCAGCGCCACTGTTTCGGTCACCTCAAGAAGGAGCCGCTCGGGATCGAGACCACTTCGCGCAAGTTCTCTCTCGATCATTGGTACAAGGTCCGGGTCCTGAAACTGGTGTGCCGAGAGATTCACGGTGACGTAGGGCGCTTTTAACCGGTCTCCCTGCGGCTCCCACGAGCACGCCGTCGTGACCGCCTCGTGCATCGCGAACGCTCCGAGCTCGAGTATCAGATCACTCTGTTCGGCGAGCGGGATGAAGACGTCCGGTGGCACCCATCCGCGTTCGGGGTGCTCCCAGCGCATGAGCGCTTCGAAACCCACCACCTCAGACGTGGAGAGATTGAAGATGGGTTGGTAGTGCATTTGAATGTTGCCCGAACTGATGGCGTGATGTAGCTCCTGATCGAGCGTGAAACGGCTGACCGCGTCGAGACGAATGTCGGGAGTGAACACGACCATGTGGCCGTGGCCGCGCCGCTTCGCTTCGTACATGGACGCGTCAGCATTTTGAACGAGCTCGACGCCGTCAGCGGTGGTGCTCGAAGCGTCCCACACGACGATGCCGACGCTGGCCCGCTGTTCGAGGTGTACGTCATCGAAGGAAAACGGCTCAGTGAGCGCATCGAGGAGTCGGCGTCCTATCAGTTCTGCCTCGGACGCTTTGTTGAGTCCTTCGGCCAAGTAGAGAAACTCGTCGCCACCAAACCGACAGATCGTGTCCATCGTCCGAGTGACCTTTTCGAAGCGGTGAGCAATCGTGATGAGCAACTGGTCGCCAATAAGGTGGCCATAGGTGTCGTTCACCCCTTTAAAGTCATCGAGGTCAAGCAACAACACCGCGTTCGTCCCGCCTTGGCGGGCAATTCTCTCCCTGGCTTGGACGAGGTGGTCGTCGAAGAGTGCTCGGTTCGCGAGCCCGGTGAGTGGGTCGTGAAGCGCCTGGTAGGAGAGCTGTGACGCGAGCGCGCGTTCCTCGGTTACGTCGCGAACGGACGATATCAAATAGGCGGCGCTCCCCTTGACGTCACGGGCCGAACAAATCGATACTTCGGCGATGACAATTCGTCCGTTCTTGTGCAAGAAGCGCTTGCTGTATTGCACCTGGTCGGTTTCGCCCGAGTTGATGCGATGATTGACCTCCTCGGTTATGCCAATGTCCTCGGGGTAGGTGAAGTGTTTCGAATCACGCCCCACCAATTCTTCGCGACTGCGCCCCGTCATTTGGCAGTACGAGTCGTTGACTTCGAGGAAGATTCCTTCCCGGCTGCTGAAGACCATCGGCGCCATGTTCCCTTCGAACGCGAGGCGGAATCGTTGTTCGCTTTGGGCGATGGACGTCGAGGCCGCATGTTCGATGGCAATGGATCGATCCTCAGCATCGACGCGGGCCTGTTCCGCCCTCACCTGGGCGGTGTTGTCTTCGATTACGGCGAGCGTCCATTCTTGGCCGTCAAGAACGAGACGTGAGCCGGTGAGGCTGATAGAGAGGTTGCTGCCGTCTCGACGCTGAATTGAGAGTGCGTCGTCGGTCCAGGACTCCAGCGCGTCCGTTTCGCCAGTCCTTTCGGATCGACAAAACAGTGGCGAGTCCGGTCGAAGGCCCGGCACGATCATTCGAATGTGCTGACCAAGTAGGTCATCGGCCGCGTAGCCCGACAGACAGGTCAGGCGGACGTTGAGGTCGCCAATCGCACCACGTTCGTCGATCAGCGCAATCGCGGTGGACAGCGACTCGAGTGCCTCTCGCGCCAGTACGGGATGGTCTTCAAAGTACCTCATGAATCACCCACTCTCGTGTGACTCCGCGCGACGAAGCGAAGAAGAACCAACCACGTTACGTTCGAACAGTAGTCCGCCAAACCTTGAAAATGGCGCTACGTAACGCTCGATTTTCTGCGACGCACAAGTAGCCGCTGGTCAACCAATTGGTCGATGGCGAATCGTTGCAACGACGTGATCCTCACCGCGAGTGTCGAGGTCTCACAGCAAACGAGCGACGGCATCCTCGCGCGTGTCGAATCCGCGAATGTCGGTCACACGACCGCCCACTACCGTGAGAACTTGCCAGCAATCTGTCTTCTCGTCTGGGGGCGTCGACGACGAGGTTCCACTCAGGGTCATGCCGATCAATACGTGGTCACCGCGCACGAGTGTCTCACTCACGTGAGCCCGAGTACTCTTGGCCCGTCCACGTCGATACCACGCGAGGACCTCGTCGCGATCGCGACAACTAGCGGCACTGTCATCCGGGGAGCCCCAGTGAACGTTCGGGTCCTGCAGTAGGCGGTACGCGTCGAGGTCGGCTGACTCGACGGCGTCACGAACCTGTTCGGCGATCTCATCGGTGGTCAGTTTCGGCAACGTCAACGGTTCTCCGATCAGTTGACGCCGATACTAGGTCCCGAGGATGAACCAGCCGTGGTCAGTCTGCGTGGATGACGCCGCAACGGTCACGCCAACCATGGCGTCGGCTCCCGACCCATCGAGGGTTGTCGCTACAGCGCGACCTAGAAGTAGTGTCGCCGTCCGCCGATCGCGTGTCCCAGGGATCCGAGGATCCACAGGACGAGTCCGACCACGACCGCAATGACGCCGAGCGACCAGAGGATCGCTATGCCGGTGATGAATCCAATAATGAGGAGAAGCAGTCCGAGAACAATCATGAAGCCTCCGAAGTTACGTGAAGCGAAGTGAGAGAGATGCGGCGAACCATCCAATCGGTGCGCCCTTTGGTTTTGTAGTGGCTGTCGAGTGATCGAGGGACGTTCGACTACTTCTTGTGTCCGAGGTCCTTCGTCTTGTCAATCGCTTTGGTGGCCTTGCGCTCCATCTTCTTCGTGGCGGTGTCGACCTTGTTCTTCACCTTGCTGACCTTCTCTTTGGCTCCGCCCGTGCGACGGTCACTCTTGCCCTTGGCTTCGAGCTTCTTGTCACCGGTCACGATTCCCACCACTTCTTCGACTTGCCCCTTCACTCGTTGAGGTTTTCCCGCCACGGCGCACCGCCTTTCAAGGTCGCGGAAGAGATACTTCCCCTCCGTCGGTTCAATCCTGACCGCAACCTCGGTGACTATCTAGGGACCTATGGCTCTACTCGTCTCTACTGGGATCTTGTCGAGAATCGAGTTCGGCGTTTGCGGTGTGGTGAATAGGGCGCGTCACCTGCAAGGACACCGGATCAATTGACCATATTCAACGGATCCCTATTCCGCACTCAATCGTTGCACCAACGCCGCGAACGTCGTGGTTGGAACCGTCAACGATATCCTCAGGGCCATCAACGCTCACCGTCAGTTTCGCCATCGCGCCGGCGTCGTTCGTCGTGCGCTGCATGATTGGCGTTTCGTTGGTACCGCCGCCGTCGGCCTCGCCATCGCGGGGGCGTCGCTGTTGCTGTTCGCTGCGGACCCCTTCGTCGCTGGGGGAGCGTCGACGAGTGCGGTGACTACCAATTGGACGGTGTACCACGGCGACGCGCTGGGCTCGGGTGACGCAACCTCGCTGGCGTCCGTCACCACCGCCGCCCGGGCGTGGACGTCGGCGGCACTCAGTGGGAATCTCTACACCGAACCGCTGGTCTTCGACGGTGACGTCTACGTCGCGAGTGCCAACGACATGGTCTACGCGTTGTCATCGTTGAACGGCCGGATCGTGTGGTCCCGACACGTCGCGGAGGCGGTGCCAGCATCAGTGTTGCCGTGTGGCAACATCGCCCCCAACGTCGGCATCATCGGTACGCCCGTCATCGACCCCGAGCGCCGGGAGATCTTCGTCGTGGCCGACGAACTGGTGAAGGGCAGACCGCAGCACCGATTGATCGGGCTCAACGCGTCGACGGGGGCGCTGGAGCGCAACCTGCGCGTCGATCCACCCGGCGCCGATCCATCGGCACTTCTGCAACGAACCGGACTGACCCTCGACCAGGGACACGTCGTGTTCGGGTTCGGCGGCAACTACGGCGACTGCGCCTCGTACCGGGGTCGGGTCGTTTCAGTGGGCGAGAGCGTGGGTGCACCGAGGTTCTTCAGCCTTGACGAAAAGGCCGGTCAGAGCCAGGGGGCGATCTGGATGGGCGGGGCGGCGCCGGCGGTCGATCGGCACGGCAATATCTGGGTCAGCGTCGGGAACGGTTCGGTGAACGCGGCGGCCCAAGGATTCGACGACAGTGATTCGGTGCTCGAACTGTCGCCGTCGCTTCGACTTCAACAGTATTTTGCGCCCACGTCGTGGCCACAGAACAACGCCAGCGATCTTGACATGTCCATGGCGCCGGCGCTGCTCTCGAACGGCCAGGTCGTGCTCTCGGGCAAGTCCCGCATCGTCTATCTGTTGAACGGTGCGCGCCTGGGCGGCGTCGGAGGTGAGCAGGCGAGTCTCGCCAATGCGTGCACCGACGACATCGACGGAGGCAGCGCGGTCACTGGTCGCGTCGTGTACTTGCCGTGTCTCGGTGGCACCGTCGCCATTCGCGTCGGATCGTCACCGGCCTCGATCAAGGTGCTCTGGAGCGCCAACGTCGCGAGTGGTCCTCCGATCGTCGCCGCCGGGATGGTCTGGACGGTCGGGAGCAACGGTGTGCTCTTCGGTCTCGACCCCAGTTCGGGCGTGGTACGCCGACAGGTCAACCTCGGCCCGCAGGCCAATCATTTTCCGACCCCGAGTGTCGGCGCCGGACTACTCGTCGTCACGACAGCGAACCGGGTGGTGGCGTTTCACGCCTCGCCACGTGGCTAGGCGACCGGTTGGTCACCCGTGGCGGCCGCCTGGTTGTCCTTGAACTTCTTGTGCTGAGCGAGGATGTGCTCGATCGACGCGCCTTCGACCGGCACGTCGGGATGGTGGTGCTTGCAAAGGTGGTAAGGCGTGCCCTCTAAGGGATGGTGACCGATCCGCCAGCAGCCCTTCGTGTGACAGTTGACCTTGCGCGCTCCGGTGTACACGCCGACGCTGACCGCACCGATCAACGTCGCCTCACCGATGTCCGATCCGAATCCGGACCAGAAGCCGTAGAAGGGGCCGGGCTCGTTCACCGTGCCCGTGTGTACCGCCAACCAGTGGCGCACGACATCAAAATGGGCCACTATGAGTATCACGCCGACGACGAGCGCCGCGCCGAGAATCCAAAAGCCAAGCCGCTTCACCTCGTTGGCCTCCAAGAACTCGTGAGGTCTCGTCACCTCGGGATGGATGTTGACAGATTGTAACGGGGCAACGGGTGCGGGGCCCGCCTTTCGCCGCTATTCGGCGCGCAACACGAGCGCCGTTGGCGTACGCGCAGCGCTGCGCCCGGGCAGGACCGCGACCAGGTTGGCGAACAGTAGTGCGCCAAGTCCCGTCAGGATCACCGGCCAGATCGGTACCGTCGAGTCGGGCACGGCGTAGATGCTGCGCGCGTACAGCATCCACAGTTGACGACCGATGACGATGCCGAGCGGTATCCCGAAGATGATCCCGAAGAGCGCGGCGACCGTTGACTGCCACGCAACGACCGACGCCAACTGACGTTGGGTGAAGCCCAGTGCCTTGAAGAGTGCCAGGTCACGTCGGCGCCGACGCACCGTCGCGATGAGAATCAGGGCGAGCGCCAACACCGCGCCCAGTGCCAGTGCGAGGGCGAGAGAGGCCGGTGTTGCCCGCAGTGTTCCCGCGTCGGCGATCTCGGCGGGACGTTGCACCGGGACCACGCTGACGGAGTCCTGGGCGGCCCGTTCGAGTACCGGGACAATCTTGTTCAATCGGGCGAGGGCTGTTGACGTTGCGCCCGAACGTAAGCGAACGAGCTCGACGTTGGGACCGCCGCCGGGAAGATTGAAGATATTGCGTGCACTGGCCGGGATGAGCGAGTAGTCGAGGAGCGCTCCGACACCCAACTCGGTGTGTGGCTGGCCCCCGAACGATGGGAAAGTCGCGCTGCCCACGACGTGCAACACCGAGGACTTGGAGTGACCACTGGACACGCGCACGGTGCTGCCGAGGCGGAGGTGCAGTTGGCGTAGCGTCGCCGGCCCCAGGACGACTTGATCGGCTGCGTTGAACCCGTGGCCGCTGAGCAGGGGTGGCGCGACCGACGGTTGCGGCGAAGCGCCCAGCACCGGCACCGCGTGTCCGTTGAGTTGGAGCTGGGCAAAGTACATCCCCGACCACGCCGTCACGTCGGGGTCGTTGCGCAGGGCCTTGGTGATTGCCTTTTGCGGAAGCACACCGACTCCGCCGGCGGAGTCGATCGCGATGGTCCAGTTCCATCCGTACAGTGCGGGACGCGATACCAAGGTGTTGAGACTCGAACCGATCGTCAATGTCGCGATGACGACGGTTACGGCGACGACGGCGCCGACGATTGCGGATCGCACGGGTGCCGCCTGACGTCCACGACCCGGGACGAGGGCGAAGCGAATGCCGCACACCGCGGCCGCGGGCAAGCCGGCCATGGTGGCGAATCGCACCGCGCTCGAAGGGTGATCCGACCGACGTTGGGCTCTTCGAGCCACTCGGTGGGGTGCCTGGCGGATCGAAATGGCGAGGGCGAACGATACGAGTACTACGACGAGTGCGAGGACACCTAGACCAATCACCATCGGGTCAAACGCCAGACCGGGGGTCGGGTACACCGGGTGGATCGGACCGATCGGCATCAGCGGTGACAAGGCGTAGGCCACAACGCCGGCGAGTATCGAACCGGCGACGATCGCGAGGACGATACCGATCATCCCGTCGACTGTGGTCCCCGCTGGCCCGACGCCCAAGGCGCGCAACACGTCGCGCTCCTCTGCGCCGAGACGCAGTTGACGGCCGATGAGTTGGCCGGAAATCAAGAGTGCGACGAGCGCCACGATCAGTCCAAAAACGCCGAGTGCGACGGCGACCGGTCGGATTACTCGTTGGGCGGTCGCCTCGGACGTCGCCGCCGTGGGCCCAAGGACACGCGGAATTCCGGGGGGCAAGACGCGAGCAATCTCGGATTCGACGAGCCCGACGTTCTTGCTTCCTCCCGATACCTGCACCCGTGAGATCGTCGGGTCGGAACAACATTGCAAGAGTGGACGGGTAAAAGCCGGTGTGGCGAAGATGGTAGGACTGCGGTCGGTGTCGTCGATAATCAAGTTACTGTTGGCGGTGACGATCCCGACTAGCTTCACAACTGCGTGAAAAGTCGGTGTGCACGTGCGACAGAAGTTCGTGGACTGGGCGTTGCCGACGACGCCCAGCGGAAACGTTCCGCCAAGGTGAACACCGAGGAGCCGTGCCGCGTCGGCCGTCATCGCCACCTCGTAGCGCTTCGCGGGGTTGGGCAAGCGACCCGAAGTAACGATCAACCGGTCCATTGTAAAAAACACGCCGTCGATGCTGCTGTAGAGGGCAACGCCCGACGAGATCCCGCTGTTGACGGCGTGGCCGTTTGGCCCCACCTTGACGATCTCGTAGCCCGCCTCGCTCTCCACCTTCTTCACGTGCGCAAGCCGAGCGATCTTTGCGACAAGCCTCGGATCGTAGCCAGTGGGATCGGGATGAAAGAGGCCGGTCAGCACCACGAGGTCAGACGGATTGGTGCTCGCAAGAAGCTCGTGGAACGAGGACTCGGTGCGTCGAGCACCCGCTATCGAGGCCATGCCAAGACCGCCGATCAGACCAATGAGCAGCAGCACGCTCAGATAGCCGCCCCATCGCCGCGTGAACGTGGTCTGGAATCGGTACCAAGCAACGCGCATCAACTGCCTTCTCACGACGACGCTCACCTCCCTCGCTCTTGGTGAAGCCGTAGAAGGAGTATTGCTGACCCTGATCCTTCGACCAAGGCGGTCAGCGCACTACTCGCGCTGGTGGTAGCACTACTAGCGCGAGCGACTGCCCGTTCGAAGTTGATCGTTTGTTTGCCGTCCGAGGTCATCAACGCGATGACCCAGAAGCGATTATGAAAGAGGAGCACTGGCGGCAACGTCGCGGCCCCGCCACTGTTCGCAGAATCGTTTCTCGATCTCCTACGAAGGGATCGTGACGCCGTACCCACGGTGAAACTCTGTTCGAGCCACGGAGGTATCTCTCAGCTCTCTCAGATCCACGCGTCGCTGATCGGTCAGGTAGTTCTCGTAGGACGCTTCGCTCGGGAAACGAATGACCTGGATCTCGAGCGGCGCGTCGCCCTCGCCCTTCGTTCGCAGGCGATGCAGTAGTCGCCCTCCGTGGGACGCCAAGAACTCGAGTACCAGATCTTCGTAGGCGACGAGACGGTCGCTCGAACCCGGATACGCCCACAGCAGTACGACGAGGTTGACCTCCTCCTCAGCGGGGACGGGCGAGTTGGTAACGTCGGCGTTTCGCTTTCGCACGAGACCATCAACTCCCGCGGCAAGAGATTGTGGGTCACGGGTCATCCGCGACGACTGGGCGATCGAGCCATCCATGGTTCGGATCGTTTGACAGATCGGTAAGGGAGTAGCGCGTGCAGGACGTCAACACGATTGACGGCGAGCTACACGCTCAATGACTTCATCGAGGGCAACGTGGACGTTGCGCCGTGCGTGATCATTCGCCGTTCCTGGATGGCGTATCGAACGAGGGCCACCAGGATGAGCACCACGCTGATGCCGAGGAAGATGGCCATGATCCCAAGAACCGAGCCGGTGCGATCGAGGGGCTGCCCGTGTGATTTGAGTCCGCCCACCGCTGCGACCACCGCAAAGAATCCGCCGACGACGGTCGAGCCGAGGACGCACTTGTTGATGCTTCGAAAGAGGCGCTTTTCGCGCTCTCGTTTCTCACTATCTTTCGCCGCGGGCGCTGGCTTCCCGGTCCGCGACGTTATCTGAAGTTCCATCAGGTGATCTCTCCCCTTTTCGTCTTGGCTCCAGTCATCCAAATCAACCATTCCGCCGGCCGTCGTTCGTCAGATGGGTAAGAGGTTCACTCTAGTGAGCGATCGCCTTGGAGTCCAGAAGAACTCGGGCAGCGGGAAAGGACTGGTAACCCGCACCACGCGGGTCGCTCGCAACTGAGGGACGGCACGCCAACCCGATGAGAAGTGGCGTGTCCGCACCACGCGGGTCGCGCCCTAATTGCCGAGCTGTTGACCGACCATCGCCGCGACCTCTTCGGTGGGCACGGCGGGCGAGAATAGGTACCCTTGACCCAGTTCGCAGCCGAGTCGGAGCAGACGAGAGAACTGGCCTTGGGTTTCGATGCCTTCGGCGAGCATGGTCATCTCGAGCTTCTGGCCCAGAGAGATGATCGTCGCGAGGAGCGTGTCATCGCGCTCGCTCTCACGCTTAGGGCGAACGAACGACTGGTCGATCTTGATGATTCGCGGACTGAGTTCGGCCAGATAGGAGAGCGAGGAGAACCCGGTGCCAAAATCGTCCAGCGCGATACCGACGCCGAGCCGGTTGAGTTGGTTGATGACGATCATCGTCTCGTAGATGTCGTGGAGGGCCACGCTCTCGGTGATCTCAAGTATGAGGTGCTCCGAGGCGAGTCCGGTTTGGGCCAACAAGGACGTGATCATGGGGACGAGTCCGGGATCGAGAAACTGAGACGCCGAGAGATTGACCGTCACGTAGGGACGACAGAGCGGCGAACCCTCGCGTTCCCACGAGGCGGCTTCGATGATCGACTCACGAAGCGCGAAGGATCCCAGTTCCAAAATCAGATCGCTCTGCTCGGCCAGGGGAATGAATTCACTCGGCGGTACCCAGCCCCGATCCGGATGCTCCCACCGCATCAGCGCCTCGAAACCAACGACCTCGTTCGTGTGCAGTTCGGTAATCGGCTGATAGTGCATCGAGATCTGGCCGGTGTGCAACGCACTGCGGAGCTCTTGGATGAGGGTGAATCGACTCACCGCCTGGTGATGCATCTCGGGAGTGAAGATGATGTGGCGACCTCGGCCGTGGTGTTTGGCCTCATAGAGGGCGGCGTCGACGTTCTGGATTATCTCGCTCGAGTCTGCACTCATGCGGTCCCAGACAACAATGCCGATGCTCGCGTGCTGTTCAATATTGAATCCGCCGACGGAGAAGGGCTCGCTGATTCCTTCGAGAAGTCGCGCCGCCAATTCCTCCGCCTCGCCAACCGAGGTCAGTCCTTCGGCGAGGTACAAGAACTCGTCGCCACCGAATCGACAGAGTGTGTCCGACACGCGCGTCGCCTGGCTGAGGCGGTGGGCAATGGCGGTCAGCAGTTGATCGCCGACGAAGTGCCCGTGCGTGTCGTTGACGCCCTTGAAGTCGTCCAGGTCGAGCAGGAGAACCGCACCCATCCCGCCGTGGCGCACGACACGGGCGTGAGCGTGCGTGAGTCGATCCTCGAAAAGGAGGCGATTCGCGAGGCCGGTCAGTGGATCGTGGAGAGCTTGATGGGAGAGTTGGGCCGTGAGAGCCTTCTGCTCGGTGATGTCGCGCTCGGAGAAGACGAAATAGAGGATCTGGCCGTCGGCGTCACGAGCCGGAGCTCGTGAGACCTCGACGTCGATGATCCGCCCGTCACTGGTCAGGTAGCGCTTCTCGTAGCGCTCCTGGGGCGCTTCACCGGCGATCGCGCGGTAGTGGGTCTCCTCGGTGATGCCGACGTCCTCGGGAAGAGTGAAGATGATCGAATCGCAACCGAGAAGCTCTTCCTTGGTGTAGCCGACCATGTCACAGAACGCGTCATTCACGGCGATGATCCGGTCGTCGACGTCAGCGAACGTCATGGGCGCCATGTTGCTCTCGAAGGCGACGCGAAAGCGCAACTCGACGTCGGCTCGAGCCAACTCGACGGCCCGTTGGTTGCTGTTGTCACGGATCGCCGCGAGTGCCCACGGTTGATCATTGAGTGTCAAGGACGAGAGCGCGAAGTCGACCGAGAGTTCGGTGCCATCCTTGCGAAGGGTGAAGAGCTCCTGGTCGCTCCAGATGATCGGCGTGTCGGGGTTCTGCGAGTGTTCGGCGCGAGCGGTGTGCTCGAGATTGCGAAGTCGCGCAGGTACCAGCATCATGACGTTCTGACCCACCAGTTCCTCACGCGTGTAGCCGGTCATTTGTGCCAAACGTTGGTTCACGTAGTGCATCACGCCGGCGTCGTCGAGCAAGGCAGTCCCGTCGGGTAGCGCTTCGAGGAGAGAATCCCATGACCGGGGATGATTGTCCAGGTAGGGCGAAAGCAAGGCGTCGGATGGGGAAGTAGCGTCGACGTGCGACGTGGGGCGCGCCGGGTCAGCTCGGCTCGTGGCCGTCTGCCGGTTCGCGAGATCGGTCATGAAAATACGCTACGGCGGTGCGTTGACGTGAATGGCAACGTGGCCTCAACAATGGCCCAACAGTAACCCTCAACTCTCAATCCAGGGGCTGAGAGGGTAATTGCGTGTTCATCGGAACCGCACCCACGCCGCGCGACCGCGCCAACGTGGAGGCGCGGTCTTCGTGCAGTGTGCGAACCGCGCACTCTCTCGCGAGGGTCGGGGTCCTACTGAAGGGACCGAACAACGTCGAGCGAATCGGATTCACTCTGAACGGAGTTTTGCCGTCAGCTCGATCTCGACCGCGATGTCGAATGGAAGTTCGGCGAGACCGACGGCGCTCCTCGTGTGGCGACCCGCGTCGCCGAAGACCTCCACGAGTAGGTCTGAGCAGCCGTCGATCACCGACGGCGTCTGATTGAACCCCGGCGCGACATTGACCATCCCAAAGACCTTGACGATCCGCTCGATTCGGTCGAGGGTGCCCAGTTCGGCGAGAAGGGTCGCCAGAATCGACAGTCCTGCCATTCGCGCGGCGCGTCGTGCCTCTTCGAGCGAAAGGTCGTCTCCGACCTTGCCACGAATGATGTCCGCGCCGTTGATTGGTCCGTGTCCGCCGACGTGGACCATAGTTCCAACGACGACACAACCGAGATAGTTTCCGGCCGGCGGGAAAACCGGCGGCAATTCAATGCCCAATTGGACGAGTCGTTCTGCGATCACCAGACGAGACTACTTAATCAACGTTCGGTCGCGGTCGAGCGCCGCGAACGCGACACGGGCGCGAACTGTGCGGCTCACGACCGCGTTCATCAACGCTCGCCGACGTTACGAGCTACTCCACCTCATCGACGACGTAGATGGTGGCCCGGGCGCAATCTTCTCGAAGCGTTCGTATCTCCTGGTATGAATCGCTGTGGTACCAGTCGAGGGCGGCTTGGCGCGATTGAAATTCGAGGATCACGGTGCGCCTCGTCGGCGGTTCGCCTTCGAGTGCCTCGGGATTGCCGCCACGTACGACGTAGCGTCCTCCCGCGCTGGCGATATTCGGAGCGGCTGCTTCCCTGTAGTTCTCGTATCGCTGCGGATCGAGTATTTCTCCTTCGTAGATGACGTACGCCTTCACGAGTTCCTCACGTCCACTCTCCGTTCATTCACTCTTCGTGCCACGTCATTCGAAGATAATGGCCAGGAATAGACGCCGCAGCGTCGCTCGGTTCGTCGAGACAGGGACTCTTCGCTGGCTGTTCGCCGCTCGCTCACTCGGCGGCGGAGCCAGTTCGGACTCGGGACAGGGCTTCGAAAACCCGTGCTTCTCCCCAAATCGTCGATATAGTGTCATAAATTACGGGGCGGGAGTCTGCGCCCACGTCGGATCAGGAGGCAAGCATGAGTGACGTCTCAAACGGACCTGGTTGGTGGCAAGCTTCTGACGGAAAATGGTATCCTCCCGAACAGCAACCGGGTTACCAGGCTTCGTCGCCGCCGCCCTCGGTGAGTTCGACGCACGGTTCTTCGGGAAGGGCGTCGAGCGGGCAATCGTTCAGTTTCGACATGAAGCGTTGGTCCCAAGCGGAACGGACGTCGGTCGTTGCCACGTTGGTACTCTTCATTTCCCTGTTTCTGCCGTGGTTCACGTACAGCTACGGGATCGGTTCGGGTTCTGTCGATGGCCTCTGGCACGGCTGGATGTACCTCGTCTTCATTCTTTGCCTGGCGATCATCGTGTTCTACGTGGCGAAGGCGGGCTTCGGCGAGTCACCGATCAAACTGCCAATGCCCGAGGCGCGGCTCTTGCTGATCGCCACGGGCATCAACGCGGTATTGACGATCTTGGCGTTCGTCCTGAAGCCCGGTGGCATCGGCTTTAGTGGGATCGGCTGGGGATTTGGCTCCTTTATCGGTCTCATCGCCGCCCTCGTCGCAGCCGCACCGACCGCGGTACCCGCCTTCAAGGCGCGCCGTTCGTAACTGACGACGCTCTCGACTGTTGTACCAAGGTTGAGACGCGTCTCACCGTGAAATCCACCCTTCAAGTTCGACCGCGCTCTCGCGCGTCGTACGAGAGCAACGTCGTGAAGGCGTCGCTTACGCTTGGTGCGCACGACGCGTTTAACCTCTCCGCCTCGACGGTGCAGTGGGCCGACGTGATTGACGTGCGCACGGGGGGAGAGCGTTGATGACCGAGACGGCGACTCGTCCACACGACATCGATCAGGCGGTCGAGCATTTCGACGTGTTGATCGTCGGCGCGGGTATTTCGGGTCTCGGCGCGGCGCACCACTTGCGCGAGCAACTCCCCGAGAAGAGCTTCGTGATCCTGGAGGCCCAGCCGAGCTTTGGCGGCACGTGGCGGACGCATCGCTACCCCGGCACCCGATCGGACAGTGACCTCTACACCTACGGTTACCGCTTCAAACCGTGGACCGGCGCACCGATCGCGGCGAAGGACGAGATCGTCAAGTACCTCGCCGAGGTCATCGAGCACGATCAGCTCGACGACCACATCCGCTACGGCCACACGATCACGTCGGCCAGCTGGTCGAGCGACGAACGGCGCTGGACGCTGAGCGTCACCGGTGCCCAAGGGGGAGCGGAGCGGACGTTCTCGGCCACTTTTCTCTGGATGTGCCAGGGTTACTACCGTCACGCCCAGGGTCACACGCCGACGTGGTCGGGCATGGAGACCTTCCAGGGCCGCATCGTCCATCCCCAGACCTGGCCCGACGATCTCGACTACGCGGGCAAGCGCGTCGTGGTGATCGGGTCGGGCGCGACGGCGGCCACCCTGATTCCCGCCCTGGCGCCCGAGTGCGCGCACGTCACGATGCTGCAACGTTCGCCGACGTTCTTCTTCATCCGCACGAACGTCAATGAAGTCGCGGACATGCTGCGCGAACTCGACATCCCCGAGGAGTGGACCCACGAGATCGTGCGCCAGAAGATCCTGCTGGATTTTGGGGTCATCACGCAGTTGGCCCTCGACTATCCCGAGCTCGCACGCGAGGAGTTGTTGCGACCGATCCGAGAGATTCTCGGAGACGACTACGACATCGAGAAGCACTTCAACCCGAAGTACCGCCCGTGGCAGCAACGCATCGCGATGGTGCCCGACGGCGATCTCTTCGAAGGCATCAAGTCCGGTCGCGCTTCGGTCGTGACCGACGAGATCGAGTCGTTCACCGCGTCGGGAATACTTTTGAAGTCGGGCGAGACGCTCGAGGCGGACATCATAATCACCGCCACGGGATTCGACATGAACGTCCTGGGCGATATCGACTTCGCCATCGACGGCCTCGAGCTGGACTTTTCAACGACGATCACCTACCGCGGGATGATGTTCACCGGTGTTCCAAATCTCGTGGAGGTGTTCGGCTACTTCCGGGCCAGCTGGACCTTGCGCGTTGATTTGATCGGTGACTTCGTGTGTCGTCTGCTGGGTCACCTGGAAGAAATCGGCGCCACGGTCGTGACGCCGCAACTTCGCGACGACGAGACACGTATGACGCTCATCCCTTGGGTCGATCCCGAAAATTTCAATCCCGGTTACTTGTTGCGATTCCTGGACCACCTGCCCAAGCAAGGTGACCACGAGCCGTGGCGTCACGCGCAGGACTACCAGGTCGAGCGCGACGAGCTGCCGATCGCCGATCTCGATGACGGCGCTCTGCGCTACACCTAGCACCAACGCGACGCGCCAATTGGCGACACTAATCTTCGAGTCGACGATGCTACGCTCACGGCGTCGTCAACACGAAAGAGGCCCAGGTGGCGTTCGCGCACAACGGTGATGTCGAGCTCTTCTATGAAACGTTTGGCCGCACCACTGATCGGGCGATGCTGCTCGTGAACGGTCTTGGTTCGCAGTGCATCAGCTATCGAACCGAGTTCTGCCAGCGAATCGCCGACCTGGGTTACCTCGTCATTCGCTACGACAACCGCGACGTGGGCCTTTCCACCAAGTTCGATCACGTACGCCCCGACGTCGGGGGAGTGCTGCGCGCACTGGCGGGTGGTCTCGCCGCCAGTGCGCCGTACCTGTTAGCCGACATGGCCGGCGACGCCGTCGCCGTGCTCGACGACCTCGGCATCGAGCGAGCCCACGTCGTCGGCGCGTCGATGGGCGGGATGATCGCCCAGACCATGGCCATCGAGTTCCCCGAACGCGTCGCGAGCTTGACGTCGATCATGTCGACGACCGGCGATCGCGACGTGGGTCAGCCGACGAGCGTCGCGCTGCAGGCCCTGTTGGCACGGCCGTCGACCGACCGCGCTTCGTACGTGGCGAGACAACTGGCCGGCGCACGCGCGTGGGGCAGTCCGAACCTCTACGACGAAGCGCGACTCAGCGCCGCGGCGGACGAGGCCTTTGAGCGATCCTTCAGTCCAGCGGGATTCGCTCGCCAGTTCATCGCCATTCAGGCCTCAGGTTCACGCACCAGGGCGCTCGCAGAGGTGGCGGTTCGAACGCTCGTCGTGCACGGTGACGCGGACACGCTGATCGATATCAGCGGAGGGCGTCGCACCGCCGCCGCCGTCCCGAAGGCCCGATTCGTCGCGATCAAGGGCATGGGTCACGACTACCCGCCCGAGCACTGGGAACAGTTGATTGGACTCGTCCACGAGCACGCGAGCGCGGACGGAACCTAAACTGAGTCGGCCTCTTCGTTGACCCTAGAGTCGTCCCAGCGGGTTCGACGCCTCGTGGGCCTCGAGGTGACAGGCCTGGCAGAGGAGGTGGCAGTTCGTCACGTCGTCGTCACCGCCAGCGCTCAGCGGCTTCTTGTGGTGGAACTCCGTACCGGGGAGCTTGCAGGGCCCGTAGTGAGAACAGGTGTTGCGCGAGCATTCGCAGGTGCCACCGGCTCGTTGGCGTACCGCGGTCTGGACTGAATCTGGAAACGTCAAGGCGTGGTTACCTTTCTCGCTGGCTTCGTGGCGACCCTCGCTGTGCACTGATCGTATCGGCACACCGTCCGGTGGTGCGGAACCAGCCGAATCACTCGCCCGACGTTGTCCAAACGTCTCTCTCTCGTAGCCGAGGATCGTAGCGAGACGGTCCGCCACACGACTGGTGACGGAGGCGACTCGTGGCCATCGTCATTCGTTCGGTGACCACCATCGAACGACGTGGAACCTGAGACGGTACCTACGACCGGGGCGCACCGTACTGTTTGCACGCGGCCCGGGCGCTGACGCCGAGCGAGTCGCCGATCTGTCTCCAACTCGCGCCCATTGCCTTGGAGGCACGGACGAACTCGACCATTTGCAGATGACGGATGTCGATCACGTTGTTCGATCGGGCCAGTGACTCAAGGACGCCGTTTCGCGACGCCACTTTCGAGACGATTTCGAGCGGAATGCCCCTGGTCTGGCTCACCGGCTGCGCATGCCCCATTCCATGATTCTAAGTTCGTTCGTGGCCCCGGTCGTGGTTCATTCGCGTTTTGGAGAAGCGATGCCGCCTCATGTTGTTTCATTTCTGCCAGAGGCGACAGCGAAGATGCAGCGATGCGTTGCGCCCTTGGCGTAGTCCTTTAGCTGGTTGCTGTTGTTTCAAAGGAGCAACGCTCGCGACGTCCGCCGCGCTCGAGCGCTCCGCCATTGTCGACGCTGGCGAGGAGTCGTCGAGCCAAGTAGATTCGAAACATGGGTATTTGGGGCTTCTTTCGACGGGCGAACACTAGTGTCAAGGACCCCACGGCGGGGCTTCGAAGTGAAGTGCTCGCGGACCCCGAGAATGACCAATTGGAAGATCGGGTCATCCAAAAGGAACAAGACGACATTGAACGTGGCCAGCAAGGATTCCTTAACGACTGACGATCGGTCGGATGAGTGATCGCGGTGCCCTCGTGCGAATGACCGGTGCCGTTACGTCGTCGTGACACCTATGATTCTCACGAGAGTGTTGCTAATCTTCAGCGGTGACGTGGTGGCGCGATGCAGTCGTGTATCAGATCTACCCTCGGTCCTTTAATGACGCAAACGGCGACGGCATTGGTGATCTGAACGGCATCCGGCGCCAACTCGCGTACCTTTCCTGGCTGGGCATCGACGCGATCTGGCTGTCACCGGTATTTCCGTCACCGATGCGCGACTTCGGCTACGACGTCGCGAACTACGTCGAGATCGACCCAGTCTTTGGCACGCTGCGCGATTTCGACGATCTCGTTCGTGAGGCCCACGATCTCGGTCTACGGGTGCTGCTCGATTGGATTCCGAATCACACGTCCAGCGACCATCCGTGGTTCGTCGACGCGCGCGCCTCTCGCGAAAGTGAACGACGCGACTGGTACGTGTGGCGCGACGCCGAACCCGACGGGTCCCTTCCCAACAACTGGATCCGTGCGTGGAGCGATGCGTCAGTGTGGACCTGGGACGACACCACCGGGCAGTACTACCTTCACTGCTTTCTGCCGAGTCAACCTGATCTCAACTGGGCGAATGTCGACGTACGCGCGGCGATGCACGAAACACTGCGGTTCTGGCTCGATCGGGGCGTCGACGGATTTCGAATGGACGTCGTGCACTTGATCGGCAAGGAACTGAACGCCGACGATCCCGAGGAGCTGCGCGCACTCAGTCACACGCCGCTCAACGACGTCGCGGTGACGCACGAGTACTTGCGCGAAATTCGAGCGGTCCTCGACGAGTACTCGGGCGACCGTCTCTCGGTGGGCGAGGTCTATCTCTTGGACCCTGAGCGTCTCGGCGCGTACTACGGCGACCAGGACGAACTCCACCTCTGCTTCAACTTCGCCTCGATGTTCACCGGTTGGCGCGCCGACGCGTGGCTCGAGCTCATCACGCGGACCGAGCACGCGATGAAGGCCGTCTCGGCGTGGCCCACGTGGGTACTGAGCAATCATGACAACGCGCGCGTGGCGACGCGACTGGGTGGTGACCAGGCCCGAGCCCGGGCGGCGTTGGTGCTCCTGTTGACCCTTCGCGGCACGCCGTTCCTGTACGCCGGCGAGGAACTCGGTCTCGAAGACGCGCTCATCGCCCCCGATCAGGTCGTCGACCCGGGCGGACGCGACGGGTGTCGAGCCCCATTGCCCTGGACCCGAGCGTCCGACCATGGCTGGGCGGTCGAACCGTGGTTGCCGTTCGCCGTCGACGCCGCCGCGCGATCGGTCGAGTCGCAATGGTCCGACGAGCGTTCGACCCTGCACCTCACCAAGCGCCTGCTCGAGTTGCGCCACGACCGTGACGCGTTGCGAGAAGGTGAGCTCGAGGCCACGCACGTCGAGGGCGACCTGCTGGTGTTTGATCGCGTCGTCGACGGCGAGAGGCTCCGCGTGGTCGTGAATTTCTCGAGGGTCGACTGTCCGTTCATCGTTGACGGCACGATTGTCCTCAGCAGCGCCGGCGAAGCCACTCCGGGCGTCATTCGAGCAAGTGAAGCGTTGGTCATCGAATTACGAACCACGTGAGTCTTGGCTGGACGCCAGTACGACGGACCTCTGGACGGGACGTCGGTCGGGTGACGAAGTTTGTAGTCTGACGTGAAGAGCGAAGAGGTGGCGACGTGGCGGGGAATCCAAAGCTGAGTGAGGACGAACTGGCGGCGCTTCGTGAGTGGCGAGTGACGCTACCCACGCACGGTCGATCGTCGGCCACGATGTTCGCCGAGATGTTCCAGCGAAAGACCGGCGACGCCGACTGGTCGGGTGGCAAGGTCTTCAGTCTCATCTATCCGACGGGGCGCTCGGACGTCGACAGCGTCCTCGTCGAAGCCAACAACGCGTACCTGTTCGAGAACGCGCTCAATCCTCTGCGATTCCCGAGTCTGGGCATCATGCAGCACGAGGTCGTCGGGATGGTCTCGTCGCTGCTCAACGCTCCCGCCGGAAGCGGAGCGGGATTCTCGGCCGGTGGGACCGAGTCCATTCTTCTCTCGGTGCTCGTGAGCCGTGAACGGGCCGAGGCGGAAAGGGGCATCGAGCGCGGGAACATCGTCTTTCCGAGGTCGGCTCACCCGGCGTTCGCGAAGGCGGCGTTCCTTCTTGGTCTCGAGACGCGTCCCACCGCGCTCGCGGCCGACTTTCGTGCCGACGTCGGCGCCGTGGTCGACGCCGTTGACGAGAACACCGTTCTGGTCGTCGGGTCAGCGTATGGATTTCCGCACGGCGTGATCGACCCCATCGAGGAGCTCTCCGAGTTCGCACTCTCACGTGAGGTCGCGTTTCATTGCGACGCGTGCATTGGGGGATTCGTGCTGCCCTTCATGGAGCGTCTCGGCGTGGACGTGCCGCCGTTTGACTTCCGACTGGCGGGCGTCACCCAGATGTCGTGTGACATTCACAAGTACGGATACACGACGAAGGGTGCGTCGGTGGTCGTCTATCGAGAGTCGGAGTGGATGAATCATCAGATGTTCGGGTACGACCAGTGGCCGGCCGGCTTCTACTGGACCGGATCGGTCGCGGGCGCGAGGGCCGCGAGTCCCGTCGCCGCTGCGTGGGCGGTGATGAACTATCTCGGTGAGGACGGCTACGTCGAGCTCATGAGGGGACTGTTGGCCACGACGTCACGCTTGAGAGAAGGTATCCAATCGATCCGCGGACTGCGGATTCTCGGTGAACCGATCGGACCGCTGCTCAGCTTCACTTCAGACAACGACGACATCAGCGCCATCGGCGACGTCATGGATGACCGAGGCTGGCACCTCGGTCGCGTCACCGACCCCGCCGGACTGCACATGATGATCTCGCCGCTGCACGAAAAGATCGTCGAGCCCTTACTCGAGGACCTCACGCAGGCCGTCGCCAGCCACGCGGCGTCGCGCGGCGCGCCTACGCGTTACAACTGACCGCGCCTCGAATCAGCTGTGCAGCGCGTAGGTGACCGTCACCTGTACGTTGATCGATTGACTGCCGGCCTGGATCGGTACTCCGGAGGACGCCTTCGCGCTCGTGTAGGCGACAGGGTAGAAGACGTTGTTGGGCGCCGAATTCTCCTGGTCGGTGACCTTGACGATCGAGCCGACGCTCGCGCCGCCACCGGCCGCGACCTGGGACGCTTCGGTGTGGGCGTTGCGCATGGCCTTGGTCCGTGCCGCCGCGAGCAGCGTGGACTCGTTGGAGATCGAGAAGGTGACGCCGTTGAACTGGATGCCGTTGCCGGCCGCGTGGGCGGCGGCGTCGATCGCCGCGCCGGCCAACTTCGGCTTGTGCGTCGTGACGTTCAGATCGTCAACGACGGTGAAGCCGGTCACCTGGCCGTGGCTGTTGGTGTTCTGGTAGATGTTGAGTCCGGACGTCTGCATGTTCTTCTTCGTGACGCCGTTTCCGAGCAGGGCCTTTTCGAGCAGGAGGACCCGCGCGTTGTTCTGGGCCAACGCGGCGACGGCGGACGCCGCCACGGTTTGGACGCCCACCTGGAAGCTGAGGGTGTCCGGAGTGCCCTGCACGGTGCCCGACCCGGTGACGTTGATCGTCGCGACTTTGGACGAGGACGAGCGCCCGAGCGCGACGCTGGCGAGGACGAGGCCGGCGACGAGGATGACGACGATGAGCACGATCGCCAGACGAAGCCCCATCCGCCCGCGCGGAGGGCGCCATTCACCGCCGCGGTGGTCCTGCGGGGTTGATGGGGTCGCGGTGTCGTCGCTCATGGTGTCTCCTCGGTCCTCTTGCGGAACGCTTTTTGTATCACGGTGATCGGTAATCGTTTCTTGCCGTCGGTGATCTCGTTCGCGCACCTCGCGGACCTGACGTCCGCTTCAGTGGTCAACGTGACCTCGTACCCTCCTTATGTCCGTTTGGAACGGCTGCTTACAGCGCGACAGTGAGATTGAGGCGAGCGCACGGGGACGTCGACCTCGATGTCACCGATGTCTCGGTCGCTAGGCGAGCACGCGCCGGCGGAAGTTGCGAAGTCCCAAGGAGAGAAAGCCGACGCAGAAGCCCACGAGGACCGGATAGACGATGTAGAGGTGCATGTGCGGAACGTCCGTGAAGGCGGCACGCATGCCTTCGTTCACGTACAACAGCGGATTGATCAAGACGATGGTCTGCAACCAGTGCCACGAGCCGAGCTTGACCGGCGCGAGACGAGTCCATTCGTAGTACGTCCCCCCGAGAAACGTGATGGGCAGGATGACGAATCCGAACATCAGGCCGATATTGCGCGGTTCGAAACTCGTACCCAGCACCAGTCCGAGCGCACCCATCGCGACGCAGGCGAGCGGCACCATCGTCACGATCACGAACCAGTGGGGCGAGATGTTCGCTTCCACCCCCTTGGCGTGGACGAAGTAGGCGATCGGCAGGACCAGCGTCGCCGAGATGAGACCTTGCAACGCACCCGAGACGACTTTTTCGAACGCGACGAGCCAGATCGGGCACGGAGCCTGGACGCGGTCTTCGATTTCGCGGGTGAATCCGAACTCCTGGGACATCTGCAGCGCCACGGACTGAACGCCCTGGAACATGATCGAGATCCCAACGACACCCGCCACGAGCACCGTGGCGAAGATGCTCTGTGCACCCGAAGCGCCGCCGCCCACGGACTGTCCGATCTTGGGAAAGACGAAGAGGAAGACGAAGCAGAGAAGAAAGGGCTGGACGATGGTGCGCAGGACGAAGATCGCGGCGTCCTTCCTCAAGACCACCACGTCGCGAAGTAACAGTGCGCCCAGGGCGGAGCGACTCGCGGCGAACGGTGAACGGCGTGGGCCAATCGAGATGTGCGCCACGGGCGTCGTTGGAGTTGTGATCACGAGTCGCGCAACTCCTTTCCGGTCAGGCTGATGAAGACCGTTTCGAGCGAGGGCTCCGCCACGGCGAGGTCGGCGACCTGGAAGCCCCCGTCTTCGGCGGCGCTGATCACCCGCGCGAGCAGGCGGTCGACGCCACTCACGTGGAGTTCGACACCCTTGTCGGTGAGGCGGCTGGCGCTGATGCCTGGCACGCCCGCCTCGAGGGTGGCCGCGAGTTTCTCCTGGTCGCCCGAGGCCCTCACCGTGACGATGGTGTCGATGCCCACCGAGCGCTTGAGCCCCGCGGGCGTGTCCAGAGCGAGGATCTTGCCGTGATCCATGATCGCGACGCGGTCACAGAGTTGTTCGGCCTCTTCCATGTAGTGCGTCGTCAGGAGGATGGTCTGCCCCTCCCCATTGAGTTGTCCGAGGATCTCCCACAGGGCCAATCGACTCTGCGGATCGAGCCCGGCGGTTGGTTCGTCCATGAAGAGGACCGCGGGTCGGTGAAAGATGGACCGCGCGACCATGAGGCGCTGGGCCATGCCGCCGGACAGCGCGTAGACCGACGCCTTGGCCCATCTCGCCAACTGAAACTGCTCGAGTAGTCGGTCGGCCGTATGGCGCGAATCACTGGCGCCCATGCCGAAGAGGCGACCGTGGAAGTAGAGGTTCTCCCACACCGTGAGTTGACGGTCGAGTGTGTTCGTCTGGGACACGACCCCGATGAACTGCTTCGCGACGGCCGGATGGGCTATTACGTCGACACCGGCGACGTGCGCCGTGCCCGACGTCGGTATGACTCTCGTGGTGAGCATTCCGGCGACGGTGGTCTTGCCCGCGCCGTTGGGACCGAGCAGTCCGAAAATCTCGCCGGTCTCCACCGAGAGATTGAGTTCGTCCACTGCTCGAAAGTCCGCCCCGCCGTAGACCTTCGTGAGATCTTTGGTGAGAATGACCGACGGCGCGCTCGCGTCGGGTTCACTCAACCTCGTTTCACTCACGGTGTTCATCCTAGGGACGAGGTCACCGCTCCACCCTGTGACGTTGGTCCTTGTTGTCGCGAGCGTGCGAATGCGTCCTCTACGGCGTCGTCACTAGTCGGCGGAGGTCTCGAGAATCTCCGCGAACGAGGTCGGTTTGGCGACGCCCGTGTTGGGCAAGAAGAGGGCGGGGACGATCGCGAGCACGCAGGTACCGAACGACCACCAAAACGAGTGTCGAAACGCGCCCGCAATACTTTGCAGATCGTGCAGCGTGGGCCGGATCAGTCCCGACTGCAACTCGGCACCCGTCGTCGGAAAGCGCTGCGCGATCTGGGTCTGCAGGACGACGGCGAAGATCGCGACGCCGAGCGAACCTCCTATCTGGCGAACGATGCTCGTCGCGGACGTGGCCTTGGGAACGTCGGCGTGCGTGAGATTGCGGTACGAAGCTGCGAAGACGGGCATCATGCCAAAGCCGAGGCCGATACCTCGAACGATCAGCGCACCCGCGAGAAGGACGTAACTACTGGTCGCGGTGACGCTGGTGTACACCAGTGTGCCCAGTGCCAGCAGCGACATACCCACGGCGGCGACGTAGCGCGGTCCGCGCCGGTCCGACAGTGCACCGGCGTAGCGCATCACCATCGCGGCGCCGATACCCTGAGGGGCCATCAACAGACCGGCCTTCCAGGCGGGATCACCCCGCACGACCTGGTAGTAGAAGGGCAAGAGGAACATCGTGCCGTAGAGCGTCGCGCCCGTGAGGAAGATACCAATGGAGGAGACCGAGAACGTGCGGTCCTTGAAGAGCCGCATCTCGATCAGCGGTTCGGGGGCCCTGATTGATCGCACGACGAACAGGGCGCTCAGCACGACGCCGCCGATGAGGCTGTCCCACACCGACGCGCCCCGGAATCCGCCAACGGTGCCCACCTCGGAGAGCCCGTAGACGATCAGCGCCAGTCCCGGCGACAAGAGCAGGAAGCCGAGCAGGTCGAAGCGGTGCGCGCGGTCGCCCGGGCTCTTGATCAGATAGGTGCGCGAGAGCCACAGGGCCACCAGGCCGATCGGCACGTTCACGAAGAAGATCCAGCGCCATGAGGTGTTGGAGACAATGACGCCGCCCAAGACGGGTCCGAGGATGGGTCCAAGTAGTTGGGGGACTCCGATGATGCCCATCACGCGGCCCATACGTTGCGGACCGGCTGCTCGGGCCATTATCGACTGACCGACCGGCATGATCATCCCGCCGCCGACGCCTTGGAGGACGCGAAAGAAGATCAGACTCGTGGCCGACCAGGCGACACCGCAGAGTGCCGAACCGACGACGAAGCACGCGAGTGAGATCATGTACACGGGTTTGGCGCCGAATCGGTGTACCGCCCAACCCGACACCGGGATCACGACGGCGAGGGATAACAGGTACCCCGTCGTGACCCATTGGATCGTGGCGACGTTGACGTGGAAGTCTCCACTGAGCGTGTGCAGGGCCACGGCGACGATGGTGGTGTCGAGAATCGACATGATCGTTCCGAGAACCACCACGATGCCTGCTCTGATTATCGCGGGCTCCAAGGGGCTGTGGTCGGACAACGGCTCTCCTCGACGGGGGAATGACCAAGTCACCCTATGGGTATGACCTTTATTTGATTCGCGTGTGTGCTGCTGTTTAGAGTGGAGACTTACGTTGGTTTCAATAAATTATCTAAATCAGGAAGCGCGAATCTATATCGAATGGTGACGAAACAGAGCCGCTCCGCACCAGTAATGAGAACCGTCCTGGAGGCGGTCATTGAGCGCTTAAACGACGGCGACGAGAGCCTCATTCGTATACCGGAGATATGCGAAGCGACCGGGGTTAACTACGGCTCGGTTTACCATCATTTTGGCTCCCGTGACGGGGTGATCGACGCCGCGTACGAGATGATGTTCACGACAATGGTGAGCGAGGACATCGCCGCCTTGCAATCGGTCAGTGAAACGGCGAACAGTCTCGAAGAGTTCGTCGTCGCGATGCAACCGCTGCTCTCGAGGTTCGCCGCCGACGAAGAGCGCCGGGCCCGGCGCGCCCGACGGGTACGCATCGTCGCCGCGGCGCTCACCCGACCCGGGCTGCGCCAGCTCATCGGCACGGCCCAAGCCAGCGTCACCAAGGAGCTGCTTGGCGTCGCCCAGTACGGTCAGGACCGGGGATGGTTGCGCAAGGACATTCCGGCCAACGCCATCGCGGTCCTCGTTCAGGCGGTGATCTTCGGGAGAACTCTCGACGACGTCTCGGTCACTCCAATTCACCAAGATGACTGGAACGTCATGGTGACCGCACTTTTCGCCGGGCTCTTGAATCTCGATTGACCGGTAGGCAGAACCTTCGCCACTTCGCCGGTCGTGACCTTCGACGACACGAATTCACGGCGCAATCTCAACTCGTCAACGAAAGATCGGGCGAACGACGACGGCATCGTTCACGTCACGATCGCTGAGACACCGGTCGTTCCGTTCGTTTGCCGCACGTCTTCGTGCGACCAACGACATCGCCACGGCGCGATCGGAATAGACGCTGAAAGAGCTCTTATTTGATTCGTTCACTTCGCGGTGTTTAGAGTGAGGGGAAGTCGCTGTTGCGCACAATTGAACAAAACGAAGGAACGAGTCTTTATCGAATGGTGACGAAACAAAGTCGTTCCACCCCAGTCATGCAGACGGTTCTTGACGCCGTGATCGAACGACTCGATCACGGCGATGAGTCGCTCATTCGTATCCCCGAGATCTGTGAGGCGACCGGGGTCAACTACGGCTCGGTCTACCACCACTTCGGTTCGCGTGAGGGCGTCATCGACGCCGCGTACGAATGGATGTTCATCGGATTGGTCAATGAGGACATCGCGGCGATCCGCAACATCAGTGAGACGGCCTCGACGTTGAAGGAGTACGTCGAGGCGATGCAACCGTTGCTGGTGGCCCTGGCCGCGGGGGAGGAACGCTCCAGTCGCCGGGCTCGCAGGGTGCGCATCGTGGCTGCCGCCATAACGCGGCCGGAACTTCGCAAGTTGGTCGGCAAAATTCAATCGGATCTGACGGCCGACCTGACGGAATTGGTGCAGCACGGTCAGGATCAGGGCTGGATCCGCTCGGATATTCCCGCCAATGCCATCGCGGTCTTCTTCCTCGCTCTCGTCTTCGGTCGGAACCTGGACGACGTCTCGGTGGATCCGATTCCCCAGGCCGATTGGGACGTCATGATTCTCAAGATGTTCACGGTGTTGCTCGCTCGCGAATGATCTGGCGTGGTTCCCGCGCGACTACGACCGAGGGTTCGGTGTCACGGAGGTGCACGGCTGCGAGTACCCGCGGCTCGCGTCGCGGGCGACGAACTGGCTGAGGACGCGGGCGCCGTTCGTCAGGGCCGCTGCTCGAACGAACCGTCCGGC
>Ga0209385_1000065_pt1 | contig 36676 bp, 26 predicted proteins | sample NGEPerB_FD_184506 | JGI IMG/M metagenome (GOLD analysis project Ga0209385, IMG submission 184506) | Arctic peat soil microbial communities from the Barrow Environmental Observatory site, Barrow, Alaska, USA - NGEE PermafrostAB12-B... | ecosystem: Environmental > Terrestrial > Soil > Wetlands >... | reverse complement strand
CCCGCGCGGGGCTTATGCGGGGTGCCCGACGGGCCGGGGCCTCGACGAAGCGGGCCCGCGGTTCTTTCTCCGGGTGACGCTGCCCGCAGGCGGATCGCCGATCGTGGTCGAGCGGATTCCGGCCGATACGCGCGTCGTGCGGGACCTGGCCGTGGACGTGAGCGAGCTCGAAGCGGGCCCGCTCGTCGAGAAGGTGGAGGCCGCGTTCCGGGACGCCGGAGTCGAGGCGCCGGACCTCGTGCGCGTGACGCTGACCGGGACGCAGGCGTTCGGCGCGCGGCCGGCCGACATCCTGAGGCCCCTCGCCCTCTCGGTGAAGCACCTCGCCGTGCGCGACCAGACCGAGCCGCCCGCGCCCGAGCCGGGGCCGCGCTCGGCGGAGGGCCGCTTCACGTCCGACCTCCTGGCCCATCGCGCGGCGGCGCCCGACGACGCGCAGCGCCGCGTCGCCGATCTGGCGCTCCGGCTCGGACGCGACGCGCTCCTCGGGAGGCCGATCCGGCCGCCCGAGGCCGAGGACCGATGAAGATCGAGCGCATCCGCATCGACGGATTCGGCGCGCTCCGCGATCTCGATCTCGCCTGGCCGGAGGGGCGCGTCCTCCTCGTGGTCGATGCGAACGAGACGGGCAAGACGACGCTTTGCGAGGCCATCGTCGCCGCGCTCTACGGACTCCCGAAGAGCCGCGGGGTGGCGGGGCGCGTCCGAGAAGTCCGGAGGCCCCGGAGCGGCGCTCCTTTGCGCGTGGGCCTCGACGTCACCGGGGGGCAGACCCGCTGGTCCGTGGACCGCGACCTCGAGGCGGGAACCGTCCGCGTGGTGGACCGCGATCGCGGCCTCGACTGCACGCAGGAATTCCTGCGAGCGGGAGGACGCGACGCATTCGGCGAAACGGTGACGGGGGGGCTCACCGAGGCCCTTTTCCGCGCGACGGCCTACGTCTCGCAGAACGTCCTCGACCGCGATTCGCTCGACGCGGGTCTGACCGTCGAGCTCGCGCGCATCGCGGACTCGGGGGGAGGCGAGGCGTCGGTCGTGCGCGCGCTGAAGGGCCTCGAGGCGGTGCGGGTCGAAATGCCGGAGCCCGCCGCGGGCTCCAAGATCTCCGTGGACACGGAAATCGCGAGACTGGGAAAGCGCGTCGAAGCGCTGAGGCAGCGGCGGGCGGAGCTTGCGGCGCGTCGCGCGGCCGCCGCGCAGGCCTCGGCGCGCCTGTCGGGATGCGCGAGGGCGCGCGACGAGGCGCATCGCGCCGCCGAGATCGCCGCCCTCGCCGAGGTCCTCGCGCACCGTCGGGCGCTCGCCGAGCGGCTCGAGACGCTGGCGGCCGCGCTCCGGAAACGGCGCGCGGCCGAAGGCGAGGCCCGGGAGCTGGCTCCAGAAGCCGAGCTCTTCTCGGACGCCGCGCTCGCCGCCGTGGACCGCCTCCGCGAGGAGCGCGGGAACCGGCCTCAGGCCCTCGAGACGGCGCGGGCCGCAGAGGCCGAAAGTGGGCGGATCGCGGCGCGAGAGGTCGAGGAGAATGCGCGCCGCTTCGGACCCGCGGTCCGGCTCGAGGAAGCCGAACGCGTGGGGCTGGAGGAGATGCTCCGCGCCGAGCTCTCGACGGCGCGGGATCTCGCCGAAGCCGAGCGCCTCCTCGAGGAACGATGGAACACCCTCCGGAAGGACGGTCTCGCCGAGGATTTCGTTCGGCTCGAGGCTCTCGCGCCCGAGGACCGGCGCTTCCTCGCGGGCGCCGAGGAGGAACGGGCGGCGCTCGAGCTCGAGGGCGTCAAGCTGGACCGGCGCGTGGCCGACGCGGGAGCGACGGCGGCGATCGCCGCCGTCGAGCGAACGCAGCGCGTGAGGCTCGCCCGCTCCCTCGTCGGCGTCGCGGCCGTCCTCGTCCCGTTCGTCGGCTGGCTCGCTTTCCGGTCCTCCGGCGCACCGGTTTACATGACGGCCTCGCTGGCCGTCTTCATCCTGTCGCTCGGTCTCTTCGGAGGCATCGCGTGGGCCCGCGCCGCGCGCTACCGGCTCCGCGACGAGGCGCGCGCGCGGGAAGACGAAGCGGCCAGCCGGCGCAAAGCCGTGGAGCTCAGGAAACGGCTCTCCGATCTGCGTCTCCGGCTCGACCGACTCGCCCGCGGGGCGGGGTATCGCGACACGTCGGCGATGCTCAAGGCCCACCGCCGTGCGCGGGGCGCCGAGGAGCCTCGGCGCCTCGTCGTCGCCCTGACGGCGCGCCGCGACGACGCGCGCGAACGCCTGCGGTCACTCGGCGAAGATCTCCGGCCGCACCGCGTGCTCCTCGCGCTGCCTGAGGGACTTCCGGCTCCCGAGGAGGCGGAGCGCGCGCTGAGATTCCTTGCGGATCTCGCGCGGGCCCGCCAGGACGCCCGATTGCGCGAGGAAGTCCTCGCCCGCGAGGCGGAGCGCCTCGACCGCGAGGAGGCGGATCTCCGCGAAATCGAGGGAAGGCTCCGGGAGGCGCTGGGCCGGATGGGGGTTCCCGCTTCGCTCCCGCTGGCCGAAGGGTTGCTCGCGGTGGAGGCCGGCCGGCGCAAGGCCGCGCGCTTCAGGCGGCTGCTCGAGCACGAGCTTCCGGCGCGGTGCGAGGGCGGGGGCGAGGGCGACGAGGCGGACCTCGCGTCGCGACTGGCCAGTCTCGACGACGAAAGCGCGCGGCGCGCCTCGCTTCTGGGAGTCGATCCGCAAGCGCTCGCGCTTCCCGAGACGCCTGAAGCGGCGCGCCGGGCAGCCGACGCCGCGCGCGCGGCGAGGACGGCCGCCGAGAACGCGCGTGTGGCGGCCGAGCGCGAGCTCGCGGACGCCGCGCGCGAAGGGGGCGAGATGGCCCGCGCCGTCGAGGAGGACCTCGCGGCCGCCGAGGCGTCCCAGGCCCGCGCGATCCTGTTTCGGGACGCGCTCGACCTCGCCCGCCGCACGCTGGCGGCCGCGGCCTCGTCCGTATACGGCGACTTCCGCCGCGGGCTGCAGACGGCCTCGAAGGAGATTCTCGCAACATGGCAGACGCCCTACGAGGCGCTGGAGTTTGGCGACGATCTCTCCGTTTCGGCGCTCGTGCGCGGGGGACGCGTCGCGACGAAGGGCGAGATTCAGTCGGGCCTTTCGACCGGCGCGCGCGAGCAGCTGCACCTGACGGCGCGCCTCGCGGCCCTGAGGTACCTCGGCACGGGGGTGGCGGGCGTGCCGCTTCTCCTCGACGACCCGCTCGCCGGCGCGGACGACGAGCGCTTCCTGGCCGTGATGCGCTTCCTCGCCACGGACGTCCTCGGCGAGCGCCCGGTGCTCGTCGTGTCGTGTCACGCCTGGCGGCACGAGCGGCTTCTGGCGGCGCTCCCGCCCGACGTCGTCGAGAGGCTGACCCGCGTCTCGCTGGCCCCGTATTCCTCGCGGCTGTCCCCCCGACATTTGCCGGGTCCTGAGGAGTAAGGGTTCTGCTAAACTCCGCCGGTTCGCCCGGAGAAGCCGGGCGCATCCCGCGGTCTCCCTGACGAACGGGTGGCTCCTCGCCGCCTTCCGGACGGGCCCGCGCCCGGAGGTTGCGTTCGTGAACAAGCCCACCGGATGGCGCGTCGGCGTGACGTTGGCCGTCCTTCTCGGTTCGGTCGGTGCGTACTGGTGGCGGGGCCACGAGGCGCTGAAGAAGTCGCCGACGGCTCCGCCCAACCCGACGATCTCGGACGTCCTCAGGAACGGCCTCAAGCTGGGGCTGGACCTTCGCGGCGGCATCCACCTCGTCATGCAGGTGAAGACGACCGATGCGCTGCGCGTCGAGGCCCAGGACACGCTCGAGCGGCTCAAAGACGAAGGCGGCAAGCGCGGCGTGTCCGTGATCCCCGCCGGTCCCGCGGACGGCACGGGCTTCACGCTCGCGATCGACGAGAAGACGGACGCCGCGAAGCTCAAGGATCTCGTCACGGCGGTTCTTCCGCCGAATGCGTGGTCCATCGACCAGCGCGGGCGCGAATGGAAGATCTCCTTCAAGGACTCCGAGCGGATCACGATAGAGGACCAGGCGACGCGCCAGGCCGTCGAGACGATCCGCAATCGCGTCGACGCTCTCGGCGTCGCCGAGCCCGTCATCCAGCGGCAGGGCACCGACCGCATCGTGGTCGAGATCCCCGGCGTGGACGATCCGAGCCGCGTCAAGGAGATCATCGGGACGACGGGCCTCCTCGAGCTCAAGCTCGTGGATGACCGCGGCGGTCCGTTCCCGACGATGGAGGCTGCCCGATCCGCCTACGGCGGCACGGTGCCCGAGGACCTCGAGATCGTCGAGGGCTTCAACGAAGACGCCGACGCCCGCACGCGCACGCCGGTCTGGTACGTGCTCAAGCGCGCCGCCGCCGTCACGGGCCGCGACATGAAGAACGCGCGCGTCGACCGCGACAAGTTCAACCAGCCCGCCGTCATGTTCTTTCTGAATGCCCAGGGAGCCCTGAAGTTCGGGAAGGTCACGGGCGAGAACATCAACAAGCGCCTCGCGATCGTGCTCGACAAGCGCGTCCAGTCCGCGCCGAACATCAACAGCCAGATCAAGGAGAGCGGCATCATCGAGGGGAACTTCACCCCGGAGAAGGCAGACGCCCTCTCGCTCGTGCTCCGTTCGGGCGCGCTTCCGGCCGAGATGATCATTCTCGAGGAACGCACCGTGGGGCCGTCGCTCGGCCTCGACTCCATCAAGAAAGGCGTCCTCGCCTCGATCGTCGGCATGATTTGCGTCTTTTTCGCGATGGTTTTCTATTACCGGCTCTCGGGCGCGAACGCGGTTCTGGCGCTCGTCCTCAACGCGCTCATCCTCCTCGGCGCGATGGCCTACATCAACGCGACGCTCACGCTGCCCGGCATCGCGGGGTTCATCCTGACGATCGGCATGGCCGTCGATTCGAACGTCCTCATCTTCGAGCGCATCCGCGAGGAGATGGACAACGGCAAGGCGCCAAAGGCCGCCATCGACCTCGGCTTCAAGCGCGCGTGGGGCACGATCGTCGACACGCACGTGACGACGATCATGGCCGCCCTTTTCCTCTTCCAGTTCGGCACCGGGCCCGTCAAGGGCTTCGCCGTCACTCTCGTCATCGGCCTCCTGGCCTCGGTCTTCACCGCGGTCTTCGTCTCGCACCTGCTCTTCGACCTGATCTACGGTCCGAGGGAGCGCGTCGAGGCCCTTTCCATCTGAGCGTCTTTCCATCTAACCAATAGAGCGGAGCCAACGTGCGCCTCTTTCACAAGACGAACATCGATTTCCTCAAGATCAAGTGGATCGCGATTTCGCTGTCGATCCTCTCGATCATCATCGGCACGATCTCGCTGATCGCCAAGGGCGGCCCGAAGCTCGGCATCGACTTCACGGGCGGCGCCCAGATCGTCTACGGGTTCTCGAAGACCCCCGACGAGGATCAGATCCGCAAGATCGTCGAAGCCGCGAACGTGAATGTCGTCTCGGTCCAGCGCTTCGACAGGCCCGAGAAGAACCAGGTTCTCCTGCGCGTTCCGCTCGAAAAAAAGGAAGGCCGCGACCTCTCGAAGGAAGTGACGGCGGCGCTCACGAAGGCGCTCTTCCCCGAGGGCGCGAACGCCACGGCATTCGACCTGAACCTGAATGGCGCGGACACGCTTCTCGGGAAGCTGATCGCCGACGACCCCGAGAAGCTCGCGACGCGGCCCAACGCCGACCCCAAGGTCGAATACGGCCGCGAGGTGCAGGGGCTCATCGCGGCGCGGTCGGAGAAGGGGCTCTTCCATTCCATCGACGAGGCCGCGAAGACTCCGGGCGTTTCGCCCGCGACCGGGGATTGGCTCAAGACCAAGACCGTCGCCGGCCCGTTCACGCTGCTCTCGGCCGAGAATGTCGGCCCGCAGGTCGGGAAGGACCTGCGCGAGAAGGGCATGTGGGCGATCCTGTTCTCGTGGGTCGCGATGCTCCTCTACATCGCGTTCCGCTTCCGTTCTGCGTCGTTCGGAACGGCCGCCGTCGTCGCGCTCATTCACGACACGTGGACGACGCTCGGCCTCTGTTCGATCCTGAACCTGGAGATCTCTCTCACCGTCGTCGCCGCGTTCCTCACACTCATCGGCTATTCGGTGAACGACACGGTCGTCGTGTTCGACCGAATTCGTGAGAACCGCGAGAAGTCCAAGCGCTCGCCGCTGCCCGAGCTCGTCAACCACTCGATCAACCAGACGCTCTCGCGGACGGTCCTCACCTCCGTGCTGACCTTCGTCGTCGTCGTCGTCCTGTTCTTCCTCGGGGGCGAAGTCCTGCGCGGCTTCGCCTTCGTGATGATCATCGGCATCATCGTTGGGACGTACTCGTCGATCTTCATCGCCGCTCCGCTCGTCGTCCTGTGGGAGGAGTGGAAGCAGAAGCGCGCGTCCTTGATGGCTCAGGCCAAGCCCCCGTCCGCTCCCGCAGGGGTCAAGTCCGGCAAGGCGGCGGCGAAGGCCCGGTAAGAAGGGACGCGAGTGGGCCTCAGCCCGCTTCGCTCGCCTCCGGGCCAAGGACGCCTTCCCACTTCGCGACGACGACGGCCGCGACGCAGTTGCCGGCGAGGTTGATCGACGTGCGGCCCATGTCCATGAGCTCGTCCACGGCGAGGATCATCGCGACGCCCGCTTCGCCCGGCAGGTTGAACGACGCGCAGCCCGCCGCGATGATGACGAGTGACGCGCGCGGCACGGCGGCGACGCCTTTCGTCGTGAGCATGAAGACGAGGCACATGGAGACCTGCTCGAGGATCGAAAGGTGGCGGCCGGCCGCCTGCGCGATCGTCATCGTCGCGAGAACGATATAGAGCGTGGAGCCGTCGAGGTTGAAGCTGTAGCCCGCTGGCAGGACGAACCCCGCCACGCTCTTCGGGACGCCGAACTCCACGATGCGCTCCAGAGCTCGGGGGAGAGCGGCCTCCGACGACGCCGTCGAGAAGGCGATCAGAAACGGATCCCGGATCTTCCGGACGAATCGTCTGACGGAGACACCCGCGAGCTTGAGGGCGGGAACGAGAACGATCAGGGCGAAGACGACGAGGGCCGCGTAGAGCGAGCCGACGAGCTTCGCGTAGCTCCCGAGGACCGTGATGCCGTGATGCGAGACGGCGCCTGCCATCGCGCCGAAGACGCCGAGGGGCGTAAGCGACATGACGTAGTCGGTGAGCTTGAAGAGCACCGCCACGGTCGCCTCGAAGAAGTCGACGAACGGCTTCGCTTTCTCGGCGCCCACGTGCGCGGCGGCGACGCCGAGAAGCGTCGCGAAGATGACGATCTGGAGGATGTCCTGTTTTGCCATCGCGTCGATCACGTTCGACGGGAAGAGATGGAGCAGCGTCTCGACGAACGTCTTCGGCTTCGCGAGGGCCAGGTCGCCGCCCGGCGGGAGCTTCAGGTCGAGCCCCGGTTTCACGAGATTCGCGAAGACGAGGCCGATGACGAGCGCGATCGTCGACGCGATCTCGAAGTAGACGAGCGCCTTGACTCCCATGCGGCCGACCGCTTTCACGTCGCCCGTCTTCCCGATGCCGAGGACGATCGTCGCGAAAATGAGCGGAACGACGAGCATCTTGATGAGGCTGATGAACGCCTTCGACAGGAACTTGAACGACTCGTACGCCCAGGGGTAGGTCTCGGCGGGGAGGAAGTGCCCGAGGACGACGCCGAGGATCAGCGCGTAGAAGATGAGCGCCGTGGAGGAGAGCCAGCGCGAGCGCCCGGGGGAGGCCCCGCCGCTCATGCCTTCGGCGCGCCCGCGCGGCGCCGCGCCGTCCACGCTTCCCAGAGGATCGGAAGCGTCGAGACGAAGATGATCGCGAGGATGACGAGCGAGAAGTTCTTCTTCATCACGGGGATGTTGCCGAAGAAGTAGCCCGCGCCGACGCAGGTCGCGACCCAGAGAACGCCGCCGACCACGTTGTAGGCGAGGAAGACGCCGTACTTCATGGAGCCGACGCCCGCGACGAACGGCGCGAATGTGCGGACAATGGGGACGAACCGGGCGAGGATGATCGTTTTCCTGCCGTGCTTCTCGTAAAAGGCTTCGGTCTTCCGGAGATGGTCTTGCTTGAGGAAGCGGACCGTGCCGTCGAAGGCGCGCGGGCCGATTCTCTTCCCGATCCAGTAGTTGGCGGTGTCGCCGAGGATGGCGGCGAGCGCGAGCGACAGGAACAGCAACCAGACGTTCAGCGAACCGAGCGCCGCGAGCGCGCCGGCCGCGAAAAGCAGGGAATCGCCCGGCAGGAACGGCGTCACGACGAGGCCGGTCTCGCAGAAGACGATGGCGAAGAGGATGACGTTCGTGAACGTCCCGTAGTCCCGGGTCACCTCGGCCAGGTGCCGGTCGAGGTGCAGGAAGACGTCCACGAACTGCTTCAAGAGATCCATCGGGGCTCCTTCGGTGGCGCGGAGATTAACCGGAAAGGCCCGTATGCCGCGATAATGGGCCCATGCTGCGCTTCGAGGACATCCTCGAAAAGGTCGAGTCCTACCACCCCGCCATGGACGAGGACCTGCTGCGCCGCGCCTACGTCGTCTCGGCGCACGAGCACCGCAACCAACTCCGGTCCTCCGGCGAGCCGTATCTCATCCACCCGCTCGCGGTCGCCATGACGCTCGCGGAGATGAAGCTCGACGATGCGTCGATCGCCGCCGGTCTCCTCCACGACGTCCTCGAGGACGGCTCCGTCTCGAAGGAACGCATCGGCGAGCTGTTCGGCGCCGACGTCGCGCACCTCGTCGACGGTGTCACGAAGATCGGCAAGTACGCCTTCACATCGAGGGAGGCCCAGCAGGCCGAGACGTTCCGCAAGATGCTCCTCGCGATGACGGACGACCTCCGTGTCATCCTCGTCAAGCTCGCGGACCGCCTCCACAACATGCAGACCCTCGAGCACCTGCCGGAGGCCAAGCAGCGTGCGACGGCGGCCGAGACGCTCGAGATCTACGCACCGCTCGCGAACCGGCTGGGCATGGGCAAGATGAAAGGAGATCTCGAGGACCTTTCGTTCCGCTTCCTCCATCCGGAAGAGTTTGCGGGCCTGCGCGCGGCCGTGGACGAGCGGATGGCGGCGTCGGCGGCGAATGTCGAGAAGATCCGCCTCGAACTCGTGGCGAGGACGAAGGCCATGGGAATCGAGGCGGAGATCACCGGACGCGTGAAACGCTACTGGTCGATCCGCCAGAAGCTCATCCGGCAGGCCATTCCGCTCGAACAGCTCTACGACGTGCTCGCGTTCCGGGTGCTCGTGGACTCGATCCCCGACTGCTACACCGTCCTCGGCATCGTCCATCAGTCCTGGCGCCCCGTGCCCGGCCGCATCAAGGACTACATCGCGATGCCGAAGCGAAACTTCTATCAGTCGCTGCACACGACCCTCGTGCCCGAGGGAGCGCCCCCGTTCGAGGTGCAGATCCGCACCCGCGAGATGGACCTCGTCGCCGAGAACGGAATCGCAGCTCACTGGAAGTACAAGGAAGGGAAGCTCGTGCGGACGGACGCGCGGCACGAGGAGAACGTCGGTGTCCTCCGGCAGATCCTCGAGACGACGAAGGACGTGTCCGACCCGCGCGAGTTCCTGTCGTCGCTCCGGATCGACCTCTACCCTGACGACGTCTACACGTTCAGCCCCAAGGGCGCGGTCTACGCGTTTCCGCGGGGAGCCACGCCCTTGGACTTCGCATACCGCGTCCACACGGACGTCGGGCACCACTGCGTGGGCGCGCGCGTCAACGGGCGCCTCGTGCCGCTGAAGTCGCCCCTTGAGAACGGCGACATCGTCGAGATCCTCACGGCGCCATCCGCGCACCCCTCCAGGGACTGGCTTTCGTTCGCGGTGACGTCACGGGCGCGCAACAAGATCCGAGCCTTCATCCACACGGCCGAGAAGGAGCAGTCGGTGGAGATCGGCCGGCGCCTTCTCGAGCGCGAGCTCAAGAAGTGGAAGAAGAGCTTCGCGAAGCTCCTCGAGGCGAAAGCCTTCGATCCGCTGCTCGGCGATTTTGGCGTCGCCAAGGTGGACGACCTCATCGCCGACATCGGATCCGGGAAGATCGCGCCGCGCGCCCTCGTCGCGAAGCTGCTGCCGGAGACGGCCGCCCCTCCCGAAGGCGCGTCGCCGGCTCCGTCCCGGGTCTCGGCGATCTCGAGCGTGATCCGGCGCGTGCTTCCCTTCGGCGCCGCGACCGGGATTCGCGTCAAGGGGGAGAACGATCTCCTCGCGACGCTCGCCAAGTGCTGCCAGCCCGTGCCGGGCGACGACATCGTGGGCTATGTGACGCGCGGCCGGGGCGTCTCCGTGCACACTACGACCTGCCCGAACGTCCGCGCGCTCCTGTTCGATCCCGGCCGCGAGATCCCGGTCGAGTGGGAGACGGCGAAAGACGCGACGGTGACCGTGGATCTCGAGATTCGCACGGAGGACCGGCAGGGAATGCTCGCGCGCATCACGCAGGTGCTTTCGGCCGCGAACTCCAACATCCGGTCGATCGAGGCCCGCACGAGCCGCGACGGGAACGCGTCGATCGAGGCCAGCGTCACGACCCGGGGCCGCCGGCACCTCGAACGGCTGCTCGTGGCCCTCCGGGCCCTGCCGGGCGTGACGGACGTGCGGCGCAAGCTGCGCGACACGGATGCCGAAGCCGGTTGACGGCCCCGACGCTCCTAGTCCTCACTTACGGGATGGGGCGCACTTATACCAATATTGTTGCACTGGAGCAAGGGAAATCGCGCGGGGCTAATGACTTGACACCCCCCGGAGGGGGGCGTCAAAATAAGGCGAGTCAATCCCTTTTCGCGTCATGCCCCCGGGGGACCGGGTCGAGGGAGGGCAACCCTATCGTGCTGTTCCGGAAGGCGAAAAACCTGGTCGGCCTCGACATCGGCTCGTCTGCTGTGAAGCTCGTCGAGTTGAAGGAGGGCAAGGAGGGAACGTTCCAGCTCGTCAAAGCGGGCATGGAGGTGCTTTCTCCCGAGGCGATCGTCGATGGTGCGATCATGGACTCCTCCCTCGTCGTCGAGACGATCTCGCGGCTTCTCGCGTCCACCGGCGTGAAGAATCCGAACGTGGCGGTGTCCGTGTCCGGCCACTCCGTCATCGTCAAGAAGATCATGCTTCCGACGATGCCGGAGGAGGAGCTCTCCGAGTCCATCCGGTGGGAAGCCGAGCAGTACGTCCCCTTCGACATCAACGACGTCTACCTCGACTACGTCGTGCTCGATCCGGGGGCCGTCGGCGAGACCATGGGCGTCCTCCTCGTGGCCGCGAAGAAGGAAAAAGTGGACGACTTCAAGAACGTCGTCACCCAGGCCGGGCGCACCCCGGCCCTCGTCGACGTGGACGCGTTCGCGCTCCAGAACTGCTACGAGGTGAACTACGGAGCCGACCCCGGCCGCGTGGTGGCGCTCGTGAACGTGGGGGCCTCCGTCATGAACGTAAACATCCTCGCGCAGGGGCAGACGGTCTTCTGGCGCGACATCACGTTCGGGGGAAACCAGTTCACGGACGCGCTCCAGAAGGCCTATTCGCTCAATTTCGAGCAGGCCGAGTCGTTGAAGAGAGGCGAACCGGTCGCGGGGCAGACCGCCCAGACGATCCAGCCCGTTCTCACGGGCGTGGCCGAGGACGCGGCCGCCGAGCTGCAGAAGACGCTGGATTTCTTCCAGGCGACCTCGGGCGCGGAACGGGTCGACTCGATCATGATCTCGGGCGGCGGCGCGAAGGCCGCGCATCTCGAAGACGTCCTGAAGGACAAGTTCGGCCTGCCCGTCGAGGTCCTCAACCCCTTCCGGTCGATCTTCACCGACGACCGCGCGGTCGACGCCGCGTGGCTCTCCGAGGCGTCGCCCTCGCTCGCGATCGCCGTCGGTCTCGGTGTCCGGAAGATCGGGGAGTAGCGGCATGATTCGCATCAACCTCCTCTCCGAAGCCCGTCCGCAGCGCAAGAAGAAGGGCGTCTCCGCGCTGGGCAGCGCCGGCCGTCTCAATACCCTCCTCATGGGGGGCGCGATCGGCCTCGCGGTTCTTATCGGGATCGTCCACTACTGGGTGCTTCGCTCTTCGATCAAGGCCCAGGAAGAGAAGATCCGGATCGCCCAGGTCGAGGTGACGCGTCTCGAAGCCGTGCTGAAGGAAGTAAAGGACTACGAGGCGAAGAAGGCCCGCGTCCAGCGCAAGGTCGACCTCATCAACCAGCTGAAGCAGAACCAGCGCGGCCCGGTCCGCCTCATGGACGAAGTCTCCAAGGCGCTCCCGGACCTCGTCTGGGTCGAACGGATGGAGTACCACGGAAACGCGATCTCGATCGACGGGAAGGCCTTCAACCCGCCGGCGGTGGCGAACTTCGTCGCCAACCTCAAGCTCGTGCCCTCGTTCCAGGAACCCAAAGTCGAATTCTCGGCGTGCGGCGGCCCTGCGGGCTCGTCGCTCTACTGCTTCAAGACGAACTTCGGCTTCTCGAATATTGACCGCACGCAGCCGGACGCGGGAGCCCCGAAGCCGGCCGAAGCGCCGAAGAAGGTCTAGGGGAGAGCCATGGCGTCGCTCGACCTCAAGCAGCTCGAAGGGAAACCCTGGTACTACGGGCTCGGCATCGGCGTCGCGATCGCGATCGCGCTCTATGCGGCCGCCTACTACCAGCTCCCGAACTTCAGCGAGATGAAGCAGACGCTGGAGAACAAGAAGAACGAGCTCGACCAGCTCAACCAGAAGATCAACCAGGGCCGGGCGGCCGAACGCCGCCTGCCTCAGCTGCGCGAGGAGGTCCGCCGGACCGAGCTCGACCTGCAGCGGCTCCTTCAGATCCTGCCCACCGCGCGCAACGCCGAAGAACTCATCAAGAAAATCCAGGCGTTGGCCGGACAGGGCGAGTTCTTCCTCAAGAAGTGGGCTCCGAAGGAGTACATCAACAAGGACTTCTATGCGGAGTGGCCGATAGACCTGCAGGTCGATGGGACTTACCACAACCTTGCGCTCTTCTTCGAGAAGGTGGCGCGTTTCTCGCGGATCATCAACATTGAGGATCTCGTGATGGTCGGCTATCCCGACGCGGCTGGCGGACGCACGCTGGGCGCGAATTTCACGATGAAGACCTTCATCTATCTCGGGGATACCGACGCGGCCGCGTCCGCCGCGTCCGCCGCGACAGCCGCCGCCGCTGCGCCGAAGAAGCCTGCCGGCGCTCCCGCGAAGAAGGAATCGATGGAGTGATGAGAGTTTCCCGGTCCCTCGCCGCGCCCGTCTCCGTCGCCCTGCTGATCCTGTGCGCGCCCTCAACCTCGTTCGCGCAGGCGCCTCCCGCGGCATCCAATGCGCCGGCCGAGGCCCCGGGCTCCGCGGACAAGGTGACCGAGCAGGATTTCATTCCTTCCGTCTACACCTACGAAGTCGGCGGCCGCCGCGATCCCTTCCGCTCGCTCCTCGTGCGCAACCCGTCCGACAAGGACCGCGTGCGCCCACCGGGCCTGGCGGGGGTCATGGTGGACGAGCTCGAGCTGCAGGGCACGATCAAGATCAAGCAGGGCTGGGTCGCGATGATGCGGAGCCCGGACAACAAGTCGCATCTGATCCGCAAGGGGACCACGCTCTTCGACGGCGAGGTCGTCGAAGTGTCGGCGACGGAAGTGACGTTCCGGCAGAACGTGAACGATCCGACGAATCCGAAGCCGTTCCGGGAAGTGGTCAAGGCGCTCACGCTCCAGAAGAAGTCGTGACCGAAGGGATGTCCATGACGACGATGCTGATGGGCTCGAGGAACTCGAAGGGCACGGGAGATCTCGTGTCGTCCGGGGGAGGAAGCATGCGGCGAAACCAAAGGGGAGTCGCGTCCCGTCTCGCGGCGCTCGCGTTGATCGTCCCTGTGCTGGGCGGCTGCGCATCGCGCACCGACCGGGTCGTCGCTGGAGACCCGTCCGCGACCGGAGCGGCGCCCGCTACGCTCACGGGAGCCACGCTCCTGACCGACGGAGAGACGCCGCGGCTTCTCCTCACCGGCAACGGTCCTCTCGCAACCACCCTCTACAACCGCGAAGGTTCGACGAAGGTCGTCATCGACGTCGCGAACGCCGTGATGTCGCCGGGCCTCGAACCCCCTCGCGCGGACGGCGTGATCCTGTCGCGTCTAGACATGAAGTCGTTCACGGAGATGGGCAAGCCCCACGTCCAGTTCGAGCTCACGGGGCGCGCGCCGATCGAGCCCGCCATCACGTCCGACTCCGGTTCGCCGGCCATGGTGATCGCGCTCGGAAAACCCGCCGCCGCCGCCGCGACACCGGCTTCTGCCTCGACGCTGGCTTCTGTCTCGACGCTGCCGCACATGGAACCCGCGCGGGCTTCGGAACCGGCGCCGGTGGAACCCGCCGTGAAAGTCGAGGACCTGTCCTCGCCCGTGGCGCCCGCGATCGTCGCGAGCGCCGCGCCGGAAGCGGACGCGAAGCCCGCCCGCGCCGCCGCTGTCGCCGACGTCGCGCCGGTGCCCGTCCGGCACGCCGCCCTCGGCCACGCCGCAACGCGCCTGTCGGCGGTCAACGTGCAGACGATCGACGGCAAACTCGTCGCGACGCTCGCGGGCAACGGCAGTTTTGCCTACGAGACCTTCGCGCTCGAGAATCCCCCGCGCTACGTCGTGGATCTCCCGGGTGTCCTCCTGGCGACGACGAAGAAGTCGCAGGACGTCCGGCATGCGGCCGTGAGCCGCGTGCGCGTCTCCCAGTTCAAGGGCGGAAGCGAGCCAGTCACGCGCGTCGTTTTTGACCTTGCATCTCCCGCGGAGCCCGCCGCGAAGAGCTCGGGCACGGCCTTGGCGCTTTCGTTTGGCGCCCGCGCGGCAGCCCTAGATTCGACGATCGCGGCACTCGCGCCGCCCCCCTCGGAAAGGACCGTCGAAAAAATCGCCGAGCCGAAACCCGCGCTCGTGCGAGCGGCGCCCGAGATGGTCGCGGCCGCGTCACCGGTGCCGGCCGGGGGCTCCTACGAGAAGCATGAAGTCGACGATCCGAAGGAACCCGTCGTGCGCGAGGGACGCGCTCTCGACGTGACGACGTCTCCCGCGGCGTCGCCCACCCCGGTTCCGGCCGGCCCGGCCGCGGCCCCGACTTCCCAGTCCGACACGCCGCGCCTCGTGCGGACCTCGCCCGAGTTCCACGAGGTCAAGGCTCCGCCCCCGGTCCCCGCCCCCGTCAAGGTCGCCGCCGCCGAACCGCGTCGCAAGAGGGCGCCCACCGCGGAAGACAAGGCCCTGATCGAGGCGGCCGAAGCCCTTCTCGTTCAGCAAGACGGTTCCTCGCGTCCCCGCGAAATCGCGAATCCCTACGAGGCCCGCACTCTCGGCTCCGGGGACAAGCAGTACACGGGCGAGCCGATCACGCTGAACCTCAAGGACGCGGACATCAAGGACACGCTGCAGCGGTTCAGCGAGCTGACGCAGCTGAACATCGTGCTCGACCCGGACGTCCGCGGGACGGTCACCGTGAGCCTGCAGGACATTCCGTGGGACCAGGCCCTCGAGTTGATCCTCAAGATCAACCAACTCGGCTACGTGCTCGAGGGAAACATCATGCGCATCGCCTCCACGAGCAAGCTGACTCAGGAGGAGAACTCGCGGCTCCAGTTCATCCAGGCGCAGGACAAGAACCGCCCGCTCAGGACCGTGCTCCAGAAGATCTCGTACGGAAACGCCCAGGAGATGGCGGCCACGGCGCGCAAGGTCATGTCGGCGCGCGGCGACATCTTCATCGACACGCGCTCGAATACGCTCGTCATCAAGGAGCTTCCGGACTATTTGCCGACCGTCCTCGACCTCATCAAGAACCTCGACACCGCGAACCCGCAGGTCATGATCGAGGCCCGGATCATCGAGGCAAATCGCACGTTCTCGAACTCGATTGGAATCGTGTGGGGGGCCAACGGGACCGCGGACGCCTCTCACGGCAACACGACCGGCCTCGTGTTCCCGAACTCGGGAACGGTCCTCGGGAACGTCTCGCTTCCCAGCGGCGCGCCCCAGGTCCTTCAGCTGAGCCTCGCGAACGTTCTCAACACGTTTTCGCTCGACGCCGCCATTCACGCGGCCGAATCCCGCGGCCTCGTCAAGGTCATCTCCACTCCGAAGATCCAGACGCAGACCGGCGAGCTAGCCTCCATCCAGTCGGGTTTCCAGCTCCCCGTCCAGACCACCGTCAATAACACGACGTCGGTCCTCTACATCAACGCGACGCTCCGCCTGGACGTCACCCCGCAGATCACGAATGAAGGCACCGTCATCATGGACGTCACGATCCAGAAGCGTGAGCCGGCGCCCGGCATCAACATCGCGTCAGGCCAGAACATCCCGCTCACGACGCGCGACGCCAAGACGCGGCTCATGGTGCGCGACGGCGGCACGGCCGTGATCGGCGGCATCTTCAAGATCACCACGAACGACGCACAGTCGATGATCCCGGGCCTCTGGAAGATTCCGATCCTGGGCAACCTGTTCCGGAGCCGGGACCAGACCGAGACCACGGACGAGCTCATGATTTTCATCACGCCGCGGATCATTCGCTGAGGAGCGAACGATGAAAAAACTCTCTCTCTCCTTCCTCGTGGCCGTCGCGGCGCTGGCCCTCTCTGCTCTCCCCGGCTGCTCCACGAACACTCAGGGCGACAGCGCCTCCCCGGTGTTCCTCTTCGGCAGCTTCACGCTCATGCCTCTCACCGTCAACGTGGCCTCGAGCGCTCCGGTACAGTTCTCGACGACCATTCTCACGAGCCGCCTCAAGAACCCGAGCGCCACGTCGCTGCAGTTTCTCGACGTCCAGGTCGACGAGTACATCGTCGTCTGGAGCCGGATCGACGGCGGGACGAAGGCTTCGGCTCCAGAGAATTTCCCCGGCCGTATAACCGTGCCGCCGAACGGTTCCTCGACGCTGACCAACTACGATTACATGTCGGCGGACAACCTCATCCGACCTCCCCTCGACCAGCTCTTCCCCTTCAACGGAGGGATCGACAAGGAAACGGGGCGCGCCGAAATCCGCCAGGTAGGCAGGGTGACCTGGTACGGCCATACGTTGTCCGGGCAACCCGTCACGTCCGACGTGGCGACGTTCGGCCTGAACTTTTTCTACAGTCCAACCGCTGGACGCATCGAGCTGAAACGTGCCCAGTGACGAGGTGACTTCCATGCGACGTTTTCAGTTCCCGAACGCCGCGTTGGTCGCGGGCCTTGCCGTTCTCCTGAGCGGATGCTCCGGCGAGACGCCGACCGCGCCCGGTACCGTGACCCCGCCCGGCGGCGTCCCGTCCGGCTCGTGCACGACCCTCGTCTCGCTGACGGCCACGACGGACACCCCGTTCGCCGGCTCGGGCGCGATCGTGCGCGCCACGGTCACGAAGGCCGGAGTGCCGGTTCCCGACGGCGGGTCCGTGCAGTACACGACGAGTCTCGGCTACTTCGGGGAGAACGGCCTCAACACGATCTCGAAGACGACGGTCGGAGGCGTCGCCGACGTGACCGTCCTTTCTTTGAATTCCGGAACCGCGCATGTGATCGCGGCCTATGACTGCGCGCGCGCGCAAAAGGACCTGCAGTTCCAGGGCGTTCCGGACACCGGCCCCGTCGTCACGTCGTTCCTGCCGACGAGCGGCTCGTGCGCGGGCGGCGACACCGTCACGATCCAGGGCGTGCGCCTCGGCAACGGCACGGGCGTGAAGGTCTTCTTCGGCGGGATCGAGGGATCGGTCACGGCGAGCGGGAACACGCAAATCAAGGTGCTGACCCCGGCCCATCCCCTGAAGACCCTGGGGGTTCCGGAGTCGGTGCCGGTCGTCGTCGTCGTGAACGGCGTGTCCTCGCCGCCGGCGGCGACCCTCTTCACCTACGCCTGCATCCCGGACGCGCAGAAGATGTCCATCTCGTCGATCACGCCGACGGCGGGGTCTCCGGCGGGCGGCGACACCGTCCAGATCCTCGGACGGAACTTCGGCACGACGATCGCCACGACGCAGGTTACGTTCTGCGGTGCGCCCGCGCAGATCGTCGCGCAGCAGGACCAGCTGATCACCGTGACGACGCCCCGGCACGCGCTGGCGAACCCGGCCATCTCCGAGACGTGCGACGTCGTCGTCACGCGGGACATCGGCCTCGTCTCGCAGCAGTCCGCCACGCTTGCCCAGGCCTTCACGTATCGCGGCAACGGGTCCGGCGGGACCTGCAACACGGATCCGACCTTCTTCATCGCGAGCCTTACGCCGAACAGCGGCGGCCCCGATGGCGGCGTGGCCGTCACGATCACGGGCAGCGGCTTCGGCTCGACCGCCTCGCTCATGCGCGTGGACTTCGGCGGCACGCCGGCGACGATTGTCTCCATCTCGGACACGACAATCGTGGTTTCGACGCCGCGGCGCACGCTCGCGAGCCCGAACGTGCCCGAAACCGTCGACGTCACCGTGACGGACTTCGGCAGCCCGGTTCAGCGCTGCGCGCGCGTCGTGAGCGGCTTCGTATACACGGCGTTGGCTCTCGACCCGGTCATCTACTCCATCTCGCCGCGCACCGGCCCGAACGACGCCACGACACGGGTCTCGATCTTCGGCACCGGCTTCCAGTTCCCGATGCAGGTCTTCCTGACCGGCGGCACCTGCGGAGCGCAGCGCGTCGAAGCCGCGGTTTCCGACATCTCACTGAACACAATCGTCTTCAAGACGCCGGTCGCCGTGGGCGGAAACGTCTGCCTCTCGAACCAGCTCGTCGACATCGTGATCCTGAACCCGTCAACCGGGAAGACCGCGACGTGCCCGGCCTGCTTCAAGTACTACAGCTGTCCGACGATCACGTCGATCGGCCCCGGCTTCGGTTCGTATTTGGGCGGGACTCAGGTCATCATCACCGGCCACAATTTCGAGGAGCCGGTGGCCGTCGACGGCGGCGGCACGGCGTGGCAGCCGATCTCCGTCTCTTCGGAGCAGATCATCGCGGTCACTCCGCCCGTTATCGTGAGCGGATGCACGGACATCGCCAAGGCGGTCCACGTGGTCAGCACCGCATTGGGTGCCTGCCCGAACCCCGATGGACCCATCTTCACGTATTACGTGAAGAGCGTCAGCCCATTCATCACGCGTCTCTCGCCAACCGCAGTCCCCGAAGCTGGTGGAGTTGTCACGATCACGGGTGGCAACTTCTTCGGAAACGAGCGCGTCGAAGTGAAACTAACCCCGCCCGTAAAGGTCATCCCGACCTCCGAGACTCCGACGCAGATCATTTTCAATGCGCCGCAATTCACGGGCACATTCAACACGGTTGCGTGTACGACCGATGGCGGTGCTGCGGGCACGATGAACGTCCCCACGCCTGTCGATGTGGACATCCTCAACGCCACGACAACGTGCCCCTCCTCGACCGAGCAGCTCACGTACATCCCGACGGACCAGACCTGCAAATGACGTCCCGTTTCTGAGAACCGTCGTTCGGGCCGCCTCCGGGCGGCCCGAACTTTCTCGGAGCCGGATGCCGTAGACTCAAGAGTCGGATCAAACGCACATGGCGCTCTTCGGCGGTCACTCCACCCCGGTCTCACGTCTGGAGGAGCTCAAAAGGCTCCTTCAGAAGGACCCGACGTCCCGCCAGTTCCTGGCGCTCGCGGAGGAGTACCGCCGCCACGGGAAGTATCGCGACGCCGTCATCACTCTCGAGCGCGGGCTCCAGCTGCACTCCACCTCGGTGGCGGCGCACGTCGCCCTCGGACGGACCTATCAGCAGCTGGACCGGCTCGAGGACGCCATCCGCGCGTTCACGAGCGCACTCAGGCTCGATCGCGAGAACCTGGTCGCGATCCGCCAGCTGGCCGAGGTCTACCTCGCGAAGGGCGACAAGGTCGAAGCGATCAAGAAGCTGAAGCTGTATCGCGGCCTCCAGCCCGGCGACCGCGACGTCACGGAGACCATCCAGAGGCTCGAGGAGGAGATGTCCGCCGCGGTGGCCGAGCGACCCCGGTCGGGCGTCCATCCTGCGTTGTCCGAGCTTCCGGAGGCTCCGCGTCCGTCGCCGTATGCGAGCGGCGTCCGCCGTATCGCCATGATTCCCCGGCTGGACCGCTCCCCGACGCCGCCCCCGACGACGCCGGTTCCTCCGCGCGAGCCGGCGCCGGACCTCATGGCGATGACGTACGACGGCGCCGCTCTCTCGCGAGTGGTCAAGGCGGCGCGCTCGGGTCCCGTGGCCGCCCCGGAGGCGCCGTTCTTCGCGCCTCCGCCGGTCGAGAACCTCCTCGTGGAGACGTCTCCCGCGCTGTCGCCGTTCACGGCGCCGATCGCGACGATCCGTGAGGAGCTGGTCGCGGAGATCGCCCCCTTCGCGCTCGACGAGGCCGGGCAGGAAACCAACGTCCCCGAAGACATCCCCGAAGAAGAGGCGACCGCTCCCTTCACCTTCCCGGTGGACCTCTACCGGGCGGAAGCCTATGCGAGGCCTTCCGCGCCCGTCGAGACGGCTGCTCCGTTCGATATTCTGGGCGAACCTCGCGAAGCGCCTCCAGCGGGTCTTGCCGCGCCTTTCGCGCCGGTCGTGCCGCTCGTCACGGAGACCCTCGGGGACCTCTATCGCGCGCAGGGCCACATGGCGGACGCCCGCGAGACGTACCGGACGCTCGCGGAGGCCGCCGCCGACGAGGAACGCGCGCGCGCGCTGCGCGAGAAGGCCGCCGCGCTCCCGCGGGGCGAGAGGACCGACCATCCCCGCCTCCGGCGCCTCGCGCGACAGTTCCCGAAACGGATGGACGTCACCGTGGACGATTTGCACGGGCTCATCTCGAGTCTCGTCGAGAGAACGGAGGGCATCCGCGCCGCGACGCTCTCCGATCTCGAGGGGCTTCCGGTGGTGATAGCCGGGGCCTCGTCGCGCGATGCCGCGATGGAGATTCTCGTCGCGGAGCTCAGCTCCTTCCTGAAGAACGTCCGGCGGACGACGTCCGAGACCGGCGCGGGCGAGCTCGAGTCCTTCGCGGTCGCCGGCCCGCAGGGCACGGCCGTCGTCTCGCGTGTGAACGCCGACTACTCTCTCATCCTGCAGGTCGACCCCGATGCGGCGCTCGGCGAGATCCGCTGGGAGGCGGCGCGCACGGCGCGCGCGCTCCGTCCGGCCGTCCGCTGAACGGCATGAGCGGGCGCTCGAAAGGAATCGAAAGGGCACGATGAACGTCAAGGAGATCAAGGAACTCGTCGAACTGGTGTCGCGCCGGGGCCTCGCTGGCCTCGAGATCGAGCGGGCGGGCTTCCGCCTCCGCATCGAGGGAGCCCCCGCGCACCGCGGAGCGCCCGTCTTTGCGCGGGCCGTGGCCGACCCGGTCGCCACCGAGGCGCCCGCGCTGCCCCCGGCCGGGCCGGTGGCGGCCGTCGCCCCGCACGTGCCTCCCGGGCCGCCCGGCTCCGGAGAGCACGAGGGCTTCCACGTCGTCACCGCGCCGATCGTCGGCACCTTTTACCGCGCCGCGAATCCCGACGCCGAGCCGTTCGTGAAGGTCGGGGACGTCGTGGAAAAGGGCAAGACCCTCTGCATCGTCGAGGCCATGAAGCTCATGAACGAGATCGAGGCGGACGTCTCGGGCACGGTGGTCTCCATCTACCCGCAGAATGCCCAGCCGGTCGAGTTCGGGGAAAAGCTCTTCGCGATCCAGCCGCGCTGACGGGAAACACGTGTTCCAGAAGATCCTCGTTGCCAACCGTGGAGAGATCGCGCTGCGCGTCATCGCGGCGTGCAAAGAGCTGTCGATTGCCACCGTGGCGGTCCACTCGGAAGCGGACCGCGACTCGCTTCACGTGCGCGCCGCGGACGAATCGGTGTGCATCGGTCCCGCGGCGCCGTCGGGCTCGTACCTCAACATCACCTCGCTCGTCGCCGCCGCGGAGATCACGGGCGCCGATGCCGTGCATCCCGGCTACGGTTTCCTCGCGGAGAACGCCCACTTCGCGGAGATCCTCGAGGAAGTCGGATTGAAGTGGATCGGTCCCTCGCCGGATGCGATTCGGCGAATGGGCGACAAGGCCGTCGCGAAAGCGACCGTCAAGAAGGTGGGCGTGCCGACGGTCCCCGGCAGCCCGGGGCCTCTCGACTCGATCGAGGACGCGATGAACTTCGCGGAGGGCGTCGGCTACCCGGTCCTCCTGAAGGCGGTGGCGGGAGGCGGGGGACGTGGCATGCGCGTCGCGCGGTCCGACAAGGAGCTCGCGGCCGCGTTCGACCTCGCGACCTCCGAGGCCGAGCGCGCATTCGGCAACGGAAGCGTCTACCTCGAGAAGTACCTCGCGGAGCCGCGGCACATCGAGTTCCAGATTTTCGGCGACCGGGCCGGTCGCATCGTGCATCTCGGCGAGCGCGAGTGTTCTCTTCAACGGCGGCATCAGAAGGTCCTCGAGGAATCGCCTTCGCGGGCCCTCAGCGACGCCCTTCGCGCGAAGATGGGGGCCGCCGCGGTCGCCGTCGCGAAAGCCGTGGACTACGTCGGAGCCGGGACGGTGGAATTCCTGCTGGACGACGACGGCTCTTTCTACTTCATGGAAATGAATACCCGGATCCAGGTGGAACACCCGGTGACGGAGATGGTGACCGGCTTCGACCTCGTGAAGGAGCAAATCCGCGTTGCGGCGGGGGAGCCGCTCTCGTTCGGGCCGACGCCCCCCGGCGACGGGTTGGGGTGGCGGCCGCAGGGGCACGCGATCGAGTTCCGGATCAACGCCGAGGATCCGGTCACGTTCGCGCCTTCTCCCGGGACGATCACGACGCTTCACCTGCCGGGGGGGCCGGGAGTGCGCGTGGACACGGCGGCCTACTCCGGCTGGAAGATCCCTCCATACTATGACTCGCTCATCGCGAAGCTCATCGTGCACGGCCGCGACCGCGAGGAGGCTCTCAGCCGCGGCCGGCGCGCGCTGGAACTCTTCATCGTGGAGGGCGTCAAGACCACGATCCCGCTCCACTTGAGGCTTCTCGACGACCCGGACGTGCGCCGTGGCCGCGTCTCCACGAAGTGGCTCGAGCGGTGGCTGAAGAACGTTCCGCCCCGCTGACGGATCGGGCCGGGGGAGCCGCGACCGGGACGCCGGGTCGCGTCTACCTCGTCGGGTTCATGGGGAGTGGCAAAACGACGAGCGGGCGCCTCCTGGCGAGCCGCTGGGGAGTGCCGTTCGTGGACCTGGACCTGGCCTTCGAGTCGATGTCCGGAAAGACGATCCGCGAGACCTTCGAGACGCACGGGGAGGCCTATTTCCGCCAGAGGGAGGCCGAGCTGCTGCGCGGCACGGCGACGCTCGCGGACGCGGTGGTCGCCCTCGGGGGGGGGACCTTCACATTCCCCGAGAACGTCCGGTTCGTGAAGGAACACGGCATTTCGGTCTTCCTGGACCCGCCGTTCGAGGTCCTCGCGGCGCGCCTTGCAGCCAAAGCTGCGGATCGCCCTCTCTTCGGTTCGCTCGAGTCGGCCCGATTGCTCTGGGAAGCGCGGCGCGCGTTCTATAAAATGGCAGACCGGACCTTGGACGTGGATCACGAATCGACTCCCGGCGACGTTGCCGGCAGGCTGGCCCTCCTGCTCGACCCGCGCATCGCCGGGGGGCGCTGACGTGCGTTACCTCATTCTTTCCGACCTGCACGCGAACGACGAGGCTCTGACCGCCGTGCTGCGCCGCGTGAAGCGCAAGACGTTCGACCGGATCGTGTGTCTCGGTGATTTCGTCGGCTATGCCGCGGACCCGAACAAGGTGCTGGACCGCTTCCGGAAGCTCCGGAAGACGACGATCTCGGTTCGCGGAAATCACGACAAGGTCGTGTCGGGTGTCGAGGAGGGAGCTCTGTTCAATCCGCCGGCGCTCGAGGCGGCGCGCTGGACGATAGACCGGCTCTCGAAGCAGAACATGGACTTTCTGAAGAAGCTTCCGCTCGGACCGGAGGTCGTGGACGAGCTCTTCGTCGCGTGTCACGGCTCGCCCCTCGACGAGGACGCGTACATCTTCTCGGACTTCGACGCCTCGCTGAATTTCGTGCAGCTCCACCGGTTCGCCGAGGGCATCGACCTGTGCTTTTTCGGCCACAGCCACATTCCGTCGATTTTCACGCTGGAACCGGGAGGGATCCGCGTCGAGGCGGTGCGCGAGGCGCGCTACAAGTTGAGGCTCGAGCCCGGGAAGCGTTACCTCGTGAATCCCGGTTCGGTGGGCCAGCCGCGGGACCGGAATCCGCGCGCCGCGTATGCCATTTACGACGCGAGCGCCCGCGTCGTCCACTTCGACCGCGTGCCGTACGACGTGGGCGCCGCGCGCCGCAAGATCCTGCGCGCGGGGCTCCCGGCCGTGCTGGGCGACCGGCTCGTCGTCGGGCTCTGAGCTCCGGCGAGCGTTCGATGTCGCGCCGCGGCCGTCACGCGTTCGCCGTCTTCCTCGCCGCCCTCACCCTCACCGGCTGTTTTTCGTTCGGCGCGGAGAAGGGCTCTCCGAGGGGCACCTATCGGGAACGCCTCGGCGGATTCGCCGGACTCCTCCGCATGGAGGATCGCCGCGCCTACGATCCCCTCCTCGCGGGGCGCGCGGCGGTCTCACCCGATCCCTGGCTGCGCGCGAAGACGGCGCTCGCCGTAGGGCGGCTCCGGGATCCCGCCGCCGTGCTCTACCTGCCGGTCCTCCTCGAGGACCCGGACGCGGGTGTGCGGCGCGCGGCCGCGTTCGGGTCGGGGATCTCCGGGGACGCGCGCCTCGTTCGGTTCCTCGCCGTGGCCCTCGGCGATTCCGACTCGGAAACGGCGGCGAACGCGGCCGAAGCGCTCGGGAAGATCGGCGGGAAGGACGCGACGGACGCCCTCGTCGCGGCTCTCGCGCGGCGAGAGGGTCCGCGCGTCGAGGCGGCGCTCGCGCTGTTCCGCAAGCCGGAGGCTTGGACGGTTGCGGCCCTCCTGTCCGCGTTCGGAGAAGAGCCTCTTGCTCCCGAGCTCAGGCGAGCGGTCGTCTATGCCCTGTCGCGCAAGCCGCAGCGGGAGGCGGCGCCCGCGCTGCGCGCGGTGCTTAGAAAGGGGAATGACGATCCGACCGTCGTTTCCTGGGCGGCCCGCGCGGCGGGATTACTCGAGGACGAAGAGAGCTTTGGTGACCTCGTGCGCCTCGCGGCGAATCGGGACGTGTCCGTTTCGGTCCAGGCCTTGGGTGCGCTGCACTCACTCTCTAAGAAAGGCGCGATCTCCCGGAGCGACGAGCTGACTCGAAGCGCTCGGGACGTCGCTCTTCTCCGAGCAAATGATCCTCTTCCCGGGGTGGCGATTGCCGCCCTCGGCCTCCTCGGTGCGTTGCCCGAGAGCAAGGAAGCTCGTGCGACGCTCGAAGAGAATCTGCTTCGAAAAGGGTGGAGAGGGCAGACGGCTCTCGTCTCTCTGACGCGCCTCGACGCGGCCCGGGCGCCAGAAGCCGCGGCGGCCCGGATCGACGCGGCGCTCGTCGCCGGTACTCTCGAGCTGCGCCTCGGCGCCGCCGAATCGCTGGAATTCTTCGAAGGTGACGGGCCGCCAGAGCCGGTCGTGACGGCGGCGCTCGCCGACCGGTCCGCACGGGTGCGCGCCGCCTCCCTCTCTTCCCTTTCGAAGAAGAAATCTCCCCGTCTTTCCGCGCGGCTTCTCGCCGGGCTGATCGACCGCGACCCGGCGGTGCGCGACACGGTGCTCGAAGCGGCCGCGCCGCTCCTTGAGCAGGGAGGCGCTGACCTGAGACGCGCCTGGACGGCGGCTTTCGACCGCGCGTTCGAGTCCAAGGAGCCGGACTTCAAGGTCGGCGCGCTCGATGCCGCGGCCGCGCGGGGCGAGGCCGGGCGCGCCTTCGTGGCGGCGCACGCGGACGACGCCGACGCGGTCGTTCGCGAGAAGGCGCGCCGGCTGCTCGTCGAGAAGTACGGAGCAGCGGCCGACTTGTTCCGGCCGATCCCGGCCGCGACACGGCTTTCGCGCGAGGATTACGACCGCCTCTCGCGCGCGGCGAACGAATCGGTGTTCGAGGCGGAGATCGTGACGCCTAACGGGGCGATTCGCATGGAGCTCCTCGCCGAGGAAGCCCCGATGACGGTCGAGAATTTCCGTGCCCTCGCCGCGAGGCGCTTCTTCGACGGACTCCTGATCCATCGCGTCGTGCCCGACTTCGTCGTTCAAACCGGCGACCCGCGCGGGGACGGAAGTGGGGGGCCGGGCCACGCGATTCGCGACGAAATCAACGGGGCGCACTACGCCCGGGGGAGTGTGGGGATGGCGCTCTCGGGGCCGGACACGGGCGGATCCCAGTGGTTCGTCGCGCTTTCACCGCAGCTTCACCTCGACGGCGGATACACGGTCTTCGGCCGCGTCCTCGAAGGGATGGAGGTCCTCGACCGCACCGAGCAGGACGACCGGCTCGTTTCCGTGCGCGTGAAAGAGAGAGCGCGCGCGAATCGGCCGCCGGGGGCGACGCCGTGAAAATCTTCGTGGGACAGCCCCTCGTCGAGCCCTCCACGATGGACCTTCTCGCGCGACACGAGGTCCTCACGGGTGCCGGTGGTTTGCCGGTTTCCGAATGGCCGCTCCTCGCGGAGGCCGAGGCGCTCCTGCCGACACCCGTCGAACGCGTCACGGAGGCCGTGCTCGCCGCCGCGCCGCGCGTGCGAATCGTCGCGAGCCACTCGGTTGGCGTCGACCACGTCGACCTCGCCGCGTGTCGCGCTCGCGGGATCCTCGTGACGAACACGCCGGACGTCCTCACGGACGCGACGGCGGACCTCGCGTGGGCCCTGATCCTCGCGGTGGCGCGGCGGCTGCACGAGGGCGAGGCGCTCGCGCGCTCCGGGACGTGGGACGGATGGAAGCCGCAGGAGCTTCTCGGCGTCTCGCTCTCGGGGCGCACGCTCGGGATCTACGGCATGGGCCGCATCGGCCGCGCCGTCGCGCGCCGCGGCGAGGCGTTCGGGATGCACGTCGTGGCGTTCGGCAGGGGCCAGAATGAAGAAGACTTCGAAGTGTTTCTTTCGAAAGTGGATGTCCTGTCGATACACGTTCCACTCACCGACGAGACACGCGGGCGGTTCGGAGAGAGAGAGTTTCTGAGAATGAAAAAGGGGGCGATCCTCGTGAATACGGCTCGCGGCCCGATCGTGGACGAAGAGGCCCTCGTCGGGGCCCTTTCCTCGAAGCATCTCTTCGGCGCGGGACTCGACGTCTTCGAGAAGGAGCCTGCGATCCATCCCGGGCTGGTCTCCCTGCCGAACGTCGTCCTTCTCCCGCACCTCGGTTCCGCGACGCGCGAGACGCGCCTCGCGATGGCACGTCTCGCATGCGGGGAGATCGCGCGCTTCGCGCGCGGCGAACCGCCGCTCCACCCCGTTCCCTGAAATCCTCTTCGAACGTCACCCGATGGCGATGTCTCTCGTCATGAGCGAGCTGGCGGCTAGTGCCAAGGGTGTGATTGCGGCTGCCGTCGCCGAGATGAGGAACGCGGTGATGAACGGCCAGGCCGGCAGATGCATCTTCAGAAGCGCGCCGAGCAGCAGCCGGAGATCGTCGGAGACGGCCACGGTCGCGAGGAGCGAAAGTCCCGTCGAGAAGACCAGCACGAGCACGCCGCCGGTCGAGAGGGCGACCGTGACGGCATTGGGGGCGTCGTAGCGCGGGAAGACTCCGCCGAGTCCGACGTGGAGCGCGGGGATCGCGAGGCCTCCCACGAGAGCGGCGAGGAGCGCGACGGCGGACGTCGCGCCCGTGGGCCGGAGGACGAGGAGGCTCGCTCCGGTCAGGGCGAGGGCGATCCCCGTGGCGGGAAGGGCGCGGACGGCCCAGCGTGCGAGGAGCTGCCGCCGCGGGTCGAGGGGCAGCGCCCGGAGGACGAGCGCGGCGCGGCCGTCCAACGAGACGGAAGGGTATGCGAAGCGCAGCGAGAGGGCCGAGACGAGAAACAAGGACAGCCCCGTCTGAAGCCCGGCCACGAGATCGCGCGCGGAAGCGTCCGCGCCCGGCAGGAGCCGCACGTTCATCAGGTCGAGCAGAAACACGGCGGCCAGCGACCCGAGCTGCGCGGGCGTGGAGGCATCGCGGAGAAGGCTCGCCGCTTCCGCGCGGAGGAGCACGATGGCGAGCGAGCGGGCTTCGGGGCCCCGGTGCTTCTCGCCAGCCGCTCGCGCGACTCCGGGCCGCGCATCGCGGAACACGTGCAGGTGCAGGCGCCAGAGCGCCCTGGGCACGAGGAGGAATGCGGCGAGGCCGGAAAGGAAGAGCGCGGCGCCGGGCAGGAGTCCTCCGGCGTCTCCGAAGAGTCCGCGGGTCGCGGCGCGAGCGGCCCACGCCGCGGGGTTGAGGCCCGGCGGGGAGAGAGGCGCGGTTCCCAGCCGGGTCACGACGGAAAGCGCTTCGAGGGGATCGAGGAGTCTTTCCGGCCGGGCGGCGCGAAAGCCGAGGAGCGCCACCGCGAGGCCCGTGGCGGAGAGAAAGGCCGCGAGCAGACGCGCGCGCCTCGGGGGTACGACGCGCACGAAGAGAAGTGCCGCGGCGATCCCCGCCGCGCCCGCGAGAAGGATCACGCCCGCGAGGGGAAGCACGCCGGAAAAGAACGCGAGAATGGGCCGCCCGCCCGCGCCGGCCGCGACGAGGAGCGCGGGCGCCGCGAGAAGGAGCGTCGGCGCGGAGGCGAGGACGAGCGTCAGGACGGCCTGCCGGAGTACGAGGCGGCGGTGGGGGAACGGGAGCGTGGAAAGCGCGGCGAGCTCCTCGGAGAGGAAGAGCGTACCGATGGCCGTCGTGAGGGAGCCAAGAAATCCGAGGATGAGGGCGGCCGCGAAGGCTCCGGCGAGGAGGCGCTCGAGGAGGAACGCGGGCCGGATCTCGCGCAGTTCGCCGAGCGCGGCGCGCGAAGCCCGAAGGGCGCCTTCGAGGCCGGCCATCTCGAGGCCGAGGAACATGAGAAGCGCGAAGAGTCCCGCCATCGCGGCGAGGCGCCCGCGGGCGTCGCCCGCGAGGAGAACCCTTCCAGAGGCGCGAAGGGTATTCGCGCGGAAGACCCGGTTCACGGCCGCGGCGTTCCGCCCGCGAGATCGAAGAAGATCTCCGACAGCGTGCCCGTGCGGCCGGTTTTCGTCACGACACTCCGCGGTGTCCCGCGTGCGACGAGTCGCCCGTCGACGAGGAGGCCGGCAACGGTCGCGATTTCCTCGGCGAGCGCGAGCTGATGGGTCGTGAGAAGGACGGCGGCGCCCGCGGCCGCAGCGGCCGCGAGGCGTTCCGTCAGGCCGCGCTGGGCGAGCGGATCGAGGCCGACCATCGGCTCGTCGAGGACGAGAACGTCCGGGTCGTGCAGGAAGGCCTGCGCGAGGGCCACGCGCTGCCGGGTACCGTGGGAGAGGGTCTCGTTGCGCTGGCTCGAAAACTCCGTCAGGTCGAACGCGGCGAGCTCCACATCGATCCGGTCTTCCAGTTCTGGCCCGCGCCGGGCGAACACGGCTCCCACGAAGCGCAGGGTCTCGCGCGGCGTCCACTTCGGCCAGAGATAAGGACGGTCGGGCACGAAACCGAGCCGCGCTTTCGCGGCGACGGGATCGCGCGCGACGTCGATTCCCGCGAGGAAGGTCCGGCCGGAGGTGGGAGCGAGGAGGCCGGTGAGGAGGCCGATCGCCGTCGTCTTGCCGGCGCCGTTGGGCCCGACGAGGGCGAAGAGGGTGCCGGCGGGGATCTCGAGGGAGAGGTCCGCAAGGGCCGTCTTGTCGCCGTAGCGCTTGACGGCCCTCTCGAACCGGATCACGTGCGGATCTTAAGCGTAGAGCCCCCGGACCTGCATGTCGTGCGCGACGCGCTGGATCGCGACCAGCCCACACCAATCGAAACACGATCTTCCAACGACTTAGCGGATGGGCCAACGGGTTCGTGACGACAGCCGTTGTGCGGGGCGACGGCTGGCACACGGCCCCGATTCATATGCTTCATTGACGCCCCCCGGTGCCCGGCGCCATCAGTTTAGTTGGACACGCTTCCATACGTGAAAGGAGCGGAGCATGAGAGAGTATGGTTCCAAAGTGCTCGACGAACCCCAGACCCAGGGCCGGGCCAAGCCGGAGACCCACAAGCAGAAGGAGTACGTCTCCGCCCTGCTCGCCGACGTGAAGGCCAAGAATCCGGCCGAGCCGGAGTTCCATCAGGCCGTCCAGGAGGTCGCCGAGTCGGTCGGTCTGGTTCTCGAGAAGCACCCCGAGTACCGACGCGCCAAGATCTTCGAGAGGATCGTCGAGCCGGAGCGGGTCATCATGTTCCGAGTTTCTTGGATGGACGACCAGGGCGAGGTGCGCATCAACCGCGGCTTCCGCATCCAGATGAACGGCGCCATCGGGCCGTACAAGGGCGGCCTGAGGTTCCATCCCTCGGTCAACCTCGGCATCCTGAAATTCCTCGCCTTCGAGCAGACGTTCAAGAACGCGCTCACGACGCTCCCGATGGGCGGCGCCAAGGGCGGCTCGGACTTCGACCCGAAGGGAAAGTCGGACAACGAGGTCATGCGCTTCTGCCAGAGCTTCATGACCGAGCTCTACCGACACATCGGCCCGGACACCGACGTCCCCGCGGGGGATATCGGGGTCGGCGGCCGAGAGATCGGGTATCTCTTCGGGCAGTACCGGAAGCTCCGGAACGAGTTCACGGGCGTGCTCACGGGCAAGGGCCTCAATTGGGGCGGCTCGCTGATCAGGACCGAGGCCACGGGCTTCGGCTGCGTCTACTTCGCCGCCGAGATGCTCGCGACGCGCGGCCAGACGCTCGAGGGCAAGAACTGCCTCGTCTCGGGCAGCGGCAACGCCGCCCAGTTCACCGTCGAGAAGCTCCTCGACCTCGGTGCCAAGGTCGTGACGCTGTCAGATTCCACCGGATTCATCCATGACGAGGCGGGGATCGACCGCACGAAGATGGAGTTCGTCCTCGACCTGAAGAACGTCCGGCGCGGCCGCATCCAGGAGTACGCGGACCGGTTCAAGGGTTCGCACTTCACGCCCGCGGATCCGAGGCTCGACCACAATCCCCTCTGGAACATCAAGGCCGACTGCGCATTCCCGAGCGCGACGCAGAACGAGATCAACGGAAAGGACGCCGCGAACCTCCTCCGGAACGGAATCAAGGTCGTGTCCGAGGCCGCGAACATGCCGACGATGCTCGACGGGGTTCACCAGTTCGTGGACGCCGGCATTCTCTACGCGCCCGGCAAGGCCGCCAACGCGGGCGGTGTCGCGACCTCGGGGCTCGAGATGTCGCAGAACAGCATGCGTTACGCCTGGACGCGCGAGGAGGTCGACCAGCGGCTCCGGATCATCATGAAGAGCATTCACAAGGCCTGCACGGAGACCGCGGACCGGTTCGGCTGCCCCGGTAACTACGTCAACGGCGCCAACATCGCGGGCTTCCTGAAGATCGCCGACTCGATGATGGACCAGGGACTCGTCTAGGAGGCGCCGCGGAAGGACCGAACGCCAAGGACACATCCCATGAACGCGCACCAGAGGGCCCTCGTCAAGAGCACGTTCGAGGAGCTGAGGCCGATCCCGAAAGGTGCGGGCCTCACGTTCTACGGCCGCCTGTTCGAGCTCGACCCCGCGCTCCGGCCGCTCTTCGGAAACAACCTCGAGAGCCAGGCCGCCATGTTCGTCACGGCCCTCAGCGTGTCCGTGCTCGGCCTCGCCGAACAGGGGTTCGTGCCGGCCTCCGTGCGAGAGCTCGGGGCCCGGCACGAACGCTACGGGGTCGAAGAGCCTTTCTACGCGACCTTCGGCGAGGCCCTCCTCTGGACCCTCGGGCAACTCCTCGGCGAACGCTTCACGCCCGAGGTCCGGGAGGCGTGGTCCGAGGCTTACGAAACACTGGCCGCGGCCATGAAACAGTCGGCCGCCGAGGCACGGGAGGCGAGGGCCGCCGGGAAGCGCGGCGGCCCTCTTCCGAGCAGTCCCCCATCCCCGGCCTGAAGGTGACCCCCGCGGTTCCCTGATTCACCCACCTCATGGCTAACGCGGAGCGTCCCTCCCTACGATGTTCATGGATGCTGCTCAGGTGTCAGACGTCGCCTCTGGAGGCATCCGGCCAGCCTTTAAACGACACGAAAGATGGGGGTTATACGTTATGAAAGGCGCGTTCAACGCGTTCGAGATGGCCCAGTCCCAGTTCGACAAGAGTGCCGACATCCTCGGCCTCGACCTCCCCACGCGCGATCTTCTGCGCTGGCCGCTGCGCGAGTATGCGTTCGCGATCCCGGTGCGCATGGACGACGGCAAAGTCAAGGTCTTCCGCGGCTTCCGTGTCCAGCACAACGACGCGCGCGGGCCGAGCAAGGGAGGCATCCGCTTTCACCCCCAGGAGACGATCGACACGGTCCGCGCTCTCTCGATGTGGATGACGTGGAAGTGCGCGGTCGTCGACATTCCGCTCGGCGGCGCCAAGGGCGGCGTGATTTGCGACCCGCACAACCTCTCGGCGCGCGAGCAGGAAGGGATCTGCCGCGGCTGGGTCCGCCAGGTCGCGAAAAACGTGGGCCCGATGATCGACGTGCCGGCACCCGACGTGATGACGACGCCCCAGCACATGCTCTGGATGCTCGACGAATGGGAGACGATTCACGGCCACCGCGGCCCGGGCTTCATCACCGGAAAGCCGGTCGGGATGGGCGGGTCGCTCGGACGCACGGAGGCGACGGGCTACGGCGTCGTCTTCGCGCTCCGTGAGGCGCTGGCGCAGCTCGGCCTGCCGATCGACAAGACCCGCGTCGCCGTACAGGGGTTCGGAAATGTGTCGCAATACGCGATCCAGCTCTTCACGAAGATGGGCGGCAAGGTCGTGTCGGTCTCGTCGTGGGACCAGACCGACCAGACGTCCTATTGCTTCCGGCGAGTCGAGGGAGTGGACGCCGCCGAGCTGATGACGGTCACGGACCCCTTTGGCGGGATCGACAAGGCGAAGGCGAAGAAGCTGGGCTACGACGTGAAACCCGGCGAAGACTGGATCGCCGAGGACGTCGACATCCTCCTGCCGGCGGCGCTCGAGAACCAGGTCACCGGCGAGAGCGCGAAGCGCATCTCCCCCCGCGTGAAGGTCATCGTCGAAGGCGCGAACGGGCCGACAACGCCCGAAGCGGACAAGCTCATCCAGGACCGGAGAATCTTCGTCATACCGGACTTCCTCGCGAACGCCGGCGGCGTCACCTGCAGCTACTTCGAGCAGGTGCAGAGCAACATGAATCACTACTGGACGCAGGACGAGGTGCTCGGCAAGCTCGACGTGAAGATGACGCACGCGTTCCACGACGTCGCCGAGCTCGCGAGAAGCCGGAAGCTCCCCATGCGGGACGCCGCCTATGTCATCGCCGTGAGCCGCGTCGCGAAGGCCTGCCGGGATCGCGGCTGGGTGTGACGGTGTGACCGGGTGACCGCTTTCGCCGCGCTCACGCGTTACTCGAGGGCGAGCTTCGGCGCGGGAGAGCGGTTCACGCGCATCGGCGAGGGGCCGGTCGGCGGCAAGGCGGCAGGCTTGCTCCGAATCCTCGAACGCCTCGACGCGGCTTTCCCCGACGGCCGCTTCGGCCCGTTCGAGGTGACGGTCCCGAGCTTCACCGTCATCGCAGCCGACTGGTTCGAGTCCTTTCTCGAGGAGAACGGGCTGCCCGGCGCTCTCGACCGCCTGCGCGACGGCGAGATCGCCATGGCGTTCCAGCGCGCGAACCTTCCGGTCGGCCTCGTCGGAGACCTGCGCGCCCTGATGGAGGACGTGCGCGCTCCCCTCGCGCTGCGCTCGTCGAGCCTTCTCGAGGACGCGCTCGAGCACCCGTTCGCCGGCGTCTACGGCACGAAGATGACGCCGAACGACCAGCTCGACGCCGACACGCGCTTCACCCGCATGGTCGAGGCGATCAAATTCGTCTGGGCGTCGACGTTCTTCGCGGCGGCGCGCGCGTACCGCGCGCGCGTCGGCGCGGGCGAAAGCGAGCGCATGGCCGTCGTCGTGCAGGAGGTCGTCGGCCGAAGGCACCAGACGCGCCACTACCCGGACGTCTCCGGCGTCGCGCGGTCGCTCGCGTTCTATCGCTTCGGCGGAACGGAGCCGGAGGAAGGGATCGCGCAGCTGGCCCTCGGGCTCGGCCGCACGATCGTCCAGGGAGAGCCCGCCTGGACGTTCTGTCCCGCGCGACCGAAGGCGACGCCGCCGTACCGCTCCACCGGCGATCTCCTCCGTGAGACGCAGACGCGCTTCTGGGCCGTGAGGATGGGCGAGCCGCCCGAATACGACCCGACCCGCGAGACCGAGTACCTCGTCCATGCGACGCTCGCCGACGCCGAAAAGGACGGCACGCTCTTCTTCACCGCCTCGACGCTCGATCCGCGCTCCGAAAGGCTCGTGCCGGGCCTGGGCCGCGCGGGGCCGCGCGTCCTCACGTTCGCTCCGCTTCTCGTCCTCGACGAGCTGCCGCTCGCCGCGCTCGTCCGCACGCTGCTCGCGCTCACCGGCGATGCGATGGGCGGACCGGTGGAGCTGGAGTTCGCCGTGACGCTGCCGGACGCGGGCGACGCCGCTCCCCGTTTCTGCGTCCTGCAGGCGAGGCGCATGGCGGTCTCCTCGGAATCCGTCGACCTCACGGCGGAGCGCCGCGGGTGGGTGCCGCTCGTCTCGTCCGACCACATGCTCGGGAACGGCGTCGTCGAGGGAATCGCCGACGTCGTGTATCTCGTCCCCGAGCGCTTCGACGCGGGAAAGACGCCCATCATGGCCGCCGAGATCGCCGGTCTCAACCGGCGCCTTCTCGACGAGGGGCGGCCTTATCTCCTGATCGGATTCGGCCGCTGGGGAAGCGCCGACCCCTGGCTCGGCGTACCCGTAAACTGGGGGGACGTCTCCGGGGCGGGCGTGATGGTCGAGACCTCGCCCCGCGGGCGCCCGATCGAGATGAGCCAGGGATCGCACTTCTTCCACAACCTCGCGGCATTCTCCGTGCCGTATGCCTGCGTGCCGGAGGGCGGAGAGACGATCGACTGGGAGTGGCTGCGCGCGCGCCCCGCCGAGTTCGAGACGGCGTTCGTGAGGCACGTTCGGCTCGAGGCGCCTCTCCTCGTCGAGGTGGACGGGCGCGTCGGGGAGGGCGCGGTGCTCAGGCGCGCGGACGAGGACGGTCCCCAATGACGCCGGCCGACCACCTCCTCGAAGCGCTGCAAGAGCGGGCGAAGGAGCTCACCTGCCTCTACCGCGTCAACGAGGTCTGCAGCACGCCGCAGTCGTCGCTCGACGAGATCTTCCGGAGCGTCGTCCAGATCCTCCCCTTCGGCTGGCAGTACCCGGAGACGTGCTTCGCGCGCCTCACCGTCGACGGAACCGTCTACGAGGCCCCCGACGCCGTGGCGACCCGCTGGAACCAGTCGGCCGGAATTCGCGTCCAGGGAGAGACCGTCGGCGAGGTCGAGGTCTTCTACCGCGACGAGCGGCCGGCGTCGGACGAGGGCCCGTTCCTCAAGGAGGAGCGCAAGCTCATCGACACCGTCGCCGAGCGGCTCGGCCAGCTCCTCCTGCAACGCCGCTTGCTCGACCGCCTGCACGGCTGGGAAGGCGAGCCGTCGCGCCCGGCGCCCGAAGCGCGAGCCGAGTGGTGGATCATCATCGACTTCCTGAGGAGCACCGATCCGCGGCTCCTCGTCCGCATCTCGCGGCGGATGATCAACTACCTCTGCTGGAACGGCGTGGCCGCGGCCCAGGATCTCCTGCCGCGCTTCACGGGAGGACGCGGGTCCGAGGAGAGCGACGACAACCGCCCGATCGAACGGCGCAGCCCCGAGTCGCTCCTGGGCGTCGCCGACGAGGCGTTCCGCGTCGCCTCCGAGCACCTTTCGGTCGAGGAGATCCGCTCGTGCATGCAGAAGTGGATCAAGGACGACATGGCGGGCTTCCTGCTCCGGGCGGCGGAGAACCAGGGCACGTCGACGGCGGAGCTGGCGCAGGCGCTCGGGCGCTTTCACGACTCGCACATCGACGACCGGCAGCTCTCGCGCACGATCCAGGTGGAGCTGCGCGTCTCACTCGCCCGCCGCTTCCTCACGGACGACCTCGGGTTCGTCGACATCGCGAAGGACTTCATCGATACCGCCGACTTCTTCGAGCTCGCGCGCCACGTCATCGCGCCGCCGAAGAGCCACGGCCGTGTCGGCGGCAAGAGTGCGGGCCTCCTCCTCGCGACGCAGATCGTGAGGAAGTCGACGGAGTTCGCCGACGCGCTGGGCACGATCCGGATCCCGAAGACCTGGTACCTGACGTCGGACGGGATCCTGGACTTCATCGAATACAACCAGCTCGAGGACCTCTACAACCGCAAGTACCTCGAGATCGACCAGGTGCGGCGCGAGTACCCGCACGTCGTTCAGGTCTTCAAGAACTCGCACTTCTCCCCGGAGATCATCAAGGGGCTTTCGCTCGCGCTCGACGACTTCGAGGACCGGCCGCTCATCGTCAGGAGCTCGAGTCTCCTCGAGGACCGTGTCGGCGCGGCGTTCTCCGGGAAATACAAGAGCCTCTTCCTCGCGAACCAGGGCACGAAGGCGGAGCGGCTGTCGGCGCTCCTCGACGCCGTCGCCGAAGTCTACGCGTCGGTCTTCGGGCCGGACCCGCTGGAGTACCGCGCGGAGCGCGGCCTCCTCGACGTCCACGAGGAGATGGGGATCCTCCTGCAGG
>Ga0209385_1000064_pt1 | contig 36941 bp, 39 predicted proteins | sample NGEPerB_FD_184506 | JGI IMG/M metagenome (GOLD analysis project Ga0209385, IMG submission 184506) | Arctic peat soil microbial communities from the Barrow Environmental Observatory site, Barrow, Alaska, USA - NGEE PermafrostAB12-B... | ecosystem: Environmental > Terrestrial > Soil > Wetlands >... | reverse complement strand
GCTGCGGACTACCGGGTAACGTTGTTCAACGTGAAACATGACGGCCTGGCCGCGGCCGTTGCCAGGCTGATGGCCGCCGAGACGCTGCCCCGGCAGCGCCACCGCGAGAAGCGGACGATCTCGTACGATCTGCGGCCCCTTCTGCTCGAAGCGCGAGTTCACGCGCCAGATCCCGCAGCCATTGCCCAAGCCACGGCCGACCTGGCCGCCGCTGGCCTGTGGCTGCGACTCCGCCACTCGCAGGACGGGGGCAGCGGTCGCGTCGAGGAGGTGGTTGCGGCCCTGGCGGACGAACTCGGCATGACAACCCACCTGTCGACTGGCGAGGCCGAGGGAGGCGCGGCCGAGGGGCCCGGGGCCGGCGGCCCTGCGACCAGCTATGAACTCATTGACACTTGCGACCCCGCTGCCACGATTCCGTTCCTCGAGGCTGTGGGGGCGGTGCGCGAACGACTCTGGCTGGCCGAAGAGCTCGAGTTGGCCCGCCTACTGCGGTGAACAAGGCGTTTGACGAGGCCGACCTCGCGCCGTACACTCCGACTTCGCGCCCCGGCCTGCCCGGGGGCGTATTCGTGTCATGCACCAGCACGGGCTACACCGCCCCGTCCAATCCCTGAGGACCCATGTACGCAGTCATCGAGACCGGCGGCAAGCAGTACCGCGTCGAACTCGGAACCGAGCTCGAGGTTGAACTGCTCGATGCCGAGCCGGGCCAGGAGATCAACCTCGACCGCGTGCTGCTGGTCGTGGATGGTGACAAGTCGGCAGTCGGTCAGCCGGTCGTGGCGGATGCGGCCGTGAGCGCCCGAGTGCTTCGGCAGATTCGCGGCGAGAAGACGATTTCTTTCAAGTACCGACCCAAGGCCCGCCGCCGCGTGAAGAAGGGCCATCGCCAGGAGCTGACCGTCCTCAAGATCACCGAAGTTCGCCTCGGCGCCAAGAGCGCCGCCGCGGAGGCAAATGAGGCCGACGCCGCAGCCGCGGCTGAGCGTGCGCGAGTCGCCAAGGCTGCCGCTCGTCAGGCTGCCCAAGATTCGGCTCTCGCCGACAAGCTCAAGGCTCGAAAGGCCGCGCCGGTCGCAAGCAAGGCCGCGCCGGTCGCAAGCAAGGCCGCGCCGGTCGCAAGCAAGGCCGCGCCGGTCGCAAGCAAGGCCGCGCCCAAGGCCAAGGTTGCTCCGGCCAAGGTTGCTCCGGCCAAGGTTGCTCCGGCCAAGGCCGCGGCGCCTGTCGCCACCGCCGCGCCTGCGAAAGCCGCACCGGTCAAGGCCAAAGCCAAAGAGGCGCCAAAGGCTGCGGCGACCGATGAACCAGCGAGTGAGGCTGCTTCCAAGCGCCCCGCGCGCGCCAAGAAGGACTAGCAAGCGATGGCCCACAAGAAGGCAGGCTCAAGCTCCAAGAACGGCCGCGACAGCGTCGGCCAGCGTCTCGGCTGCAAGGCCGGCGATGGCCAGTTCGTGACGGCCGGTTCCATCATCGTCCGGCAGCGCGGCATGACCTTCAAGGCCGGCCCCGGAGCCGGTCTGGCTCACGATTACAGCGTCTTCGCCATGATCGACGGCACTGTGCACTACGAGCACGAGACACACGACAAGAAGCGCATCCGTATCGAGGCCCTGGCGGGCGAGTAGCCTGAGGGGCACCTCTTGCGGCCGACGTGTCAACGTCGCCCGCGCCACCAACGACCACCGGCGGGAGACCGCACGGAAGGCGTCTGGAGTTGCACATGAAGCCGAAGATCCACCCCAAGTACCAGCAGGCGACCGTCCACTGCGCCTCGTGCAAGAATGTTTTCGAGGTCGGCTCCACCCGGCCCGAGCTGCGCGTGGACGTTTGCAGCAACTGCCACCCGTTCTTCACCGGCAAGCAGATCATCCTTGATACTGCCGGCCAGGTCGAGCGGTTCCAGCGGCGGCTTGAGCGCTCCGAGCGCGCCTAGCCACTCGCTCGCCGGGCAGGCGAGTGGAGTGTTTCCTGCCCAGCCGATTCCGCCGCGGTTGTCTGCAGTGATCGCTCAGGCGCCTCGTATCTGGAAGGCTAGACTCTCCCCATGCCTCGCTATCAGTACGGCGGCCAGGCGCTCATAGAAGGCGTTCTGATGCGCGGTCGCAGTGCACTCGCGGTCGCTCTACGCCATCCCGACGGATCAATCGTTTGGGCCACCGAACGACTGGACCTCGGTCTGCGCGCCCGCCGTGCCCTCAAGATGCCCTTCCTGCGTGGCCTGGTCCTCCTGTACGACACTCTCGTCACGGGCACGCGCTGGCTGGTCAGATCCGCGACCCTTCAGGCGCTCGAGGAGGGCGCCGAGGGCGGTTCCGGCCCCGCTGGCGGTCAAGGCGCCGTAAACGGCGCCTTGGGAAGTGCCATGTCAGTGCTGCGGACGGCGGTCCTCGCCCCGATGGCCCCGGTCTTAGGGGCCGCCTCGGACGGCCCTTACAGTGATCCCGACGCGACAGCATCCGGACCTGCTGCCGCGACCGACCGGCCCGGTCCATCCGCCTCTCGCGCCGATAAGGATCCCGCGGGCGAGGCTCGTGCGGGCGAGGGCGTCGGCAAGGGCTACGCGGTGGCCGTCGGCGGCATGTTGCTGCTAAGCCTCGTCCTCGGAATCGGTATCTTCTTCCTGCTGCCGCTTCTGCTGGCCCAGGCAACCGTCGGGCGCGTAGATCACGGCTTCGGGCTTCAGCTCGCCGAGGGCGGCATTCGGATCGTGATCTTCATCGGCTACCTGCTCCTGGTGGGCCGGGCGGCCGATGTGCGGCGCACGTTCCAGTACCACGGCGCCGAGCACATGTCGATTCACACCCTCGAGGGCGGCGATCCGCTGACGGTTGAGGCGGCCCGCAAGTACCCCACTGCGCATCCCCGCTGCGGCACCGAGTTCCTTGTGGTCGTCCTGCTCGTCTCGATCCTGGCCTTCGCCGTGATTGGCTCGCTGCCGCCGTTGATGCTTGTGGCATCCCGCGTACTGCTGGTGCCCGTGATCGCTGCCGTCAGCTACGAGATCCTGCAGCTTGGCGCTCGCCACCGGAGCCACACCCTTGTCCGGTGGCTGTGGTCGCCGGGCATTTGGGTCCAGATGATCACAACCCGCCAGCCGACCGACGACATGATCGAAGTTGCGATTGTCTCGCTCCAGCGGGCTCTCCTAGCCGATGGGGCGGAGATCCCGGCCGGTAGCGCCGACTTCCACAGTCGCCCTTTGAACCCCGAAAGTGAAACGGGGCTTGGAAGTTCCGAAGGAACTGCCAAAGCCAAGTCCGAAGGGGTTGGCTCATGATTGAAAAGAAGCTCGCCCAGATCGCGATCCAATACGACGCTCTCCAGGCCGAACTGGCCCGGCCAGAGACCGGTTTGGATCCGGCCGCGCTGAAGCGATTGGGCCAGGAGCTGGCTCAACTCGAGCCGGTCGTCGCTGCGTGGCGAGAGCTGTTGGCCATCCGCCAGGGTCTGGCTGAAGCCCTCGAGATGCGCGACTCGGGCGACGATGACATACACGACATGGCTCAGGACGAAGTTCGCAGTCTGGAGGCCAAGGAAGCCGATATGGTGGACCAGCTGCGGGTCCTGCTCCTGCCGCGCGACCCACTCGACGAGAAGAACGTGATCCTCGAGATCCGGGCCGGGACCGGCGGCGATGAGGCCAAGCTGTTCGCGGCGGAGTTGCTCCGGATGTACCTTCGGTACGCCGAGCGGCACCGCATGTCGGCCGAAATTCTGCACGCAGAAGAGAATGGCATTGGCGGTATCGGCGAAGCGATCGTGCAGATTGTCGGGCGGGGTGCCTTCAGCCGTCTGAAGTTCGAGGCTGGCGTTCACCGGGTCCAGCGCATCCCCGTGACCGAGTCGAGTGGTCGAATCCACACTTCCACGGCGACGGTGGCGGTCATGCCCGAGGCCGAAGAGGTCGACGTTCAGATCGACGAGAAAGACATTCGAGTTGACGTCTACCGGTCCACCGGCCCCGGCGGGCAGTCGGTCAATACGACCGACTCGGCAGTCCGAATTACGCACAAGCCCACCGGCATCGTGGTTGCCATCCAGGACGAGAAGTCCCAGATCAAGAACAAAGCCAAGGCTATGTCGGTGTTGCGTAGCCGGCTGCTCGATCACGAGCGAGCCAAGGCCGCAGCGACGGAGTCGGCGATGCGGCGCGGCATGATCGGCTCGGGCGACCGGTCCGAGAAGGTGCGGACCTACAACTTTCCCCAGGATCGCCTGACCGACCACCGCATCGGTCTCGACCTACACAACCTGCCGACGGTCATGGATGGCGACATCGACAAGCTGATAGACGCCCTGAGCAACACGTACCAGGCCGACCTGCTTCGCGCGATGTCGGAAGGCCCAGAAGAGTGACGCCGGGCGTGGCGCGGCGGATGCCGGCGGAGTCAGGCCCGCGGCCGGTCCGCCGGTAGTCGGGGAGTCAGCGTGGCCACCATCGGCGAACTCCTCACCACAGGCACGGTCCGTTTGCGCGCCTCCGGCTCGCAAAGTGCCCGCCTTGACGCTGAGCTGCTGCTGGGCTGGGCCATCGGGGCGGAGCGCACATCCGTGATCGCCCATCCAGAGTGGCCCGCCGGTGCCGACGCGGCGAGAACGTACGAAGCCGCGCTGGTGCGACGCGAGGCGGGCGAGCCGGTCGCCTACATCCGCGGCCTGAAGGAATTCCACGGCCTTGCCTTCAGTGTGGACGGCCGCGCCCTGATCCCGCGGCCGGAGACCGAACTGCTCGTCTCAGAGGCGGAGCGCGAGGTCGCCCGCCAGCTGACGTCCGCGCCGCGACCGGCCGGCACGCCACCGCTGCGCGTTGTCGACGTAGGCACTGGTGCCGGCGCCATTGCCATCGCTCTGGCTTCGCTGCTTCGCAAGCGGCACATGCTCCCCGATGTCACGATCCTGGCGGTCGATAGCTCGGGCGATGCCCTCGACCTCGCCCTCGAGAATGCAGTCGCCCACGCCATCGCCGACGCGATCGTCTTCGTCGAGTCCGATCTCCTGCCGGCTTCCGAGCAGCGATTCGACCTGATCCTGGCCAATCTGCCATATATCCCCTCCGGTGACATCGACGGGCTGCCGGTGGCCGCCTCATTCGAGCCACGAGCCGCACTCGACGGCGGCCCCGATGGGCTGACGCTCATTCGGCGGCTGCTGGGCGCGCTGCCCGCCTGTCTGGCGGAGGGTGGCGCGGCTTTATTGGAGATCGGCTTCGATCAGGGACCTGCCGTTGAAGCGGCCGCAGCCTCACTGGCCGGCGCGTGGTCCTGCCGGATCCAGCCCGACCTTTCGGGCAAGCCGCGACTGGCTCACCTGGAACGCGCCACGACGGCTGGCCGGGCCGGGTCGCGTTGATGGTCGAGCCCGCGCTGCCCATCAGACTCATCGCCCTCGACATCGACGGCACGCTGGTCGGCGACGATCTCGTCATCGGCGAGCGGACGATGCAGTCGATTGGCGAGGCCACGCGTCGAGGGATCACCGTGTCACTCGTGACGGGCCGTATGGCGACAAGCGCCGTGCCCTTCGCTGAGGCTCTCGGCTTGACGGGCCCAATAGTCTCGCAGCAGGGCGCGCTGGTGCGGGCGATGCCCGTCCCCGGCTCGAAGCCTCTCGGCCGACTGCTCTACCACCGCCCGCTTCGACCCGAGGTCACGGCCGAGATCGTCCGATGGTGCCTGGAGCGCGACCTGACGCCGCACTTCAACTACCTGGAGTGGATGATCGTGGGCTCCACCGAGGAAAGGCTCGAGGAATACCGGCTTTTCGTCGGCGACCGGCTACGCATCGTGCCGGACATCGCGGTCCGGGCGCACCGGCCGGTCACCAAGGTCGTGGCTCTGGGTGAGGGCCATCACTCGCTCGAGGTGCTCGACGAGGGCCGGGCCCACTTCGCCGGACACGCCGAAGTGACGCTGAGCCACCCGCGTTTCCTCGAGTTCATGGCCCCCGGCGTTTCGAAGGGATTGGGCGTCCGCTGGTTGGCGCGACGACTGCGTGTGCCGCTGGCCCAGTGCCTCGCAATCGGCGACCAGTACAACGATCTGGAGATGATCACCGAGGTCGGTCACGGGGTCGCGATGCCCAGTGCTCCGGCCGCCGTTCAGGCCGCGGGGCGGTTCGTGGCGCCGCCGGTCGGCGAGGAAGGCGCGGCCCAGATGATCGAGCGGATCGCGCTCGATGGGTGGCGGCCGATGCTCGATGCCCCCGGTGGACGGGACGGCGCGCACCGAGTCGTCGAGCGAGGAGCAAAGTGGCGGTGACGACGCGGCTGCTCGTCGATGACGCCTCCGGGCGGGCTGAGGCAGTGGCCGTGCTCCGGGCTGGCGGCCTCGTCGCGATGCCCACGGACACGGTCTATGGCGTCGGAGTGGCACTCGACGCGCCGGACGGGTTGGCGCGGCTCTTCGCGGCAAAGAACCGGCCGCTCGATCGGGCCATCGTCCTGCTGGTGGCCGACATCGGGCAGGCGGCTTCGGTGGGCGTACTCTCGCCCGCGGCTCGCGTCCTGGCAGAGCGTTTCTGGCCGGGTGGCTTGACTCTGGTTCTGGCCCGGACTCCGGGCGCGCGGCTTCCCGCGGTACTCACGGCCGGGACGGCCACGATCGGCGTCCGGCTTCCCCACCACGAATCCCCATGTGCCTTGGCCCGCCAGCTCGGGCCGTTGCCGGTCACCTCCGCCAACCTGTCGGGCCACCCAGACGCGCGCGACGTTTCGGAAGTAATGGATCAGCTCGGCTCGCGCATCGACCTGATCCTGGATGGCGGTCCTGCGCGTGGCGGCATCCCTTCCACCGTCGTCGACTGCTCCGGCGAGCTACCGACGATCCTGCGGAGCGGCGCGACTCCCTCGGCCGAACTGGCCGATGCCCTGTCCAGAGCCGGTCTGGCGCACTCGATTGCAGAGTAGTGCCGCGGGCGACGTCCCTGCCTCGCATCGGCGACAATAGGCCTGATCTCGGGCGCGGCGGCACGGAGGAAGTCGGCGACAGTCACGCGGCGGCGATGGCGGCCAGCAGCGGCGAGCAGCCTCCCGACCCCGGAGCAGTAAGGAGCAACCATGACGATCGCACGTCGAGAGGGGATCGCCTGGGCCCGGTTGGCCGATGTCGACCCCGAGCTGTGGGCGGCCATTCGCGGCGAGACCGATCGCCAGCGCTGGAAGGTCGAACTGATCGCCAGCGAAAACTACACTTTCGCGGCGGTGATGGAGGCGCAAGGCTCGCCACTCACCAACAAGTACGCCGAGGGCCTCCCGGGCAAGCGCCATTACGGCGGCTGTGAGTTCGTGGACGTCGCCGAGCGCCTCGCCCAGGACCGCGCGCTCGCCCTCTTCCCCGGCGCCGAGCACGTGAACGTCCAGCCCCACTCCGGCGCCCAGGCCAACATGGCGGCCTACTTCTCGGTCCTGACCCCTGGCGACAAAGTCCTGGGAATGAACCTGGCCCATGGCGGCCATCTGACCCATGGTTCGCCGGCCAACTTCAGCGGCAAGCTCTACGAGTTCCACGCCTACGGCGTCGACCCGCAGACCGAGCAGATCGACTACGACGCGCTGGAGAAGCAGGCGGCCGAGGTTCGGCCAAAGATGATCGTCGCCGGCGCCAGCGCCTACCCGCGCACGATCGATTTCGAGCGCTTCGGCAGGATCGCCCACGGCGTCGACGCACTGCTCCTCGTCGACATGGCCCACATCGCAGGTCTCGTGGCAGCCGGCCTCCACCCGACGCCGTTCGGCCACGCCGACATCGTGACGACCACCACGCACAAGACCCTGCGCGGCCCGCGCGGCGGCCTGATCTTCTGCCGCGAGGACCTGGGCAAGGCCGTAGACAGGAGCGTCTTTCCCGGCGTCCAGGGCGGCCCGCTGATGCACGTCATCGCCGCCAAGGCCGTGGCTCTACGTCTCGCTGCCACGGACGAGTTCCGCGAGGACCAGCGCCAGACGATCGCCAACGCCAAGCTTCTGGCGGCGACCCTTACCGAGAAGGGCGCCCGAGTCGTCTCCGGCGGCACGGACAACCACCTCATGATGGTCGATGTCACGCCCCTCGGCGTGAACGGAAAAGAGGCCGAGCACCTCCTCGACGAGATCGGCATCACCGTCAATAGGAACTCCATTCCGTTCGACAAGCTCGCACTCACGATCGGCTCCGGGATCCGCGTGGGGACGCCCGCGACGACGAGTCGCGGCTTCCGCGAGCCAGAGATGCGTCTGATCGGCGAGTCGATCGTTTCGGCCATCGTGGCCCGCGACGACCAGGCCGAGCAGTCGCGGCTGGCCGCCAAGATCCACGATCTCTGCTCCCGGTTCCCAGTTCCGGGACTTCGGGAGGACTGATCACGTCATCTGAACCGAGCTCGTCCGCGGGATCGGGCCGGGTGACAGTCGTCCGGAAGCTGTTCGAGTGCGCTGGCGGGCACGGTCCCGGTCCTGAGGTCCGGTGGTGAGTTTCGACTTGAGTCTCGGTACCGACGCGCTGAGGGCCCTGCCGGCCCTAATCGTGGGATTCCTGGCCGCTGCCGCGATCACTCTGGCGGCGACGCCGATCGTGCGCCGCTATGCCCGTCGCTTTGGGATGGTCGACCGGCCCGAGGCCCGTCGAGTCAACACCAAGGCGATAGCTCGGGGCGGCGGAGTCGCCATCCTGCTCGGGTTCGTGATCGTGGCGTTTGCGCTGCTGGTCGCCAATAGCGTCATAGGCCTCCATTTCGTCGACCGGCCTCAGATCGTGACGCGGCCCAAGACCCTCGCCCTTCTGGGCGGCGCGGTCCTCGCTGTTGGTGTCGGCCTGCTGGACGACTGGTTCCAGCTGCGCGCCCGCTGGCAGTTCATCGGGCAGTTCGTGCTGGCCGGCGTCGCCGTTGCGCTCGGCGTAGCCGTAACCATCGTCAACAACCCTTTTTCCGCGAACGGGACGCTTGTGATTCCGGGCGCATTCGTCGTCGTGGCGACGCTGATCTGGATCGTCGGAATGATCAACAGCATGAACTTCATCGACGGCCTCGACGGCCTTTCGTCAGGCATCGCCTTGATCGCGGCCGTCACTCTCGGTGTGATCAACCTGACCGCGGACCCGGTCCAGCCGTACGTCGCGATGTTCTGCTTCGTCCTTGCCGGCGCGCTCGCGGGCTTCCTTCGCTGGAACTTCCACCCAGCGTCGATCTTCGCCGGCACCAGCGGCATCATGCTCGTCGGCTATGTGCTGGCGGTTCTGTCGATACTCGGATCGGCCAAGATCGCCGTGGCCGCTCTCGTGCTCGGAGTTCCGATCATGGACACGTTCTGGATCGTGGTTCGCCGTGTCGCGTCCGGCCGATCGCCTTTTGCCGCCGACCGCAGCCACATCCATCACCGCCTCCTGGACCTCGGCCTCTCTCACCGCGGCACCGTTCTACTGATCTATGTGGTTTGCGTCTTGCTCGCCGTACTGTCGCTGGTGTTGTCGGGCGAGAACCAGCTGTACGCGTTCCTCGGCCTCGTCGTGCTCTTTGGGCTGGCACTCTTTTTCATCGAGCGCCTGGGCGGCGGTGCCGGTGCCATCGAGCAGAGCCTGGACGCCGACTCCTACTCGGACGGCGAGAAGGACGAGCCGGCTCTGGCCGAGACAGCGGAGGATCCGCAGCGCTGAGGGCCAAACGACCTCCCGGCGCTACTCCCGACACGGCGGTTTGGAGATCACGACACAAACTCTAGCCCGTCCGCGCAGTGTTCTCCCTTTTTGGGGGTAAGCGCCTCCGGAAGTCGGCTGGTACACTCACGGCGCTCTGCCAGGGAAACGAATGAACGGTCTTGGGAAGTCGTCCGGCTACATCGCTCTCTTCTCTGAGATCGCGTTCGTTCTGCTCCTGACCGTCCTGGCGGGCACGCTCGCCGGGTACTGGTTGGACCAGCGCCTGGGGACGATCCCGATCTTCGTCCTGGTCGGGTTTGCGGTCGGCGGCACGAGTGGCGCGATCGGCTGCTGGCGATTGATGGCCAGATTCCTCAAGCAACTGGACGAAGACGATCGACTATAGCGGGACCTCCGGGCCCGCCGCAATGCGGAGCGAGTGTGACGACCGACCCGGGCGCAATACCCGAGAAGATCGAATCGGTGGAGGAAGCGGCACAGCCGGCTGAGCCGGCCAAGAAGCGCCGACGACTGTCGTCCGGTCGCGTCTCGCTGTTGCTAATCCTCGCGGTGGTCGTCCTCGACATCATCGCGGTGAGGCTCGTTCCGCCTTTCCCCAAAGATGGTCAGGCCGGCCAGGCATGTGATTTCCCGGTCTGCTTCGTGACCAGCACGATCGAGATGCCGCCACCGGCGGTGGTCCTTGACCTGCAGCCCGACACGGCCCCGAATCCCCTCCCGATGATCTACTTCCACCCCAGCATCAGCAACACCATCCTGACCATGTGGATCGTGATGGCCCTCATTCTCCTGGTGGGCTTCATCGCCACGCGGCGGATGAAGCTGGTTCCCGGTCGTTTGCAGAACGTCGTCGAATGGGCCTACGAGTTCGGCTCCGATTTCTCGGCTGGATTGGCCGGCGAGAAATCGAGACGCTACTATCCGATCTTCGCCGGCTTCTTCGTGCTAATCCTCTTCTCGAACTGGAGCGGCCTGGTGCCGCCGGTCGGCAGGATCGACCAACTGCGGGCGCCGACCAGCGACGTCAACATCACCATTGGCCTGGCTCTTACCTCGTTCTGCATCTTCGAGTTTGAGGGCTTCCGACGCCTGGGCATCCGCGGCTACTTGGGCAAGTTCTTCCCGCTCGGTGAGTTCCGAAAGGGCATTGGCGCTGGCTTCCTGGCCATGTACGTGGGCATCATCGAACTCTTCCTGGAGTTCGTGAAGCCGATCACGCTGTCGATGCGACTCTTTGGCAATATCTACGGCGGCGAGGTTGCGCTCGCTGTGGTGACTGCGCTCACAGTGGCGATAGTCCCCGTCTCAATCATCGGCCTGGAGGCGTTGCTCAACCTCATCCAGGCCCTCATCTTCTCGATTCTGACGCTCGTGTTCATCGTCATGGCCATCGAAGGGCATGGCGAGGAAGAGCACAAGCCGGAGCATCCCGGCGATTTCGCGGAAGGCTCTATGGTGCTCGAAGGCGCCGACAACCCACTGCCCGAGGCGGTTTGACCGCCCACCAACAGCTGCCCGGCTTCGGCCGAGTAGAGGAGGTCCAACAAATGGAACACATAGGAGCGGGCCTGGCGGCCCTGGGCGTTATCGGTCCCGGCATCGGCATCGGCATCCTTGGCGGAATGGCCAGCAACGCCATCGGGCGCAATCCCGATGCGGCCGGCGCGATCCGCGGCAATGCGATCCTTCTCGCGGCCTTCGCCGAAGGACTCGGCGTTCTGGCAATCGTCGTCGGCATCCTGGCCATGGTCCTCCCGGCCGCCAAGTAGGTCGGATTGGACGGAGCACTAACAGTGCATCTCCTCGCAGACGTAGCGCCGGCGGCGGCCAGCGCGCCCGGGCTCTCCATCAACTTCTTCTGGGTCATCGTCGCTGCCCTCAACTTCGTCTTCTTCCTGGCCCTGATCTGGATGTTCGCCTTCAAGCCGATCGCGAACATCCTCGGCCAACGCAAGTCACGTATCGAGCAGGGGCTGACGGATGCCGCCCAGGCCCGCAAGGAGCGGGACGCGGGCGCGGCGGAGCGCGAACGCCTCATCTCCGAAGCCCGGCGCGAGTCCCAGGCGCTGATCGCCACGGCTCAGAAGACCGCCCAGGATCTCCGGGATTCGGACATTGCCGCCACCCGCGAAGAGTTGGGCAGGCTCCACGAGAAGGCCGCCGCGGACATCGCCGCCGAACGTGACCGCGCCCTGGCGGATCTGCGGGCCCAGGTCGCGGACCTGGCTCTCGCTGCCGCCGGGGTGGTCGTGGGCGAGACGATGACCAAGACACGCCAGCGACGCCTGGTCGAGGAGTTCCTCGCCGAGCGAAGCGTTGACGACGGGCGAAGGAACTGATGTCACGCATCGGAGCTGGGCGGCGTTACGCGGAGGCGGCTTTCGAGCTGGCCGTCCGCGGTGATAAGGTCGACGCGTGGCAGCGCGATCTTGCCCTCGCCGCCGCGCTCGCCGGCGATGAGGGGGTCGTTCGGATCGTTGACAACCCGGCCGTGCCCTTCGGCGAGCGGCGCAAGGTCGTCGAGCAGCTGCTGGGCAAGCACGTCTCGCCTCAGGCTCTGAACCTGGCCCTGCTCCTGGCGAAACGGAGTCGCTTCGGAGTCCTGCCCTCCGTGAGCTCCGAATACGACGCCAAGGTACGGCAGACTCGCGGCATCGTCGCCGCCACGGTGACCACGCCGGAGCCGCTCTCCGTCGCAGAACTGGCGGCGGTGCGGACGCGCGTGGAGCAACTCGCCGGGGCCAAGGTGGAACTTGCCACGGGAGTTGATCCGGGGCTGATCGGAGGGCTGACCATCAAGATCGGCGATAGATTGATAGACGCCAGCGTCCGTGGCCGCCTCGAGCGACTGCGTGGGCGGCTGGTCCAGGGAACGACCTAGACTCGGGAGGTTGGCGCCGAGATTCGGCCCGATACCCGGGGCCTCCACGGCCGAACGGAGAAGGAATGGCCATTCGCTCAGACGAGATCGTCAGCATCATCAAGAACACGATCGAGAGCTTCGACGCCGGCGCGGAGTCGCGCACCATCGGCACGGTCGTGGAGGTCGGCGACGGGATCGCCCAGATCTACGGCCTCTCCGGCGCCCTGTCGTCGGAACTCCTCGAGTTCCCCGGTGGCGTGATGGGCATGGCCATGAACCTGGAGGAGGAGACCGTCGGCGCGGTCATCCTGGGCAACGCCACGGAAATCAAGGAAGGCGACACGGTCAAGACGACGGGCCGGGTCGTGGAAGTCCCCGTAGGCGAGGCCCTGCTCGGCCGAGTGGTGGATCCGCTGGGTCGCCCGCTGGACGACAAGGGCCCGATCGCCGCCACCTCCACCCGCCCGGTCGAGCGGATCGCCCCCGGAGTCATCACCCGCCAGTCGGTCGACACGCCGGTTCAGACAGGCATCAAGGCCATCGATGCCCTCATCCCGATCGGCCGCGGCCAGCGCGAGTTGATAATCGGCGACCGCCAAACCGGTAAGAGTGCGATCGCCATCGACACGATCATCAACCAGAAAGGCAAGGGCCTCGTCTGTATCTACGTCGCGATCGGCCAGAAGCTCTCGACCGTCGCCAAGGTCGTGGCCGTACTGGAGCAGCACGGGGCCATGGAGCACACGATCGTGGTGGTAGCCGGCGCCGAGGAATCGGCCGCGCTCCAGTTCCTCGCCCCATACGCGGGCTGCGCGATGGGCGAGGAAGTGATGGAGAACGGCGTCTCTATCGGCGGTCAGCTGGTCAAGGACGCACTCTGCGTCTACGACGACCTCTCCAAGCACGCCTGGGCGTATCGCGAGATGAGCCTGCTGCTGCGCCGCCCGCCCGGTCGCGAAGCCTATCCGGGCGACGTCTTCTATGTCCACAGCCGCCTCCTCGAGCGGGCCGCGCGCATGAGCGCGGAGAACGGCGGCGGATCGTTGACGGCGCTGCCTCTGATCGAAACGCAGGCCGGCGACATCTCGGCCTACATCCCGACCAACGTGATCTCGATCACGGACGGCCAGATCTTCCTGGAGACGGACCTGTTCAACGCCGGCCAGCGACCCGCGCTGAACATCGGCGTCTCGGTCTCACGCGTCGGGTCGGCGGCCCAGACCAAGGCAATGAAGAAGGTCGCCGCCCCGCTAAAGCTGGATCTGGCTCAATACCGCTCCCTCGCCGCCTTCGCCCAGTTCGCGTCGGACCTCGATAAGGCGACCAGGGATCAATTGACACGCGGGGAGAAGCTGTCCGAGGTCATCAAGCAGCCGCAGTACGTGCCGGTGCCGTTGGAGAGCCAAGTGGCCATCCTGTACGTGGCCACGATCGGTCTACTCGACGACATCCCAACGCCGCGCGTCAAGGAGTTCGAGGCGCAGTTCACCCGCTACCTCGACACTGAGCACAGCAAAGTCATGAAGAAGATCGCCACAAGCAAAGATCTCGACGATGACACGGCGGCGGCCCTGGGAGCGGCCGCCGAAGAGTTCCGCAAGACGTTCCTAGCGTAGTAAGCCGGAAGAAGCACCGTGCCCAGCCAGAGAGACATCCGCAGACGCATCAATGCGTCGAAGAACATCAGGCAGATCACCCGGGCCATGCAGTTCGTGGCTGCGTCCAAGCTGCGGCGCGCCCAGGAATCGACCCTGGCCGCCCGGCCCTACTCGGACCTGATCGACGAAATCCTTGCCGACCTGGCGTCCGTTCTCGGCGCTGACGAACACCCGCTACTGAGTCGGCGCGAAGAAGGCAAGCGGCTGATCATCCTGGTCACCAGCGATCGGGGCCTTGCCGGACCTCTCAACACGAACGCCGTCCGCTTCGTGTCCAAGGAGATCATCGAGCACGCGGGTGACCTGGAGATGGTCACCGTGGGCCGCAAAGGTCGGGACGCCATGCGTCGCGCCCGGGTCCCGATCATCGCCCACTTCGCTGGTTTTGGCGATCGCCCCTCCGTTGACGACATCCTGCCGCTGGCTCGTCTGATCTCGGACGAGTACGAGGCCGGCACCTACAACGACGTAGACATCGTCTTCACGCGCTTCGTGTCGACGCTCGTCCAGCGGGCCGACATGGTCCAGCTTCTGCCGATCAGGCCGAGCTCAGATACTCATGGCGTTCCCGGCTCGCAGTTCATATTCGAGCCGGCTCCGGAGGTCGTCCTCAACGAATTGCTGCCGCGCTACCTTGTCACGCGGCTTTACCAGACGGCCCTTGAGAGCACGGCCAGTTTCTTCTCCAGCCAGATGGTGGCCATGAAGAGCGCCACCGAGAACGCAAGCGAACTGATCGACGACCTGACCCTGAGCTACAACAAGGCCCGTCAGGCCAACATCACCAGCGAACTCATCGAAATCGCTTCCGGCGCGCAGGCGCGCTAGAACCCGGCGACAGGAGGCAACGACAGCACAATGGCGACCGCCGCCCGAACCTCGATCGGCAAAACGGCTACCGGCCCGGCCAGCGGCCGCGTGATCCAGATCACCGGCCCAGTCGTCGACATCGAATTCCCGGCCGGGAAGCTGCCTGGCATCTACAACGCCGTGGAGGTCATGCGCGGCGACGGCGGGAAGATCGTCTGCGAAGTCCAGCAGCACCTCGGCAACAACTGGGTCCGCAGCGTCGCCATGACCACGACAGATGGCCTGGCCCGCGGTACTGAGGCGAGAGACACGGGCAGCCCGATCACCGTGCCCGTCGGCCAGGGAACCCTCGGCCGCGTATTCAACGTGCTGGGCGAGGCGATCGACGACAAGGGCCCGGTCGAGGCGACCGAGCATCTGCCGATCCACCGCCCAGCTCCCGCCTTCGATCAGCAGACGACCGAGACCGAGATCTTCGAGACCGGCATCAAGGTCATAGACTTGGTTTGTCCATTTGCAAAAGGCGGCAAGATCGGCGTCTTCGGTGGTGCCGGCGTCGGCAAGACGGTCATAATCCAGGAGCTGATCCGCAACGTAGCCTCGGAGCATTCGGGCTACTCGGTGTTCGCGGGCGTCGGCGAGCGCTCTCGCGAAGGCAACGACCTGATTCGCGAGATGACCGAATCGGGCGTCATCGCCAAGACGGCCTTCGTCTTCGGCCAGATGAACGAACCGCCGGGCGCCCGCCAGCGCGTCGGCCTGACCGCCCTGACCATGGCCGAGTACTTTCGCGACGTTGAGGGCCGCGACATCCTCCTCTTCATCGACAATATCTTCCGCTTCACTCAGGCAGGCTCCGAAGTCTCGGCCCTGCTGGGTCGAATGCCCTCGGCGGTTGGCTACCAGCCGAACCTTGCAACCGAGATGGCCGCTCTGCAGGAACGAATCACGTCGACGAAGAAAGGATCGATTACGTCGCTCCAGGCCGTCTACGTTCCGGCGGACGACTACACGGATCCCGCGCCGGCAACCACCTTCGGCCACCTCGACTCAACGATTCGCCTCGAGCGCGCCATCGCCGAACTGGGCATCTATCCCGCAGTCGACCCGTTGACCTCCACTTCTCGGGTTCTCGACCCGCTCGTTGTCGGTCAGGAGCACTACGACACGGCCCGTGAGGTGCAGCGAGTCCTGCAGCGCTACCGAGACCTGCAGGACATCATCTCAATCCTGGGCATCGACGAACTCTCGGAAGAGGACAAGGCAACGGTCGCTCGGGCGCGCCGTCTCCAGATTTTCAATAGCCAACCCCTCCACGTCGCCGAGGTCTTTACCGGACGACCCGGTGCCTACGTGCCGATCCGCGATACCGTGGCCTCGTTCAAGGAGATCCTGGAGGGCAAAGTCGATGACCTGCCCGAGCAGGCGTTCTTCCTGGCCGGTACCCTGGAAGATGTCCGGGCCAACGCAGCCAAGCTGGCGAAATGATCCCGGCAAGCGCGCCGGTCACCGGCAGCCTCTGCTTCGCGCAAAGCCGTATGCGGCTAGAGCACTCGGCACCCGGCTACCACGGCCCGACGCCGGGCCGTCTTCTCTCGGCAACGCGATAATGCAAACTGGCGCCGTGACGGACGCCGTCGCCGCTCGCGAAGCGCGCCAATCGCGAAGCGACGATGCGCGTGGCGATGGCAGGCGGCGTCCAAGCGCCACGCATGAAGGAACATCGTAGATGCCCCTGCATCTGGAGATAGTCACTCCGGAACGGCGTACGTTTGAAGGCGACGTCGACGAAGTCATCGTGCCCGGCAGCGAAGGTGAGATGGGAATCTTGCCGCACCATGCCCCGCTGATCTCTCTCCTCGGCCAGGGTGTTCTTCGAGTCAAACGGTCGGGTCAGGAAGAGGAGTTCGCCATTTTCGGTGGCTTCATTCAGGTCCGGCCCGACCGCGTCGTTGTGCTGGCTGAGACCGCGGACATGGCCTCGGAAATCGACTTGGAGCGGGCGGAGCGGGCTCGCCGTGAAGCCGAGCGAGTCCTGGAGGGTGGTTTCGTCGAGCCGGCCGATCTCGCCAGCGCCCGAGCCGCACTTCAGAGGGCGCTGATCCGCATTCGTGTGGCGGAGCGCGGACCACGCGGCACTGCTCGGGGTGAGCACGAAGCGGTCAGGCTCCACACGTCCCGGCCGCCTCACCAGTCCGACCCTCCGGGCGAGTAGCGGATGGCCGACGCCAGACCCTTCTACTGGGAGTACAACCCCGAGCCCGTGGCCCGCGAAGTTCTGCGGATCGAGGGCGGCCGACGGCTCGAGGGTTCGGTCCGAATCAGCGGTGCCAAGAACGCGGCTCTCAAGCTGATGGCCGCGGCCACATTGACGGGTGAGCGCTGTCGCTTCACCAACGTTCCCGAGATCGAGGACGTGCGCGTCCTCGCCGAGGTCCTGCGCGATATCGGTGTGACCGTGGACCATCCGGCCCCTAACGTCTACGAGGTCGCCTCCGGCGACGCAGAGTGGCTCTTTGTGCCCCTCGAGGCCGCGGCCAAGATGCGCGCCAGCTTCATCCTGCTCGGCCCGCTGCTCACCCGCTTCGGCCGCGTCATCATCAGCAACCCGGGCGGAGACCGCATCGGCCGGCGGCCGGTGAACCTCCACGTTGACGCGATGCGGGCCCTCGGCGCCGAGATCGAGTACCGCAACGGCTACTACTTTGCCAAGTCTCCCGGCCGGCTGCGTGGCGGCATGGTCCGCTTCCCCCAGATCACCGTCATGGGCACCGAGAACGCCATGCTCGCCGCCGTCCTGGCCGACGGCCACACGGTTATCGAACCGGCCGCTCAGGAGCCCGAGGTCGACGACCTGATCGCTTTCTTGCGGAAGATGGGCGCCCAAGTCGAGCGCACCGCTCCCAACCGCATCGAGATCGAGGGCCGCCGGCGTCTCCGCGGCGCGGACCACTCGGTCGTGCCTGATCGGATCGAAGCTGGGACCTTCATCGTGGCTGCGGGCGTGACACACGGACGCCTCACGCTCGAGGGAGCCCCCTGCGACCACCTCGGAGCGTTCCTGAGCATCATGGACGGTGTTGGTATCTCGATCAGCTCGAGCGGCGAGACCATTGAGGTGGACGCCACGTCGGCCGACATCAACCCGCTGCGATGCTCCGACATCGAGACTCAGCCCTATCCGGGCCTGGCCACGGACCTGCAGCCGCCGACGTGCGTGCTGCTGACCCAGGCCAGCGGCACGAGCCACGTCAACGAAACCGTCTTCGAGGATCGTCTTGAGTGGCTCGGCGAGCTGCGCCGCATGGGCGCCGATGTTGAGATCGTGGACCAGCATCACGCCGTCATCACCGGTCCGTCCCCGTTGCACGGTGCCGAAGTCGAGATCGGCGACCTCCGAGCCGGTGCGTCGCTTATCCTTGCCGCTCTGGCCGCCGACGGCGTCACCACGATTCGTGGCGCTCACCACGTCCATCGCGGCTATGAGAAGATCGACGCGAAATTCCTGGAACTCGGGGCCAGGATCGAACGACTTTCGGAAGGGACTTAGCGCGCTGGTATGAAGATCGGTATAGACCTGGGTACGGCCAACATCATCGTCTACGTCAAGGGCCAGGGCATCGTCATGATGGAGCCTTCCGTAGTCGCCGTCGACGACCAGAACCACATCGTGGCGGTCGGCGCAGAGGCCCGCGAGATGATCGGTCGCACGCCCGGCAACATCCAGGCGATTCGGCCAATGCGAGATGGCGTCATTGCCGACTACGTAATCACCGAAGCGCTCCTGGACCACTTCATCCATCGCGTCCAGCAGGGGCGTCGTTTCGGCTGGGGCAAACCGGAAGTGATGATCAGCGTTCCGGCGGGCGTCACCAGCGTCGAAAAGCGCGCCGTGCGTGACGCGGCCCTGAAGGCCGGCGCCGGCGAGGCGTACCTCATCGAAGAGCCGATGGCCGCGGCCATCGGCGCCAACGTCCCGATCAGCGGCCCGTCCGGCTCGATGATCATCGATATCGGCGGCGGCACGAGCGAGATAGCGATCATCTCCCTCGGCGCGATCGTGGTCTCCACGAGTCTCCGAGTGGGCGGCAACAAGATCGACGAGGCTATCTCGAACTACGTCCGCAAGAAGTACAACCTGATGATCGGCGACCGCACGGCCGAAGAGGTGAAGATCCAGATCGGTACGGCTCTGCCTCTCGAGCGCGAACTCACGATGGATGTGCGTGGCCGCGACCTGATCGCAGGCCTGCCGCGCACGATCCCCATCTCCAGTTCGGAAATCATGGAGGCTATGGAGCCGCCGCTGCAGCAAGTCATCGGTGCCGTCCGCTCTGTCCTAGAGCAGACGCCGCCGGAGCTGTCTAGCGACATCATCGACAAGGGCATGGTCATGTCCGGCGGTGGCTCGCTCCTCCGCGGCATCGACAAGCTCTTGACGCAGGTCACCGGCGTGCCCTGCCACGTAGCCGACAACGCACTGCACTGCGTCGCTCTAGGAACCGGCATCGCCCTGGAGCACTTCGACTTCTTCAAGAAGTATCTTGGTCCGCAGGCTTGATGGCAGTGCCGGCGGGAACCTCCGGCGGCGGCGCCGACCGTGCGGTTGCCGACCGTGCGGTTGCGAACCGGGCCTTCGTCGATCTGCACTGCCATACCAGCGCCAGTTTCGATTCGCTCGCGACCGTGGCTGCAGTAGTTCGCGCGGCGGCGGCACGCGGCCTGACCCACCTCGCCGTTACAGACCACGACCGGATCGACGCGGCCATCCGTGCCCGCGACATCGCCCCGCCTGAGCTGACGATCATCGTCGGCGAAGAGATCAAGACGGTCGATGGGGACCTGATCGCCCTCTTTCTCGACAGGGTCGTCCCGCCCGGGATGTCCGCCATCGAGACGATCGCTGCCGTTCGCGAGCAGGGTGGTCTGGTCGGGGTGCCCCATCCATTCGACGGTCTGCGCGGCTTTGGCCGCAAGAGTGGCCTTCGCCTCGAAGAGATCGCCGACAAGGTGAACTGGATCGAGGCCTACAACGCCCGAGTGATCGGCGGATCGGCCAACGAGCGAGCCGCCCTCTTTGCTCGAGAGCACGGTTTGCCCGGCGTCTGTGCCTCGGACTCGCACACCGTAATCGAGGTGGGCGTTTCGTCCAATGTGGTCTTCGGCGACCCGGGTACCGCGGCCGGTCTGCTCGCGGCTCTAGCCCGTGTCGAAATGCACCCGGCAAGGGCCACGTTCTACGTTCGAGCTTGGACGCCTCTCGCCAAATTGATTCAATCCATGCGCGGGAACGGCCGCATCCGCGCCTCAGCCGCGGGGGAGAATCGGTGACCGAACAGCAGGACCATCATCGCCACCCGATCGGGGATGCGCTCGGTCAGGAGGCGGACGCTCTCATGAACCCCGAGACAGTCGTTGAGATGCCGCCGGCCGAGCAGATGTCAATTGTGCGGCGGCTGCGCGAGCCCAAGACGATCCTTTCAATCGCCGTGCCTCTGGCCATCATCGTCATCGCAGCCCTTCTCAACGGGAAGTATCTGAGCGACATTCCGAACGACATTGGCAAGGCCAACCCGTGGCTGATCTTGCTTGCGTTTCTGGTGTACTACGTCGGCTTCCCGCTGCGCGGCTGGCGCTGGACCAAGCTCCTGCGAGGCGCCGGATACAAGGTAAGGGTCAGGGACGGAACCGAGATCCTGTTTCTTTCGTGGTTGGTCAACTGCATCGTGCCGGCCAAGCTGGGCGATCTGTATCGTGCCTATCTGCTCAGGCTCAACAGCCCAGTGTCCGCCACGAAGACTCTCGGGACGGTCTTCATGGAGAGGATCCTGGACCTCATCGCCATCGCGGCCCTGGGCATCCTGGCCGGCTATTGGAACTTCCACGGCAGTCTGAACAATCTGCCACCGACAACACAGTTCATCCTGGCCGCCGGCGTGGTCATCGTGGTTGTCCTGATTGTGGCCTTGGTGGTCATGCGCAACTTCGGTCGGCGGGTGATCTCCATCCTTCCGCTACCCCATCGCATCGTGGATTTCTACGACCGCTTCGAAGAAGGCGTATTTGGTTCGGTCGGAGTCCGTGGCCTGCCGTTGCTGGGAGTCCTGACGATCGTCATCTGGATGACGGAAGCAATGCGGCTCTTCTTCGTCGTGCGGGCGCTCGGTTTTGCCGACGTGAATCTGGGTCTTTCGGGCGCCATGTTCGTCGCGCTCATCGGATCTCTGCTAACAGCCCTGCCTTTGACGCCGGGTGGCATCGGGCTCGTTGAAACCGGCATGGGCGCGGTTCTGGTGAACGTATTCAATGCCAGTACGCCCCACGCGCTGGCCATCGTCCTCGTCGACCGAGCAATAAGCGTCTTCTCGATCGTCGTGCTCGGTTCCATCGCCTACGTGATCTCCTCCAAGCCGCGCGGAGGCGGCATGGAGGTCCAGGAAGTAACCTCGGCGACTACGTTCACGAGATGACGCGGCCTCAAGCAAGCCCCGACATCTGAGATCCCAGAGCCCAAGGTCATCGACTGGCGCATTTTCGACGGTCCGACCGCAGCTAGTCCAAATGGATCGATCACGCTCCGATCGCTCCTGCGAGGGCTGGCCCAGGCGGCGGGTGAGTCGATCGCGCGCAATTCTGACTCCTTTGCGAGGACGTCAGAAGACTCTGCCCGACCCGACATATCTCTCGCTACCCTTTGGGGCGGTCTGGAAGTCACCGAACGAGGTCGCCGGATGTTGTGTGCGTGAGGTACCAAATGCCCATTCACGCTTCTGTCGCCCACTCCGATCATTCAGACAACGGCGCAATCGCACCGTACCGGGAGCCTGCAAGGCGTATGACCGGACAGAACGGCCGAGCCTTCAACGAGTGGCTGAAGGCGCAGCTCAAAACAAAGAAGATGTCGCAGCGCCAGCTTGCGCAGCAGTCTGGCGTTGACCACTCGACCATATCTCGGCTTATCCGAGGCGACCGCATGCCGTCCCTTGGCACGGCCACCAAGTTGGCCCGCGGCCTGCGCGAGATCCGTGATGACGACGACGCGGCGCAGTATCTGGGCTTCGTTGCGGTCGGCCCTACGAATCCGACTGCCCGCATCGAATACGCGCTCCGCGCCGATGAGGCTCTATCGGAGCCTCAGGTCCGTCAGGTGATGGAGTACTACCTGGCCGTTCGAATGAGGCGCTTCGGCCGAATCTACGCGAACGTGCGGTCGGAAGATCGGCCCCTGGATCCACGCCGGCCGCTGGAAGAGCGCCGCGATACGCCCATGCTGTCGGTTGTTGCGGCGGGCCAAGCGATGAGGTCAATGCAACGGCCGATGCTCCCTCGAGCGCGCCCGAGCCGCGAACAGGGCTGAGCCACGTCGCCTGTTCTCCCTGGACGGGCGCGGCCGTGTCGGAGCCTGGAATGCCGGCCCTTGTCCGCGGCGACGCTGATGCAGTGGCCGGGGCGCTTTGGCATCTGCACCACGGCTGCGCGAGCCGCGCGCCCATACCGGTGAGAGATCTCACGCCGGCTCTCCAGTAGTCGCTGGGCCGGGCGTGAGGGGCCGTCCGGCGGCCAGATCCCCGAGCCTGGCCACGTTGATGGCGTCGAAGCCATCCTCCATGCCGGGCGTCTCGAGGTAGTAGGCCACGTGGCTCAAGGCCGGATGGCAGAGCAGGTGGGCCAAACCCTCGCGTCCGATCAGGCCTTCGCCGAGATGGGTGTGGCGGTCGTGGCGCGAGCCCCGAGCGGAGGTCGAATCGTTGAGGTGGATCATTGCCAGACGGTCGAGTCCGATCAGTCGATCGAAGTCGACCAGAAGATCGTCGATTGCAGCTGGGTTCGAGACGTCATAGCCGGCTCCCCAGAGATGAGCGGAATCCAGGCAAACGGCCAGCCGCCCGTCCAGGCCTCGCTTTCCAGCCGAGTCGAGGACCATCGCCAATTCCTCAATCGTGGAGCCGATGCCGGCCCCGCCACCCGCCGAATTCTCCAGCACGACGAGCGGCATGTCAGTGCGGGCGTCGGAGCCGAACAGGCCATCCGTGGCTCGTTCCAGCCCCTCGACGATTCGGGCAACGCCCGCCTCAACGCCGGAGCCGCGGTGCGATCCCGTGTGAACATTCACGAACCGTGCCCCGAACTCGTGGGCGTGCTCTACCTCGTGACGCACCATCGCGACTGACCTGGCGAACAGCACGTCGTCCGGTCCGGCCAGGTTCACGAGGTACGCCGCGTGGATCGCCAAGGGCCCGATCCCCAGCTCGGCCAGTCGACGCCGAAACGCGGTCGCTTCCGGAGGCGACTCCGCCCTACGTCGCCACGCCGTGGGGTTGTCGCTGAAGATCTGGAGGGTAGTGGCCCCGATCTCGGCCGCCCGCTCGGCAGTGCGGATCAGGCCCATGCCCATGGGCAAATGAGCGCCCGCTCTCCTGCCGCCAGGGAGTTGAATTCGTGTCGCTCCGGGGGTCTGGATCGGCGTCACGCGACCGCCTGGATCGTGCCCGACGTAGAAGCTCGAGTGAGACCCAAGCCGCCCCAGCCCTGCCGTTTGCCCCGCAGTCCGCGCTGTCAGCCTCGGTGCCCGCTGCGACCTGGCGTGTACGCTCCGCCAATCATCGGCTCAATCAGCCCGTAGTCACCGGCGCAGCGCTTGTACAGGATGCTGACTTTCTCTGACTCGGCGTTGACGAAGATGAAGAAGTGGTGACCCAGCTCCTCCATTCGCTCCAAGGCGTCCTCCTCGAACATCGGCTCGATGGCAAAACGCTTGGTCTTGACTATGGCCTTGCGCGCGCCGGGTGCGGCCTCGGTCGCAATGGCGTCGTTCCCAGGCTCCGTTTCGGCAATTCGCCGGGCCCGCGCTTCCTCGACTCGAACCTTGCCACGCGGTTTCTCCCGTGCGTCGACGGCCTGGCGTTCGATGCGATCGATTACAGCGTCGAGGCTCGCCTGGTGCGTCGGACCGGCGGCATGGCCTCGCAGCGGCTGTCCGTCGACGATCAGGGTGACCTCCGCGATTTGCGAGTCGTCAGCAGTGCGATGTTGCTCGCTCGATAGCTCAACTACCGCATCCGTCCGATCATCCAGAAAGCGCTCCAGGCGACGCATCTTCCGCTCGGCGTACTGCCGGACGTCCTCCGGGACGTCGATGTTCTTGCCTTTGACGATGGTCCTCACAGCTGACCTCCAAAACCCAGATCGAGCACGCCCAGCGGGCCGATGCCCGGTTGGGACGCGCGCACGTCGAGAAGAGCCGCTGCCACGCGACCAGTATAGAAGCCGGTCTTGTAGATCGGCCTCAAGCGCCTCCGGTCGCCCAATCTGAACCACTTGTAGGGCCGACAGACCATTCCCTCCCGCTGGTGGCGCGGTCTGCCCAAGCGCCGCGGACTCCGCCGGCCCGGCGCCACCGACGACGCCACGGCGGCGCTCGGCGTCGACGCTCCAACGCGAGCCGCCCCGGCCGGGAGACGTGTCATCGCTCGCGCGCTACCGTCAGCGCGGAGACCGCCAGGGCCCCCGCTCCGTGCAGCGCCTCCGCGCAAGCCACGAGCGTCGATCCAGTCGTCGCCACATCGTCTACGAGTACGATCCACCGGCCTCGAATCAGGACCCCCTGGGCCTGGCAGGCCAGGGCGAAGGCACCGGAGACGTTGACGCATCTGGCTCGTCGTCCAAGTTCGAACTGTGGCCTCGTATGCCGCGTTCTGACCAAGACAGTCGCCCACGGTACCGCCAGACCAGCCGAGGTCTCTGCAGCGAGCAGAGCCGCCTGATCGTAACCACGCTGCCGCGCTCGCTCCGCATGGACTGGCACCGGCACGAGTAGGTCCCCGCCTGCCCCAACAGCCCGCCAGCGAGCAGCCATCGCCGCACCCAACGGCGCCGATAGCCGGCGCTCGCCGGAGTACTTGAGCTGATGTAGAGCGGCTCTGACTGCGCCCGTAAACGGGGCGCACCACTCCAGCTGGGCCAGCGGCATCGGTATCGCTGCGGGCAGACCGAGCGGGACTCCTGGGGGCAACTCCAATCGTCCCTTGAGGGCGAGCCCGCATCTCCGGCACAGCGTCGAGCCCTCTTCTCCGCAGCCAGCGCACGCGGGAGGCAGGGCGATGTCCAGGAGGGAACCCGCCGTAGCCGGAAGAGCATGAAGCACCATCCGGGCACACTACCGGACGTGGCTCAACTTCCACGTATCCCCCGCTCATCGAACTATTCCGACGTCCGTGCGGCGACTCACAATCGCACGCGAAGCGGCAACCGCGGCGCTCTCGGCGCCCCGGCCACTCTCAGGTTGTCTCGATCGCGATCTCGTCGCCGACGTTCGTGCTGGTGGCTTCGATCGTGCCAACGGGGAGCTCGAGGACTCCTTTGGCCCCGCCGACGCGCCAGACCACTCCCCGCCATGGCGGTACGGCGCGACGGGCGGAGAGAACGCGCCGACGCCCATCCGGCCCGTTGGTTGGAGACGAGACAAAGACGACATCGATGGGAAACCTCATGAACAGCATGTGGATACCGTTCTCGCCGGGTAGCCAGAGTCCGTCGCCGGCCGGAAGCGACGCGCGCCCCATCAAACCCATGAACTTGGCCCAGAAGGAAGATCCGTCTTCGAGTCGCTCGGCCAGCACGGTTCCGCGGCTGGCGTTGTGAGCAACAAGCCGCCGCCGAGTCACTTCGAAATGGTGCCGGAACCTATCACCACGAAGATCGAAATCAGCGCCGGACCGAGGATCACGATGAAGAGCGAGGGGAAGATGCAGCCTACGAGCGGGAAGAGCATCTTGATCGGCGCCTTGGCCGCCATCTCCTCGGCGCGCTGACGACGCTCGATCCGCAGCTGATCCGACTGGACCTGGAGCACCTTGGAGATCGAGACACCCAGCGTTTCGGCCTGGATGATGGCGCCGATGAAGGCGGAAAGAGGCGCAACGTTGGTTCGCGGGATCATGTCGCGAAGCGCGTCGCGACGGGCCTTGCCGACGCGCACTTCGGCCAGGGCGCGGCGAAACTCGTCCGTGAGTGGCCCGGGCAGCTTCTCGACAACCTTGGCAAGTGCGGCATCGAAACCTAGACCGGCCCGCACTGAGATCGTGAGCAGATCAAGCGTGTCCGGGATCATCTTGAGGATGACCTTCTGCCGAGCCTTGATCTTGTTTCCGAGCCAGAACTCCGGAATCAAGAAGCCGATACCCAAGCCGAGCCCGCCCAGGAAGATGCCCGCCACCGGGCCGGCTATAAGGAGCCCGAAGATAAGAAACAGGATCGAGCCCGTGGCGATGCCGACCAGAATCTTCACGCCAATCCAATCGGTGACCCTCAAGTCACCAGGATTGCCGGCTCTGGCGAGACGCTTTTCGGCAACCTCCGTGGAGGATGCGCTGCCAAGCCGTACCCCCATTCTCGATAGGCGTCCGACGAGCGGACGAAGGGTGCGCTCGCTAAATGGCAGCTGCAGCTCCAGCTCTTCCAGGTTTCGGGCCTGCACCGATCCAAGCTGAGTTAGCCGGGCCTGGACTGGGTCCACCGGTGAGCCGGAGGTAAGACCAACCACGAGTAGCAGGATGCCGCCAGCGACGCAGACTGCAAGGATGATTGGAAGCATCTCTCAGACCTCGATGGCGACGATTCGGCGGATGAAGATGAAGCCGATGAACATGAAGACGCCGCCGATCCCGAGCACGATGAGGCCCGCGGGCAGGCCCATGATGCCGGGAGGAATCTGGAACATCGGCTTCATAAATCCGGGCGCGAGAACCGACAGGAGCAGCATGAGTCCTATCGGCATGCCTGCCACGACATAGCCGGACATTCTCTGCTGAGCTGTAAGGGACCGGATCTCGCCCTTGATGCGGACTCGCTCGCGGATGGTGAAAGCGATCGAATCGAGAATTTCCGCAAGGTTGCCGCCGACCTGATGCTGAATCGTGATGGCCGTGGCCATCAGCTCGAGGTCGTCCGACCGAACACGCCTGACCATGTTTTCCAGGGCGGCGTCGAATGCCAGGCCAAGGTTGACTTCACGCACGACTCGTCCAAACTCGACCGTAATGGGCGCCTGCGCCTCGCGGACGACCATCTCGATTGCTTGCAGGAACGATGATCCTGCCCGAAGGGCGTTGGCAAGGAGCGTGATCGTGTCAGGCAACTGCTTGTTGAAGGCGTTGAGTCGTCCGGCACGACGTCGTCCGAGCCACATGCGCGGCAAATACAGGCCGACGAAGAAACCGATGATCAGCGCGAGGGGCGAGCCGAGGGGCTGAAGCACAATGCTCAGCATGAGGAAGATCATCGGCACGGCGAGCGCCGTGGCCGCCCAGAGGGCCATGTATTCGCCAGGCTTGAGCTTGAGGTCAGCCCGGGCGATGTCGCGGGCGAGGTTGGCGCCAAAGTCGCGCTGCTCCACGACCCGGTTCAGGCGGGCAAGGGCCACACTCTGAGACAGCATCTCGCTGAGACCGGCGGACCCCTTGGCATGCGTCGCGGAGGCGGTCGTCTCCGTCTTGCCGGTCGTATACCGCTCGAGTCGGGCACTGATGCCGCCGCCCTGTCGGGAGCCGGCAAGCCCAAGCACCAGCAGCATCACGCCGCTGAAGACCACTATGCCGAGAACGAGTCCTAGCATGACGCCTCTCCGAGCCCGGTCAGTACGCGAAGCCGAACAAGCCGCGCGGCAGGTGGATGCCCATTATTTCGAACTTCTCGACGAACTTGGGTCGTATGCCGGTGGGCCGCAGGCGGCCCTGGATCTTGCCCTCAACGACGCCGGTCTGCTCGAACAGGAAGACATCCTGCATCACCACGACATCACCTTCCATACCCTGGATCTCGGTGATGTACTCGATTCGGCGGGTGCCGTCCTTCATGCGGGTCTGATGAACGATCAGATCCACGGCAGAAGAGACTTGCTCTCGGATGGCCCTCAGCGGCAGGTCAACGCCGGCCATTAGAACCATGGTTTCCAGGCGGGACAGCATGTCGCGCGGGCTGTTGGCGTGGCCGGTGGACATGGAGCCGTCGTGGCCGGTGTTCATGGCCTGCAGCATGTCCAGCGCCTCGCCTCCTCGGCACTCGCCGACGATGATCCGGTCGGGGCGCATTCGCAGCGCGTTGCGAACCAGGTCGCGGATCGCTATCGCGCCGCGGCCTTCGATGTTGGGCGGGCGCGACTCGAGCGTGACCACGTGCTCCTGACGGAGTTGGAGTTCGGCCGCGTCCTCGACGGTAACGATGCGCTCGTCAGTTGGGATAAACGAGGACAGCACGTTGAGCGTGGTGGTCTTGCCCGACCCGGTGCCGCCGGAAACGAAGATGTTGAGGCGAGCTTCCACGCATGCGCGCAGGAAGTCGAACATCTCGGGCGTGGCCGTGCCGAAGCGGATCAAATCGTCGACGGTGAACGGCGAGGCCGAGAACTTCCGGATCGTGATGACCGGCCCGATGAGCGACAGCGGCGGGATGATCGCGTTGACGCGCGAGCCGTCCGTGAGGCGGGCGTCCACCATCGGGCTCGACTCGTCTATGCGCCGGCCGATGGGGGAGATGATTCGGTCGATGATGCGCATGACGTGATCGTCGTTCTGGAAGACGACGTTCGTGAGTTCCAGGCGGCCGGCGCGCTCGATATAGACCTGGCGCGGGCCGTTCACCATGATTTCAGTCACGGTCTCGTCGCGGAGGAGCGGCTCGAGAGGGCCGAGGCCGATGATCTCGTCGGTGATCTGCTCGAGCATCCGGACGCGCTCGGCACGGGTTAGGGCCAGACCCTCCTCGTCGATGACGCGGCCAAAGATCTCCTCGATCTGGCGCCGGACCTCGACCTGGTTGGCCAGATCGAGCTTGGGGTCGAGATCCTGGATGACCCGGGATTGGATCCGGAACTTGACTTCTCGGAGTGACTCACGGACGGGGGCCTGGCTTAGCAGGCGCTGCCCTGTGGGACTCGGAGACGTGCCGCCAGGACCGGGAGGCGCGGCCGGGGGACCGCTCGGCGCACCGGGCGCGGCGCCCGGACGAGCGCTTTCGATTCGCTTCAGGAGGGACATCGGCTACACCCCTATTTGGCCCTGGAGCGTTCGGTTGGCCGAACGCCTGGGGCAGCTATCTCCACGCGAAGAGGGACTTGCCTTTCTGGGGCGACTTGCGTTCTTCTTCTCGCGATTCACGGCTTCCGACGATTGATGTTGCCAGACGGAGAACGTCCTGGGACACCTGGCTCTCACGGTTGCTCAGAACGAACGGTACACCTCGGTTGAGGGCATACACCACGACCCGTCCGTCGCTGACTATGGTGTGATCGACCTTGCGGCCGATCGAGTGCTCCACGTCGGCGACTCTGATTCCGAGGGTCGTATCGGCGCGGTTCAAGACGAGTCGGATCTTGTGGGCGTAGCCGAGCTGCTCGGCCACCTCGAGGAAGAGTCGCGTGTTCTTGATGCTCGTTATCTCCAGCGTGAGTACGGTCAGGACGACATCCGCCAGGTCCAGGATACCCAGAAGGGTGTCGTTGAACCAAGCAGCGCAATCGACTACGACCAACTCGCTGTGCTGACGAAGAATCTCGATCACGTGCTTGACGCCGGCCGGAGTGATCAACTCGGCCATCTCCGGTGAGGGCGGCGCGAGGAGAACGTGCATGCCCGACGAGTGGGTGAGCGTAAAAGCCTCGACCGAATCGGGGTCGCTGCCCTGCTCGAGCTGCGGAACGAGCTCGGCCATGGACTTGTCCTTGGGGTTGAGGTTGAGCAAGACCGCCACATCGCCGAACTGGAAAGACGCATCGACGAGCGTCACCTTCTTGCCCAGTTCCGAGGAAGCGGCCACGGCCAGGTTGACGGCGATAGTCGTACGGCCGACGCCGCCCTTCGGGCTGAAGACGGCCACGACCTGGCCCTCCGCGGTTGGATCCTGGGCGCGCGCTGCAGGCGTGGAGGCAATTCGATTGGCCTTCTCTCGCTCGCGAGCGTTGACCTGCCGGATCGACGCGGTCAACTCGTCGCTGCTGAATGGCTTGACCAGAAACTCGCGTGCGCCTGCCAGCATCGACCGGCGCAAGTAGTCCGCCTCGCCCTGGACGGACATCATGACCACGGCCGCGTCCGGCACCCGCGCCGATAGGCGCTCGGTGGCCGTAATGCCGTCCATGTCGGGCATGTTGATGTCCATCAGGACGACATCGGGCAGGATTCTCGCGGCCAACTCGATCGCTTCAGCACCCGACGACGCGGTTCCAACTACCTCAATATCCGGCTCAAAGCCGAGCAGCTTGGCGAGGTGGTCCCGTGTCTCCGAGATGTCGTCGACGATGAGGACTCGGATCCGATCAGCCATCGATCTCAATCGCTTCCAAAGTTACACCGGGGGCTCCGCCAGGTGCCGATGGAGCCAGCTACCACTGAAGCTCCCGGGCGATGTCCGGCGGAATGATGGCGCGCGAGTCGGGCGGGAGAACGAGGTACTTGTCGATGAGCATCTTGTAGGTGATGCCTGGTGTGACTGCATTCGGGAGGGCGTTGTCCTTGTCAGACCGGAGTGAGACCGAGAGGTCTATGTAGTTCTGCGGGTCGGTCTTTTCCTGGCGCTGGGCCCAGCTGATGATTTCGGCCTCTTCGGGCTTGACTTCAATGATCGCGACCATGTGCCGGCCGCTGTTGTGGACAGTTGGCGTTGTGGGTGCCGCGATCGGCGCGGCCGACGCGTTCGTCACCGGCGCCGCAGCGTCGGGCGCCGGGAGCAGGGTCAAGATGACCTTGCGGTTTTGGATGATCATCTTGGTGGTGACGGCCTGGCCGCCCTCGACCGAGACCGGCAGTTTGGGGTTGGTGGTGTTGGAGAGCGCCAGCTGGTTCACATACACGGACAGGATGATATTGACTCGATCACCCGGGACGATGAGCGTGCCAACGCCGTTGATCTGATCTAGCTCAATCGCCACTCCCAAATACCCGCTGGCAATGGCTCCGGCGATGTCTTTGCCGTCAGTCATCGACCCAGGGTTCAGGAAGTCGCGGCTGCCGACGAGCGGTTCGCCCGTGGAGATCTTGCCGCCGGCGATCTTGCCAACGACCTGATCCTTTCTCGTGAATGTGTCCGGACCCAGCCTGGCGGCCTCGGACACCGACATGGTCTTTTCTTCGAGCATGTCCGCGGTAATTTGATCTCCGAGGTTGATGTCCTTCGTGGCGCGGACGACCGTGGTCGTCGCCTCAGCCGTTGGAGACGCAGAGGGGCCCGGTCCGACGGTACTACTCCCTCCACTTGCTACGGCAAAGGCAAGCCCACCGCCGACCAGGGCGAAGATGAGCCCGAACAGAACCAGCAACCTATTGGATCGCTTCACGACGACACTCCCGAGGGCATGTGACAGGTGGCACGACTGTAGCCTTGCACCAGACCTAACTGCGACTATACCAATGGACTACTTCGTCTAGGAAGGATTATTCGCAATCCCGCACTAAGAAACGACAATCACCGGTCTGCGGAGGGCAACAAAAAGGACCGCGCGTGACGCGCGGTCCTTTTTGTTGTCGCAGCGAGACGATTAGATCGCTTTGCCGATCGAGCTCAGGATGCTCGAGATGACGGTGCCCAAGAAGAGCAGCGCGAAAACGGCTACGATGGCGATGAGTGCGAGGATCAGGGCGTACTCTGCAAGTCCCTGTCCCTTTTCGGAACGAATAAGCATTGAGGCCTCCCGATAATTGCGCCCTCCGATCGGAGGATCAGCTCATTCTGGGCGACGTCGACTCTGGGCGCTACTAGGATTATCGTAATGGGACTGCACCAATCCCCTCCTGCTGAGGCCGAATCTGGCGTTTCAGTAGATCCCTGGTGCGTTTCGGAACCGCGAGAGTGCACGAACCGCGCGCTCCTGTCAGACCGCGGACGCGATCAGGCTGAACAGGGACGAGAGCTGATCGCCAAAGAAGACCAGCGAGACCACGCACGCCACCGCCGCGATCACAAGGATAAGGCCGTACTCGACCAGGCCCTGTCCGGACTGCGTGCGATCACCGTGGCTGCCTTGTGCGCCGCCCGGCACGCTACCGGTCCAAGCCAGAGGCGGGCTTTCGTACTTGCGACAGGCGCGAACTGCGCGGACCCTCAATCGAGCGGCCAGGCGGCAGTCGGTCAACTCGCGAGCAGGACCAGGACGACTGCTCGACCCTGGTCGACAAGCTCGGCCGCAGCCCCGATCGTGTCGGCCCGCTGCTGGACCTCGCGCCACGTGTTGGGCGGCAGGGCCATCGGCTGATTGGCCCGGGCAGCGCGAACGACTTTGGCGGCGCGCGTTTCGTCGATCATCAGCTTTAGTGCCGCGGGAATCTCTCGGTCCTGTCCCTTTGCGCGCTTGTCCGAAGGAAGCGACTCATCGACTGCCGGCTCATCCGCGTCCTCCACGACCTCGCGCCGGGCCGAGATGCGAGCCTCGGTCTTGTCCGCGGCCCACTCCAAGCGGATCGAGATGCGATCCGGATGGCAGCTGATGAAGCCCGTCACCGTTTCGTCGATGATGCGGAAGAAGGCGCTCTCGACGTCCATCGGCAGGCGCCGATCCGTGCCGTAGGACTCGAATTCAATAGGCGTCTGGGAGCGCCGGCCGCGGTCTCGGGCCACGCGCCGCAGGGTGGGTACCAGGCCCAGGTCGTCGAGGACCATTGGCCGTACATCGAAGATGAACGCCTTCGTTGCCTCGAGGGTGTGCTGGACCATGCCTACCAGCTGGCCGATCTCAGCCTTGAGCTGGGAAGGGTCCCGGTCGAGGAGCCGTTCCACGATCTGAGCCTGCAGGACGATGTTGGTCAGACTCTGGGCCGGGCCGTCGTGCATGGCCCGGGCGATCTCACGCCGCAGATCCTCCTGGGCCGCCAGGACGAGCCGCGAGACGGCCGGCGGGAGCGGCGCGTTCGTGTCGAGCTTGTCCGATGCGTGATAGGGAACGGCTCCGCCCATGGAGGCTCGGTCCAACTCGGCGCTGTATCGGCGAAGACTCTCCTTGAACCGCGTCAGGACCTTGAGCTTGCCTTCCAGAACGTCCACCTGGGATTCCATGATGGCGGAGCGCCGGGTCAGGGCCATCAGCTGGGCAGTCTGCTGTCCCTGCTCGCCTTCGGTGTCGTAACCGGACGAGGTCTTGAGTTTGTCCAGCGTCTGCGACCGCTTGGCCTCGTGGTGGGCAGCCTCATTTCGAGCCTGCTGTACGAGCCCCTCGATCTCGCCCATCTCCCTGGTCAGGAGATCGACTTCGCGCCGGGCCTGTTCCGCTATTTCGATAAGCGGAAGCGGTGTTGGGTCTAGGACCACGGGTGGATCAGTCCTCGGGCATGCGGATCCAGCCCTGGCGCATGGCGTAGACGACAGCCTGAGTGCGGTCGTTGACGCTCAACTTGCGCAGGATGCTGGACATATGGTTCTTGACGGTCTGTTCGCTGATCGATAGGGCGTAGGCGACCTGCTTGTTGGTCATGCCTTGGGCGATGTTGTCCAGGATTTCGACCTCGCGAGGGGAGAGGGGCGCGAAGATCGGCGCGGCTTCCTGGCCGTAAATCGCAAGCTCGCGGAACTCCTTGAGGACTCGGCTGGCGACGGCCGGCTTGGCAAAGACCTTGTCGTTGATCAGGTATTCGCCGGCCGCGACGCGGCGGATGATCGCAACCAGGTCGTCCGGGGACACGTCCTTGAGGATGAAGGCGGCCGCGCCTGCCTTGATCGCGTCGAAGAGGGCGTCCTCGTCCTCGTTGACGGCCAGAACGATGATCCCCGCCGACGGCAGCTCGCGCTTGATTCGCTGCGTCGTCTCGATGCCACCGGGAGGCGGCAGAGAGAGGTCCATCAGGATGATATCGGGCGAGAGCTGGACCGATAGATCGAACGCACCCCGGGTGTCCTCGGCCTCGCCGATGATCTCTAGGCCGGGCTGTTTCTCCAGGATGTTGCGCATCCCGACTCGGAATAGTTCGTGGTCGTCGACCAGCAGAATCGTGGTCTTGTCCGCCCGGGCACCCGGCCGGCGTCTGTCCGGCCCGCCGTAATCGATCGCACTCATACGCTCTCCTCTCCAACTGGAATCGACAGGCCGACGACTGTTCCGCCGCCCGGTCGGGACCTAACCTCGAATTGGGCACCGATCAACTCGGCTCTTTCCCTCATGAATTGGAGGCCGAAGTTGCGCCGACCTCGAGCAGCAACCGCGCCGACATCGAAACCACGGCCGTCGTCGGAGACTTCAAGGATCCATTTCGATGGCTCGAGCCGCGTTGATACGACAGTACGACTTGCGCCCGCGTGCTTGCGCATGTTTTGGAGCGCCTCCTGCACGACGCGCAGGACCGCAGTCTGCTGCGTGGAGTTGAGTCGGTCGCCGGGAGCGCGCATATCCATCTCCACCGTGGTTCCGGTAAGGGCAGCCATGCTCTCAACGGCGTCAATGATCGAGCCCTCCAAGCCCAGCTCTTCGAGTAGGGGCGGTCGGAGCTGGCTGATGAACGTGCGGACCTCGCCCAACTCGCGCCGAAGCAGCTGGCGCAGGAATTGCAGCTCGCTGGCGGCCATACGAACGTCTTCGTTGAGAACCCGCTCGATGTACTCGACCTGGAAGATGGCGTTGGACAGAGCCTGGGCCGGGCCATCGTGGACCTCCTGAGCCAGGCGCGAGCGCTCGGCCTCCTGGGCCTGCACGATGCGCATCTGCAAATCGGTGGCCAGGCCGGTATCGGCGACCTCGGCGAGCAGGCTTGCGTCGCCACGCTCCAGGAAGAGCCAGGCGTTCTCCATGCTCCGAACCGAAAGCACGAGCTTCGAAAGCTCCTGCTGGTGGCGACCCAATTCCGACGTCAGGCGTTCGACGTCTCCCCTGAGAGTCTTCTGGCGGGCATCTTCGGCGCCTGCCTCTGCGACGGCGGCCGGATCGGTCTTGTCTGTGGGGCTGGCAGAGGAGCGATCCGCTGCCTCGCCCTGGTCGCGCAGGTTATGCCAGCGACCCAGAGAGTCGTGGTAGGCCTCGCGGTATCGCTCGGTGACTGAGCGAAGGCTGTTGGCCCCGTAGCCCAGCGCGGACTTCGCTTCGGCGTAGAGTTCGTCGAAGCGCGAATCGCGCGATTCCGTGGCGCCTCTGGCAGCGTCCATACGCTTGGGAGTATAGGGGCCATCTTTCATGGACAGACGATCCGGAAAACGTGGATTTCGGCCAAGGCTGATCCTTCCTCCACCTTTCTGCCGGAGTCATCGGACAGAGGGATCTCTTGGAAGCATAGTGCGGCCGTCCCGCCGTCGACAAGAATTGCCGGCCACTTACTGCCGTCTTCGCTGACGACGAGAATCTTCGCGCCGAAGCGGTTTGCCAGAGCCAGGACGGCGTCCGGCGACTCCTGCGGAAGGACCAGGGTGGGGACTCGCGCCGACTCGGCCAGCCAGATCGGGTTATCGGTGATGACTGGACTGGCGGTCTCGAGCGGAACTCCGGCCCGAGCCATCGCCGCAGGCAGGGCCTCATAGCGGGCCTGGACGTCGTCTGACAGCCGGGCCGTGGCGGTGACCGTGACACCGCACAGCGGCAGGATGGTCGCGATTGCCAGACCCGGCCCGATCCAGGCCACCGGCCTCGTCCAATGGCGTAGCCTGCCGATGTCCGCAACGAGCTTGTCCAGGACTGCGAGGCAGCTGATCGCCAGGAGGACATAGATCGCCCCGGCCGCGTGTAGGAAGGTCCCGGAGGTTGTGGCCACCGGGAAGATCAGGCTGGTGGTCGCGAAAGTGAGCGCCGCAGTGAGGAGGAGGGGACGGAGGGCGCGGCGTCGCCAGACCCACGGCAGAGCCAGCAGCCCAAGAACGCTCACCGGGAATGCGGGAATGACCAGCACATTGAGCAGGTTGTGGGCGATGCCGCCGAGGTGCTGGCTCAAGAGCGCGGCCGGACCCTGGCCCAGGTAGCCGGCGAGGCTCGGCTGGTTCTGATAGGCGAAGACGTCGTAGTCGTGGGCGAAGAGGGCGTTCGAGATGGTCTGGCCCGGCAGTGGAGTGCCGAAGACGAGGGTGTTGCGCACCAACCACGGGGCGAAAACGAGCCCGGCAACGATGGCGGGCGTAGCGATCAGGATGAGCCGGCGTCGTAAGCTGCCTGCGGTCCAGAACCAGACAATCGCGGCCCACGTCAGACCCAGCCAGACGGCCTCGCTGCGGGTCAGAGCGGCCAGGCCGAGAAGCAGGCCGAGGCAGACGAGGCGGCGGTCCGGCAAGCGACCGTCCAGCCGGCGGCGGTCCGGCAAGAGGCCGACGGGTGCCGAGGCCGCGTCCCCGCCGCACACCGCCTCGCGCGCCGCGATCCGCGTCATCAGCAGGCACGCCGCCAGAGAGAGGGCCGCGAAAAGGGCCGTGGAATCGGGCAGCGCGCCGTAAAGGACGAGCGGACCCAGGCCGGCCGTCACCAGGCCCGAACCAACGGCGAGCGCCCGGGCCCGGCCGATGGGCAGCCGCATCTCCGCGGCCACGTCGGCGCCGAGGCGCCAGGCCAGCACCGGAATGGCAGAACTCACCAGGACCGAGGCCACCTGCGCGGCCCGGAACCAGTTGGCCGCGCCCAGGAACCCCATTGGGATGGCGGCGAGGAGCGACGGCAGCGGCATCCAGACCTCGAACGCAGCCCGCGGCACCACCAGGGGCTGCGTCCCGTAGCTCCACAGACTGTCGCTGATCAGGCCGCGTCCCTCGACGAGGTTGCGGGCCACGCCGGCGTAGTAGGCCGTGTCCTCCGGGACCGGAAAGCCGACCGCGGCCGCGGCGACGGCCCGGAACAGCAGCGCGATCGCGAAGATGGCGCCGGCGCTGAGCCACGCCTCTCGACGGCTCACGGCGTCGAACCACATCGCACATCGTCCAAGCGCGTGCAGACTGGATAGATGGCCACCGCAGGCGCGCTGTCGGCAGCCGCGTCGCCCGTCGCCGGCCCGTCGTAGGGAAGGGTGAAGATCGGGGTCCCAATCCACGCCGGCCGCG
>Ga0209385_1000063_pt1 | contig 37032 bp, 29 predicted proteins | sample NGEPerB_FD_184506 | JGI IMG/M metagenome (GOLD analysis project Ga0209385, IMG submission 184506) | Arctic peat soil microbial communities from the Barrow Environmental Observatory site, Barrow, Alaska, USA - NGEE PermafrostAB12-B... | ecosystem: Environmental > Terrestrial > Soil > Wetlands >... | reverse complement strand
CCGGTTGACGGGGCGGCCGCGCCGGTCTGGGGACCCGTCTCTCTCGTCTGAACCTGAATCTGCGCGAACGCCGGAAGAGCGGCGAGCCCCGCGAGAGAAAGGCTCGTGCAAAGGACAAAGGAAGCTTTCATCGAAACTCCTGAACGGGATGCCCGGCCGCGCCGGCACGGGTCTCTCCATGACGCGAGGAGCGTGCCAGACCCGTATCTGCCAGTGTACCAGCCGGCTCCCTCAGGGGGCCGTCGCGAACTCGAGGAGGACCCGCCTCATCCGGTCGATCCCCTCGACGAAAAACGGCAGCGAAATGCGCTCGTTCGTGTGATGGATCGTCAAGGCATCATAGATGTTCACGGCGAAGGGAGACACGCCATAGACGCGGAGGCCGCGGGCGCGAATGGCGGCCGCCGACGTGTACTGACCGCTCAGGATGTAGGGTCCGACGGGCGCGCTTTCCGGGTCCAGACCGAACACGTTGGCAATCGCGCGATACGCGTTCCCCTCGGTGGGGCTCGACACGCAGTCCCTGGTCTCGAGGATGCTGCGGAAACCGAGGCCCCTGACCTGGGCCCAGCCCTCGAGCTCGGTGCGGGCGGACGCGACCGGGCTTCCCGGCAGCAGCGTCCTCACGACGCGCAGGGAAAAGCCCTCGGCGGTCCGTTCGACCTTGCCCACATAAATGCTGTCCTTGAGGAGCGAACGGTAGACCTCGGGAACGAACTTCCAGAACTCCGCCTGAGGAACGAGCTTCTCGGCTCCGTCCATCATGTAGCGGCCCCAGACGTCCGACCGCGAGGGCGCGATGAACCGCAGGAATTCCCGCACGGCGGGGACCACGCGAACGGATTGCTCCTCATCCTTCGCCTTCAGGAATTCGCGAAACTCCTCGAGCGTCTTCGCCTCGGGCGCGAGGACGTCCACCGAGAGAACCGCCTTCTCCATGGTCTCGATGCCGAAGCGCTCGACGCGCTGGGTCTTGACCTCGTTGACTCCCCCCTCGTTGAAGACGTCCGTCACGCCCGCGAGGAGGTCCGGCCGGTGGTCGAAGAGCCAGCCCATGCCGAGGTCTTCCCGAAACGTCTCCTCTCCGGACTCGACGACGAAGACGATGTCGCGGAGGGGCACGAGGCCCGCACGCGTGAGCGAGGCCATCGCGAGGAGGTTTGCGATCGTCTGCCCCTTCATGTCGAGCGTCCCCCGGCCGAAGAGGTGATCGCGGTCGAGGCCGGTGCCGCGCGCGGCCGCGAACGGCGGCTTGGTCCACGCGCCGAGGTCCCCGGCGGGGACGACGTCCGCGTGGTTGAGGAGGGCGAGCGCTCCGTCCTCTCTGCGGCCCTTGATTCGCGCCACGAGGATCGGGCGCTCCGGGTCGGCGCCGGTGATCGTCGCGGGGATCCCCTCACACGCGAGGACCCGGGCGAGGAAGTCGATCGCGGGACGCGTGATTCCGGGCGGATTCGTCGTGTCGATGCGCACGTACTCCACGAGGAGTTTCACGGCCTCGGTCTCCATGGCCGCGTCCGCCTCGAGATTCATCCGGCGAATCGAGAGAGGAGTCGCGAGCCGCGACACGAGCGCCGGGACCCCCCAGAGCGCGAGAGAGGCGAAGATCGCGGCACCCCCGTAAAGGGCGATGCGCCGTCTTCCATCCGAGCCCAGCTTCATGCGTTCCCGGACGCAGGCCGGCGCCGCGGAACGAGCAGGGCGGCGGCGAGCGCCAGCGCGGTGACCGCGGAAATCACGGACCCGATCTTCACCCACCGCGTGTCGGGCCGCAAACGCACCGTATGACGTCCCTCAGGGACGGCCATGCCCGCGAACCCGAACGCGACCCGCGAGACTCCGGCCGGGCGGCCGTCGAGCGCGGCCTCTTCCGCGCCCTCCCGCAGCCGGTACAGCATGAGAAAGCCCGGACCCGGCCCTTCGACCTCGACGTCGAGAAAGAGTCCCGAAGGCCGGTCGTCGACCGCGAGGATCCGGCCCGCCGCGGGAGCGGGAGAAACCCCGGGGACCGCTTCGTCGACGTACGCGGTGTCGACGGGGAAGCCGTCCTCGAGGAGCCGCTTGAAGACCGCGCGCGCGTCAGCCGACGCCACGAGTCTCCCCGCGAACCGGTACGGCGGAACCGGGTCGAGGATCCGCTCGAGACGCGGCCGGTAGCGCCCGTCCTCTCCCCGCTCGCTGCGGACGATCGCCGAGACGCCGACGCCCCGAATGAAGCGCAAGGCGAGCGGAGGTGTCTCCGGCACGGCGCGGGACAGGAGGCGCGTCCACTCGAAGGCCTCCCCGGACAGCGACAGGTCGTAATCGACCTCGAACTGATAGCCGACGCCGAACAGCGACGCGTACGCGGGGAGGAGAGTCTCCCGCCCGACCCGGCTCGACGCCGCGAGGTCGCGCAGGTCGTACACCGGGACGGGCGCATAGATGTCCCAGAAAAAGAGGCGCGGCGGGGGCGCGCCGACCCGGACCGGGGAAAGCGGGGCCAGGAGCGCCGGAGCGCGCGCGATCACGGACGCGTCCTCGACCGGCGAGAGGCGACGCGTGATTCCCTCGCGATCGAGGAAGACCGCGAAAGCGAGGAGCGGCAGGGCTATTCGAAGGGCGCGGGGCGAGACGGCGTCCACCAGGCGCGCGAGCCCCAGCGCGGCGAGCCAGGCGAGGCCGAACCCCGCGAGGATCAGGTGCCTCTCCGGATAGCGGATCCAACCGAGAGGCGGCAGGACGCGCCTCGCGAGACCGAAGACCGGCGTCACGTCGCCGAGCGCGAGGAGGAGGCCCGTGAGCGCGAGCAGCGCCGCCGCGATCCGTCCCGGCCCTTTCCGGACGAGACCGGCGAGGACGAGAACCCACGCGACCCGCCCCGGCGTCACGGAGGGAAGGTAAGGATAGTCCGGAACCCCCGGGGCCCACGCGACGATCGTCCAGTCCGCGACGATCCCGTCCGTGGCGAGGTCCGCGATGCGCGACACCGCGAACGGCTTCAGGGCTCCCTTGCCGAGGCTCCCTCCACCTTCCGGTGAGCGGATGCTGCGCGCCGCGGTCGCGCCGGCGGGAAGTACGGCGACCGCTGCCAGACTCGCGGCGACGAGCGCGCCGACCGCCAGGACCGCGAGGGGCCGCGCGATCTCGCGCGGCCCACTCCCCTCTCCTTGCGCCGCGAAGAAAACCGCCACGGCGACGAACGTCGCATAGAGCACGAACTCGGGCGCCGTCGCGAGAAGAATCAGCGCCGCCACGATCGCCACCGCCGCCACCTCGCGTATGCGCGGCGCCTTCACGAGGTCGAAGACGAAGGCGGCGAACCACGGAAGGATCGAGAGAGCGGACAGCGTGGGCGGAAACGAGGCGACGGACACCGTCGTTCCGCCGAGCGCGAAGACGAGGCCGGCGACGGCCGCCGGACCGCGCGAAAGGCCGAGGCGCCTTGCGAAAGCGGCGAATCCGGCGAGGGCCACGCCGAGATGCAGAAGCGTCCACGCCTTCATCGCGGCCCCGAGCGGCAGGGCCAGAAAGAGGACGTTCGCGGGGTCGAAGGGCGCCGCCGACGGAGCGCCAAGGAGCGGCGACCCGCCCCATCGGAATCGATCCACCCACGGCAGTTCTCCGCGCGCGACCGCTTCGACGAGATGCGCCTTCAGCGGAAAGAAATAGAACAGGAGGTCCCGGCCCACCGGAACGCCGGAACCGAGAAACGCGCGCAGCGGGAGGAGCGCGAGCACAAGCGCCCCGAAGAGAGGAAGCGACTTGCGGAGACGTCCCCTCATGGGCGCACCCGCGGCCGCGCGAAGAGGGCGACGGCCAGGAGCGACGCGAAAGAGAGAGCGCCCGCGGCGAGGAAGGCGGGGTTCTCGTATGCGAGCGCGATCTCGTGGTCTCCCCCCGGGACGTCCACGGCCATCAGGTATCCGTCCGAAGGGCGGATCGCGAGTTCCGCCCCGTCCAACCGGGCATGCCAGTTCGGGTCGAACGTCCGCGCGACGGAGAGCACGGCCGCCGGGAGGCCGACCCGCGCCCGGAGGCGGGCCCGGCCCGCCCGGCGCTCCTCCACCGTGACGGTCCCGGCGCCCCTCGGGAGAACGGAGAACTCCGCGCGCGCGCCTTCGACGCGCAGGATCCGGTCCTCTCCGAAGCGCCCGATCTCGACGACGCCGGCCGGATCGGGAGCCGTCGCCGCCGTCCTCACGAGGGTCACTCCGAGCGTGCGCAGGCGCGCGACTTTCTCCTCTCCCCATTGGAGTCCGGCGAGCGCGCGGGCGAAGCGCGCCGACGGCGCCGCCGTCATGCGGTCCACGTCGTTCTCCCCGGCGTATCGGATCCCGAAGGCCACGCCCGCGGCGGGAAGCAACGGGTCGAGTCCGCCGGCCTCGCGGGTCCTGCGCGCGACCGTCGACGCGTCGTCGGCGCCGTCGTCGTAGAAGCGCCCGGCCCCCGCCTGCGCGCGCACGAGCGCAACCTCGGGCGTCTCGCGGCGGTAGAGGTCCGGCGGCCCGGCTGGGCACGTCCCGGCGACCCGCCGCGCCGCGTCGGCGAGAAAGAGAAGAGAAAGAATTGCTGCGAAGAAAGGCGCGGGCAGCCGGTTGCGCGCGACGAGCCACGCGAGTGCGGCAACGAGAGCAACAGTAAGACTTCCTAGAAGGAGGAGGGGGCGGAGAGCCGAAGCCACGGCCGCAGCAGAAGTGGGTCCGGCGCCCAGTCCGAGAGCCCATAGACCCTTTCTAAGAAAATCTTCAGCGCCGAGAGCCAGAACGAGAAGCGCGCCGCAAAGCACCGCCATGACCATCGCGGTCTTCAGCAGAAGCCTTCGTGCCCGCGCCTCGGTTTCGCCAAAGAAGACGCAGTCCACGCCGACCGCTGCCGCCGTCGCAAGCGCGAATGTCACGAGGAGCCACCACTTCTCCGGATACCGCAAGACCGGAAGGGCCGCTGCCACGAACGAGGCGCCCGGCAGAAACCGCCCGAACGAGAGCACCGCGCCCCCAAGCGCGAGAAGCACCGCGGCTCGCCCGCGCCGGTCCCGCCAGGCAGACACCGCGAAGAGGAGGGGGATCAGCCCGAGCGCGAGATCCTCGAAGTAGGGACTCCCCGCGTCGAACGTGCCCGCGCCCCAGTAGTACACCGCGTCGCCTTCCGGGTCGCCGGTGAGCCGCGGTTCGAGGAGCGTGAGGACGCGCGACGGCCGCACGGACCGGAAGAGGGCCCCGTGCTCGGGCCGCATCTCGATGCCCCGCGCGGACCGGGAAAGCTCGAGGACCGCCGGACAGATCTGGACCGCCGCGAGGCCCGCGCCGAGGCCGAGGGCGAGAAGCGCGGCGGCCATCGCGCGCCCTCGCGCCTGCCCCGCGCCGAAGGCCGCGACCGCGAAGAACGCCGCCGCGCCCATCAGCGTGACGGCCGGTTCGCCGCCGAGCGCCGAGAGGCCGAAGGCGAGCGCCGCGAAGGCGCGCGCGCGACCGCGGGAGGCTGCGTCGGAAGAGGCGAGACGCGGCGCCTCGGCGAGCGCGAAGGCGAGCGGCAGGACGGCCGCGCACGTCGTCGCGTAGACGGGAAGCGACTGGAACACGCCCGAAAAGAGCAGCACGAGTGTCCCCGCGGCGCACGCTTGGGGCGAGAGCCCGAGACGCCGCAGGGAAAGGAAGAAGACGGCGAGGATGAGGAAGATGCTCACGAAAGCGAGAGCCGTCGGCGAAAGCACGAGGAGGAGTGGCGAGAGCGGCCAGAACACGGCCGCGTTCGGGTCGGCCGCGAAGGGCCGTCCCGCCGACATCCACTCGTTCCAGACGGGCATTTCGCCCGACCCGAAGAGCCGCGCCAGGACGAGCCTCCACGGGACGAAGAAGAAGCCCGCGTCGCGCCGATACAGCGTGCCGCCGGTCAGGAACGGAGCGAAGCGGATCGCGGCGGCCGCGAAGACGGCGGCGAGGGCCCATGCGAAGGAACTCGCACGGGGGCGAGGGGGCTCCTCCGGTGCGCGCGTCACGTCACTCAGGGCTTCCGCGCGAGCACCAGGAGCGACATCCCGAACGACGGCTCCGTGTTTTCCTCCGCCCGGAGGAGGGGCATGACCCATTTGAAGGCGCCGAGCTGCCTCCTCGGCAGCACGCGGCGTCTCAGAAGGCGCGAATTGAGCCACCAGCCCAGAACGCCGGGCCGATTCAGGTACCGGACCGATTCCACCGCGAAGCCCGCGCGCGCGACGAGCGTCGCGAGGGCCCCCTTTTCATAGCGGCGGTAGTGGCGGAGATTCTCGTCGAGCGTGCCGTAGAGCGCCGGCAGGGCGGGCACGAGCAGGGCGAGATGCCCTCCCTGCTGGAGAACGCGCAGGAAGTCGGTGAGCGTGCCGGCGTCGTCCTCGATGTGCTCGAGCACGTTCAGGCAAACGATCGTGTCGATGCGTTCGCGCTCGAGGTCGGCGCGATCCTCCTCGGTGAGCGGAAACCGGAACGAGGCGACGCGCACGTTGCCCTGTTTCTCGAATCGGTTGAGGAGCTCCCGCACGTAGTGCGGCTCGATGTCCGACGCGACGACGCGTTCGCGGTCCGCGAAAAAGCGGGTCTGGTTTCCCACTCCTGATCCGACCTCGAGAACGCGCGACCCGAGCCAAGCCTCGAATCGGTCGTGAAGCCAGCGATTGTAGACCGACAGCTCGCCCATCCGGCGCAGCGTGATGGCCCCGACGTCGCTCTCGGGGGCCTCCCAGCGGAAGTACTTGAGGATCGTCCAGACCGCCTGAAACGCGTCCTTGAGGCCGATCTTCTTCCCTTCCTCGTAGGTCCGCCCGTTGTACGAGATGGGAACCTCGTAGATCCGGACGCGCATGCGCGCCACCTTGCACGTGATCTCGGGCTCGACGCCGAAGCGCTGGGACCTGAGGTCCAGCCGGTCCACGACGCCGCGCGTCATGACCTTGTAACAGGTCTCCATGTCGGACAGGTTCAGGTCCGTGAACACGTTCGACATGAGCGTGAGCAGGCGGTTGCCCACCGTGTGCCAGAAGTAGAGGACGCGGTGCCCGTGCGGACTGCCGAGAAAACGGGATCCGTACACGACCTCGGCCTTGCCCGAGAGGATGGGCCCGAGGAGAACCGGGTATTCTTCTGGGTCGTACTCGAGATCGGCGTCCTGGACCACGACGAGGTCGCCCGTCGAGGCGCGCATGCCGGCCCAGACCGCCGCGCCCTTCCCCAGGTTGCGCGTCTGCAGGAGAACGCGCACGCCGTTCTTGCCGTCGAGCTCCCGGAGAATGTCGCGGGTGCCGTCCGTCGAGCCGTCGTCGACGATCACGATCTCGCGCTCGAGATCCCCGAGGTCCACCGCGAGGACCTGCGCGAGGATCTCGCGAATCGTCCGGCGCTCGTTATACGCCGGCATCACGATCGACAGCTTCATCGTTTCTGCTCTTTCAGGTCGTAAAGAACGATCGAGTATCCCACGCGATCGACCGGCGTTCCCCGCGTTGCGACCGCCTGGCGGAGACGGCCGAAGCCCGCGGCGGCGGCGGGATCTCCGTGAAAGGCCGTCGCCTCCGGGCCGCAGCACATCAGGAAGGAGGAGACCGCCCAAAGGCCCGGTCGGATCGGCGTGTCGGCGGGCGCGAACACGGTCGCCCTCGGCGTGTAGTACGGCACGTCGCCGCCGCCGAAATACGCGATCGTCGCGCGCTCCTCGTCCCCACGCTCCCGGAGCCGGCGCGCGAGACGCCCGAGGTCCTGTCCCCAGTCGAGATTCGAATCGTTGAGCCAGGCCGCGCCGTTCGCCGGACCTCCGGCCGCCTCGTTGAAAAAGGAAAGCTCGTGGGGATGGACCCGGAGGATCTCGCCGAGCTGCAGCGTGGCCCCGGCGAGGAGCACGGCCGCCGCCGCGCGCGCGGGGAGAGCCCGGAAGAGAACGAGGACGGCCGCCGCGAGAAGGAGCGGATACACCGGCAACATGTGCCGGATGCCGATGTTGTAGGACGTCGCCATGCCGGTCAGGAACAGATACGCGGGAGGGAGCACGAGCGTCAGGAGCACGAGGTCGGGCCGCACCCGTCGCAGGGCGCCCACGCCGCAGGCGACGACGAGAATCGCGAGAAACCCGAGCGAGCTCTTCACCGCGAACGCGACGAAGAAGTATTCCCAGAATCCGTCCACGGAGAGCCTGCCGCGCAGGTAATTCACACCACCGCCCGTCCGGTTCTGGACGGCGATCCCGGCGAGCCCCGCCGCGTAGTGACCCGCCTCCTTCGACAGCCGCGAGATCGCGAGAATCCGGTCGATCGTCTCCGGAGGGGCCTGCCGCGAGACGAGGAAGATCCGCACGGCCTTCGCGGCCTCGGGCCCGCTCATGTGTCGCATCGCGACCGCGTAACTTCCGAACAGCACGACGGCCGACGCCACGCCCGCGAGGAGAAGGCCGCGAAGCGCGAGGAGATCAGGCGGGCGGCCCGCGCGCGCAGCCTCACGGCGCTCCCGGAAAAGCCCGACGAGCGCGAGAATCGCAAGCATAGGGACGAGGAGGACGCACGAGAACTTCGCGGCGAGGCTCGCGCCCAGCGCCGCGCCCGCGGCTCCCCACAGGCCGAGGGAACGCCGCTCGAGGGCGCGCACGGCCAGCACGAGCGTGGCGAAGAAACCGAGAGACGCCGCGAGGTCCGTGTGCACCACGCCCGCGTGCGCCAGAAGGTTCGGTTCGAAGGCCAGGACGGCGGCGGTGAGGATTCCGGCGAGGTCACCCGCCCACGCCCGCACGGCCCACCCGGCTGAGACGACGAGGAGGAAGAAGAGCGCGGCGACCGGCGCGCGCGCGACGCCGAAGAGCCTCTCCGGCGCGAGCGGCGAGTGAAAGCTGAAGGGACGGGGTTGCTCGGCCACAGCCATGGAAAACGGGACGTCCATCTTCGGCGCGCGCCCCCCGGCCGCCCGGATGGCGAAGCCCGACAGGAGCTTCACGAGGGGCGGGTGCTCGAGGTTCGCGTAGTACGTCCCCGAGATCGCATACTCCGCCGCCGCCAGCGTGTGGAACGGTTCGTCCATCGTGGGGCTGTCGAGGCGCGCGTGGTCGTAGACGAGGGCGACGCCGCACGCGGCCAGGAGGAGCACGGCGAAACGGAATCTCACGCGGCGAGCCTCGGGCACCGGGGGATTGTAGGGGGAGTGAGCCTCCGGCCCTGTTACGCTCGCGCCCGTGAGCGCGCGCTCCGGAGGCCTCTCGCGGGACGGGCGGTTCGTCCTCCTGGTGTTCCTCGCGGCCCTTGCGCTGCGCCTCGCGCCCTTCCCCGACGCCACGGCCCGGGGATGGCGGCTCCTGTCGCCGGACTGCTACGGCCACCTCCGGCGCACGGTCTCGGTCGCCCGCAACTTCCCGCGCGTTCCGGTCCGCGATGCCTACCTCAACCATCCCGAAGGCGGCGTCTTCATCTGGCCGCCGGCGTTCGACTTTCTCGCGGGCGGCATTTCGCGCGCTCTCTACGGGCGCGCGGCGACGACGGAGCAGGTCGTGAGGGTCGCGGCAATCCTCCCGGCGCTCCTGGGGGCGCTCCACGTCCTCCCTCTCTTCGCGGTCGCCCGAAGGACCCTGGGCAGGCGCCGCGGACGGATCGCGACCGTCGCCTACGCCGCGATCCCGGCCGCCGTCCTCTGGGGAGGTTTCGGACACTTCGACCACCACGTGGCCGAGGCGCTCAACCTGCTCCTCGTCCTCGCGGCCGGCGCGTGGACCGTGGCCGCGCGCGGGCGCGTTCGATTCGCGCGCGCCGCCGTTTTCGGGGCCGCGATCGCCCTTGCCGTCCTCACGTGGCAGGGAGCCGTGTTCGTGGCCGGCCTCGCGTTTCTGTGGGCGGCGCTCGCGCTCGGCGAGGCCGCGGCGGTGACCGCGCTCGTCGCGACCACCCTCGCCGCCCTCGCCACAGCGGCTGTTCTGCCCGCGGAGCGAGTCCCTTTCTCGTTCGTCTCTTTCGGTTGGTTCCAGCCGCTGCTTCTCGCGGGCGCCACCGTGCCCCTCCTCGCGCTGGCCGCGTGGCGCGCTCAGACCCTGCGAAGACGGGCTCTCTGGGGACTTTTCGCGGCCGCGGGCCTGGCCGTGGCCCTGCCGAACGCGCACCGCGTCCTCGCCGCCGTTTTCCACGGGGGCGCCTACGTCTTCAAGCAAGGCGCGGGCGAGAGCGCGAACGATTTCGCGGACGGCGGCTTCCTCTCCTATCCGCAGGAGTTCCTGCGCCTCGTCGCCGAGTGCCAGCCGCTCGTGCGTGGGTGGAGTTCATTCGAGCGCGCGGTGCGCGAGGTCTCGCCGGGCTTCCTCCTCGTGCCCCTGGCGGCGTTCCTCTGGGCGACGGCCGGCATCCTTCGGCCGCGGCGGCCGCGTGCCGCCGGCCGCCTTCTTCTTGCCCTCTTCGCCGCAACCGTCTTCGCCATGGCACTGTTCCAGCAGCGCAACGTCTACTACCTCGCCATCTTCGCCGCGCTCGCGCTCGCTGAGGCGTGCGCGCGCGTCGCCCCGCGCGCGCGGGGTTTCCCGAGCGCCGTCCTTCCGTTCCTCCTCGCCGCGGGCCTCGTGATCGTGCCGGGCTGGCCCTATCTCCAGAGGGCCCGCGCGTTCGCGGACGGCCCCGGATACGACGTCCTCGACCTCTTCGCGAGGCTTCGCGTCCTGGACCCGCCGGCGGTGGACCCGGCGGCCATCCCGCAGCAGGCTCCGGGAACCATTCCCGGCGTGATGCCGCCGTGGTCCGCCGGACACTTCGTGACGGCGCTCGCGGAGCGGCCGGCCGCGGCGGACCCGTTCGTCTACGGATGGCGCCGGCAGTGCCGGCTGTTCACGGCGACGGACGACGCCGAGGCGCTCGCGATTCTCACGGCCGCGAAGTGCCGGTATCTCGTCACGACGGACCTCACCCCCCTGCTGCCCGCCTACGCAGCCGCCGCGGGTCGCGCGCCCGCGCCCACGCGGGCGATGTTCGCGCGACGGGTGCACGAGTCCGACGCGACGCGGCCGCTTTCTTTCCTCGAGAGGGTCCTCGACTCGCGGACGGGCACGCGCCGCGCCGACGGAACTTTCCAGCCGCGATTCCGCGTCTTTCGCGTGCTCGGCGCCGACGCACCCTAGAATCGAGCGTATGCCGATCCAGGGGAAGCGTGTCGCGGTCGTGATGCCCGCTTACAACGCCGAAAAGACGCTGGACAAGACGTGGCACGAAATCCCGAAGGACTGGGTCGACGACATCATCCTCGTGGATGACGCCTCGACGGACGGCACGGTCGAGGTCGCCCGCGCGCTGCCGGGAGTCCACGTCGTGACGCATGCGAAAAATCGCGGCTACGGCGGCAACCAGAAGACCTGTTACGCGACGGCGCTCGCGCGCGGCGCCGACATCTGCGTCATGGTGCACCCGGACCACCAGTACGACGCGACCGTCCTGCCCAACCTCATCGGCCCGATCGTGCGCGGCGAGGAAGACGCGATGTTCGGCAGCCGAATGCTCGGAGGGCGCCCGCTCGAGGGCGGCATGCCGAAGTGGAAGTACCTCGCGAACATCTTTCTCACCGCCATCGAGAACGCCACGTTCTATCTCTACCTGACCGAATACCACTCGGGTCTGCGCGCGTATTCGCGTCGCTATCTCGAAAGCGTCAACCTCGAGGCCTTTTCGGACGGCTTCGTCTTCGACACCGAGATCATCGCCGCGGGCATGTGGAAGAACATGCGCATCCGCGAGGTTCCGATCGTGACGCGCTACTTCGACGAGGCCTCCCAGATCGACTTCGTCAGCTCGTGCGTTTACGGGCTCTCGATCCTCGTGGTGATGGCCCGCTTCAAGGCGCGGAAGTGGGGATGGCGGGACGACCCGATCTTCCGGTGAGCAAGCGGCGCGCGTCCTTCGCCCGGACCGTTCTCACCCCGGCGGCGCTCGCCGCGGCTCTTCTCGTCGCCTCGGTGGCTTTCACCCACGCGGATCTCCTCTCGGGCCGGACGACCCCCGCCTATCGCGACATCGCGACGACACAACGGCCGGCGCGCGCGCTCGCCGCCCGCCTCGGAGCGGCACGCCTCGACCCTTACGCCTCGTTCGGACAGGCGTATCGGGGAAACCCGAATCTCGTCCTCGCCTATCCCTTCCCCGCGAATCCGCGCTTCCTCGGCCTCCATCTGCTCCTCCACCTCGGTCTCGGCCTCCTGGGGGCCTTCCTCTTCCTCCGCACCGAGGTGAGGTCCCGGGACGCCGCGCTCACCGGAGCGTTCGCCTTCGGCCTCTCGGGTTACGTCCTGTCCTCGGCCGCGTTTCTGAACGCCACGACGACGATCGCGTGGATGCCCTGGACCCTCCTTGCCGTCCAGCGCGCGCGGACGGCGGCGACCCGCGCCGATCTCCTCCGCGCCGGAGGACTCGTCCTCGTCGCGTGCTCCCTTCTCGTACTCGGAGGCGAGCCGGCTCTCGCGGGCCTCGCGATCCTCCTGGCCTTCGCGCTCGCGGCCCGCGGGCCGGCCCGGGCGCGCCGCGGCGGACTCCTGGCCCTTTTCGGCGGAGGCCTCGGGGCGGCGCTCGTCGTCTCCCCGTGGCTCCTCGAAGTCGCCCGCGCCTCCGCCTTCGCGGCACGGCGTTCGCGCGGGTTTTCCTGGAACGAGTTCGCCGCCGTCGGCTTCCATCCCCTCCGCTTCCTCGAGACGCCGTTCCCGCTCGTCTTCGGAGATCCCACCCGCCTCGTGTCCGGAGCGTTCTGGGGATTCGCCGTGACGCAGGGCAATCCGCCTTATCACGCCTCGCTCTCCTTCGGCGTCGTCCCTCTCGCTCTCGCCCTCGTGTTCGTGTGCTCGGCGCGCCGCAACGAAGGGCGCTTCTGGATCGGCGTCGCACTGGCGGCGCTCGCGGCGTCGCTCACGCCGTGGCTCCCGGGCGCGCGCGCCCTCTACGAAGCCGTGCCGGCCGTCCACGTCCTCCGTTACCCGGTGAAAGCGCTCCTCCCGTTCACGCTCGCGCTCTCGGTCCTGGCGGCGCTCGGCGTCGACCGGCTTCTCGTGGAGGGCGCCCTCCCGCGTTTCCGGCGCCGCGCCGCCGGCTTTCTCTTCGCGCTCGGCGGCCTCCTGGCCGCGCTCGCGATCCTGGGGCGGCTCTTTCCGGGCCGCGTCCGGGACCTGCTCCTCTCGGGCTGGGACCCCGCCTGGCTGTCGGACCCCCGTGTCGTCCTCGCCCCCATCGTGCAACGCCTCCCCGGTCAGGCGGCTCTCGCCGCCGCGGGGCTGATCGTCCTCGCGCTGCTTCTCCTGCGCGGGATCGGCGATCCCCGCGGGGCACTCTTCCTGTTCGGCGCGACCGCGCTTTCGCTCCTCGCCGGAGCTCCGCGGACGATCCCGCGCGTCCCGTCCGCCCTCTACGAGGCCCCTTCGCCGCTCGTGGCCCGCGCGGCCGCGCTCGGCGGGCGCGTTTTCGAGCGCGCGTCAAAGGACTTCGACGCGGTGCGCCGCGGTCTCGCGGGACGCGCCTCAGGCGACGATCTCCTCGATCTCGTCTCCGCGCAGGTGCGACAGGGCTGGGCGCTCGCGGGCGCTCCTCACGGCCTCGCCTACGCCTGGGATCCAGACCCGGACGGAAGCTACACGATCCTGACGCGCTACGTTCACGACCTTCTCCGCCAGAGAAGCTGGGAGCGGCGCGTGAAATGGCTGCGCGCGGGGGCGGTGCGCTCCGTCATCGCCTCGGACGTGCCGGCGGACACGCCGGGCCTCGCGCCCGTCTTCGTGGAAGCGTCCGCCGGCGTGCCCGTGACCCTCTGGCGCCTGACCGCACCGCTGCCCGGCGTGAGGCGTTCGAGCCGCGTCGTGGCTTCTGGCTCGATCAGCAAGACGGTGACGGCCTTCGAACGCGACGACTTCGAGCCGGCCACCGACGTCGTCGTTTACGGTCGGGAGGCCGCCGCCGTCGCGTCGGACGACCGCGATTCCTCCGCCGAGGCCCGCGTGACGGAGGAATCCCCGGACCGCCTCGTCATCGAAACATCGGGAGCGCGCCCCGCCGTCCTCCACGTCGATCGCAGCTTCACACCCCGCGTCGTCGCGCGCGTGAATGGCAGCCCGGTCACCCCGCTCGTCGCCGACCTCCACCTCATCGGCGTCCCCGTTCCGGCAGGCCTCTCGCGAGTCGTCGTCGACCTCGCGCCCTGACAGAGCCCGCTCAGGGCGCGACGCCGATGGCGACGGGCGTGGCGCGGCCGGGGAGCGTCGTGAAAGAGAGACGTTTGACGGGAATTACAATTTGCTCCCGTGCGCTGAGTGCAGGCGTTTGCGCGGGGAGTAGCGTTCTGCAAAGTTCTTCGAAGGTGAGGAAGGCAACACCGTCGCTCTTCCATCCGCGCAGCTGTTCCGCGAACCAGTCGTGGAAGGAGACGGCGCCTTCGATCTCGGTATGGATCGAGTGGACGTGAAGGGGAGGCGCCGCACCGGCCGACCGATCCGCACCGCCCTCTCGCACCTTCATTCGAAGAAATTCGCAGATCCTCTCCCGCTGCGAGCCAGCCCCCGGCAACGAGACGGCGAGCAGCTCATCCAGCGTGGGCAGGGTCGACGGAATCTCGAGCACCTTCGACGGCATGCCGTCCGCCCGGATCGGAAAGAACGGCTCTCCCCCGCGCGTGTCCGAGGTCGCGACGATGCCGTGCGCCTCCTGCACCTCCGCCGAGAGCGCCGTCGCCGTCCAGCCTGGCGCCGCCTGAAACGCCGCGCGTCTTCCGAAGATTTCCCGGAAACGGGCATGCTCTTTCGCGACGACGTCCTCGATCCGGCCCCGCGACATCGCCGGCAGGTGGTCGTGCCAGTCGATGTGGTCCCACGCGTGGATGCCGACCGAGTGCCCCGCAGCCGCCGCCTCGCGCATTCGCGCGACGGTCTCGCTCCGGCCGCCAATGTCGGGCGCGGGGAGGAGCGTCCCGTAGAGCATCGTGCGAAAACCGTACGACGCCGCGGGACTGGCGGAGAGGACTTTCTTCACGAAGCCCTTTCGGAAGACGCGCTTGATCGCCTTGCCGCTCGTGTCGGGCCCGAGCGAGAAGAAGAACGTGGCCCGGAGGCCATGCTTCCCGAAGAGATCGATGAGCCGCGGGACGCCCTCGAGCGTCCCGCGGTACGTGTCGACGTCGACCTTGAGGGCGAGGCTCTTCAAACTTCGGGAGGCTTGCGGCCTTTGAGATAGAAGTCGAGCGTTTTTTGGAGGCCCGTCGGGAAGTCCGTCTTCGGCGTCCACCCCAGGAGTTTCTTCGCCTTCGCGACGGAGGGAACGCGCCTTGTGATGTCCTGATAGCCCTCGCCGTAGTAGTCCTTCGACGTGACCTTCACGATCTTCGTCTTTTTCGCGGCGGCCGCGAACTTCGGATACGTTCCGACCGCGTCGATGAGGGCGTGCGCGAGCTCCTCGATGGACAGGTCGGCGCCGGGGTTTCCGAGATTGAAGATCTCGCCGTCGGCCCGGCCCTTCGGGTTCTCGAGGATCGTCATGAGGCCGTCGATGCCATCCTCGATGTAGGTGAAGCACCGGCGTTGCGCGCCGCCGTCCACGAGCTTGATGGGCACGCCGTAGAGGATGTTGTGCAGGAACTGCGTGAGGACGCGGCTGGACCCTTCCTTCGGCGCGTCCACGTTGTCGAGATGCGGCCCGTACCAGTTGAAAGGCCGGAAGAGCGTGTACTTCAGGCCCTGTGCGGTGCCCATCGCCGCGATCACCCGGTCGAGGAGCTGTTTGGAGGCGGAATAGATCCAGCGCGGCTTCGCGATGGGGCCGTAGACCAGCGTCGAGCGGTCTTCGTCGAACTCCTTGTCGGGACACATGCCGTAGACCTCGGAGGTGGACGGGAAGACGACACGCTTGCCGTATTTCGCGGCCATCTTGATGATGCGAAGGTTCTCCTCGAAGTCCAGCTCGAACACGGAGAGCGGGTTCTTCACGTACGCCGCGGGAGTCGCGATCGCCACGAGCGGCAGCACGACGTCGGCTTTTTTCACGTGGTACTCGATCCACTCGCGATTGATCGAGATGTCGCCCTCGAGGAACCGGAAGCGCTTCTCGGACAGGAACTCCTCGATGCGGTCGCTGCCGACGTCGAGGCCGAAGACCTCCCAGTCGGTGCCAGTCAGGATCCGCCGGGTGAGGGCGTTTCCGATGAAGCCGTTGACGCCGAGGATCAGAACTCGCATGCGTCTCCCTTCCCTAGGTTCGATCCGATCGAGTCTACGCGACCGGATGGATGCCCGACGGGCGGACGAGCCAGTCGCGAAAACGGGCGGAGTCGAGATCGTTTCCGCCCTCGGGACGCGCCGCCAGGATCTCGAGCGTGTGGTCGTCGCCCGCGAAGACGATCACGGAGCGCTCCGTCAGCTCGACCTTTCCCGGGAACACGTCATGTCCGCCGTACGGCGAGAGGCGGGTCTTCCAGATCGTGACCTCCTTTCCGAAGACGTCCGTAAAGGCGCCCGGCCACGGCTTCGCGACGGCGCGCACGAGGTCGTGGATCTCCTTCGCGGGGTGCGACCAATCGATGACGCCGTCTTCGGCCTTGCGGCCGCCGAAGTACGAGCCCTTCGAGAGATCGAGCGGGATGCGCGGTGCGTCGCCCGCCTTGAGCCGCGGAAGAGCCCGTGCGAGCACCACGGCCGCCGCGTCCGACACCCGGCGCGAAACGGTGAGCGCATCGTCCTCGGGACCGATCGGGACCCGTTCCTGGTCCACGAGGTCGCCGGCGTCGGGCTTCTCGGTCATGTAATGCAGCGACGCGCCCGTCTCGGTCGCGCCCTTCAGGATCGCCCAGTTCACAGGCGAGCGGCCCCGGAAGAGGGGCAGGAGCGAGCCGTGCATGTTCAGGGCTCCGCGCCGCGCGAGCGACAGGATGCGTCCCGGAATCATCTTCCGGAAGTAGAACGAGAAGAGGAAGTCGGGCTGGACGGCGCGGATGCGCTCTTCGTCGGCGGGCTCGCCCATGTCGACGACGCGCCGCGGCTCGATGCCGTGCTCGCGCGCGAGCTCGGCCACGGAATCGAACCAGCGCTCTTCGCCAGGCGCGTCGTCGTGCGTGTAGACGAGGCGCACGCTCTCGCCGGCGTCGAAGAGCGTCTTCAGGCACTTGTAGCCGACGTCGGAGTAAGCGCAAACGACGATTCCGCCCATCAGGCCCCCCACACTTTCCGGATGAGAAAGCGCGGCCGCCCACGCACCTGCTGGTAGATGCGGCCGACGTACTCGCCGACGATCCCGATGCCGGCCATCAGGACCCCCATCACGACGAAAGCCAGCGCGAAAAGCGTGAAGACGCCGTCCACCTCCACGCCGACGACGAGCCGGCGCGCGAGGAGGAAGACGCCAAAACCGACACCGGAAAGGGCCGTCACGAAACCGAAGAGGGAGAACATCTGCAAGGGGACGACGGAAAAGCCGGTCATGAGGTCGAAGTTGAGCCGCACGAGCTTGTAGAGAGAATACTTCGATTCCCCCGCCGTGCGTTCGGCGTGCGCCACCGGGATCTCGATCGGCTTGCGGGCGTATTGCTGGGCGAGCGCCGGGATGAACGTGGCCGCCTCGTCCGAGGCCGACATGGCGTCCACGACGTCGCGGTGATAGCCGCGCAGCATGCAGCCGTAGTCGTTCAGGCGCATGCCGGTGATCGCCGCGGTCGTGCGATTCACGAGACGCGACGCGGCGCGCCGGAAGAACGTGTCCTGCCGGTTCTGCCGGACCGTCCCGACCACGTCGTACCCGTCATCCATCGCCGCGACGAGCTTCGGAATTTCCTCGGGAGGATTCTGGAGATCGGCATCGAGCGTGATCACATATTCGCCATCCGTCGCCGTGAGGCCCGCGAGGATCGCCATGTGCTGTCCGGCGTTGCGCACGAGCTCGACGACCTTGACGACGCCGGGATTCTCCCGGACGGCCGCCTTGAGAATCTCGAGCGAGCGGTCGCGCGAGCCATCGTCCGCGAAGACGATCTCGTACGGCCGGCCGAGGCCGACGAGGGCGGGCAGGAGGCGCGGGAGAAGGAGCGGGAGGTTCGCCTCCTCGTTGAAAACGGGGACGACGACCGAGACCTTCCGGGGAACGCTCGGGACGCTCATTGCAGCGGCTGTCCCTTCTGGAGGAGCGAGAGCCCCTCCCTCACGACGGGCTGGTTCGGATTGACGGCGAGCGATTTTCGGAATGCGTCCTCGGCCCGCGATGCGTCTCCGAGGCACCAGTTCGTCAGCGCGAGGAGGTTCAGGTTCTCGAAATCCGGAGGCGTGCGGCCCGCCAGATCCACGAAGATCTTCTGCGCCGAGGCGCAGTCCTGAATCTCGAAGAGGGCCTTGCCGAGCGATGCGCGATAGCGATCCTCGCGCGGATACGCGGCCACGACCTTGCGCATGAAGGACGCGAGCTGCCGGCGCTGGTCGCGGCCCTTCGCGCCTTCCGTGTAGAGCTTCACGCGGCGGTCGATGGCCCCCTCGGGGTCGAAGTAGCCGTTCTGGAGCGCGTTCAGGAGCGCGTCGTCCGACTCGTCGTACTTGCCGGTCTGGTGCAGCGCCGTCGAAAGGTTGACCCACGCCTTCGCGGACTTGGGGTTCACCTCGAGCGCCTTGCGGTACCACGCCGCCGCCTCGGCCGGCTTTCCCCGTTCGCGCAGAAACGTTCCGACGTTCTGGAACGACCCGGCCGTCTCGGTTCCCACACGATTCGCGGGACGCGCGTCCACGGCCGAGGCCTCCGCTCCCGTCAGGTAGCCGAGTGAGATGAGCTGCTTCGTGAACTCGTCGGCGGACTTTCTTTCCTCGGCGCTCGGCGTGACACCGGCCGGCACGACGAGCCGCTCGACGGGAACGGCCTTTGCCCACGCGACGGCCGGCACGGCTGGCCGGAGCGCGAACCCGGCGATGGGCTTCCCCTCGAAGGCCGGGTCCACGAGCAGCCCGAGCATCCGGCACAACGTGGGAGTGATGTCGAAGACGCTCGCCCGTCCCCGCACCCCGGAGTACGCCACGGCGGGTCCGGCCGCGACGAGGATGCCGGGCTGCTCGTGCCACAAGAACGCGGTGTCGAACTGGACGCCGGACGAGTAGGCCGGGCGCCCTGCGCCATGCCGGAAGCCGTGGTCCGAGGCGAGGATCAGCGTCGCTCCGTCCCGGGCGGCGCGTCGCGCCAGCTCGCCGAGGATTCGGTCGGCCTCGACATACAGCGCCGCGACGCCGTGCCTGTATTTCTGGAAGTCCTCTTCAGAAACCGCCGGCATCCTCGGCGCCTCGAAGCGCCCCAGGACGTGCCCGATCTCGTCGGTGCCCTGGAAATAGACCATGAGGAGCTCGGGGGCTCCGCGGTCGTAAAGGTCGAGCGCGACCTTCGCGTTCACACGCGTGACGCCGAGGATCTTCCGGTAGCCCGTGACCGGGTTTCCGAGGTCCTTCTTCTCGGCCACGGCCGCGTCGAACTCGGCGCGTGAAACGTGCAGCGCCTGCGCCACGTCCTCGAAGGGCGGGCTCCCCTCGCGCCGCCCGATGAGGCGCACGCCATCCGCGAGGCCCTCGGGCCACGCGAGGGCGGGCGACTTCGAAAGCGCCTCGGGATCGAACAGGACGGGCGCCGCCCGGTCGGAGACGAAGAAGCCCTTCACCTTCTCGGCGGGCCACGTGGCCCACCATCCCACGACGCCCACCGTGAGGCCCTTCACCGAAGCAAGATTCCAGATCGCGGGCACCTTCCGCGAGCGGCCCGAGATCGGCAGCCGCGCGCGCGCCTTCGGGTCCAGCTCCTCGAAGTCCGTCACGCCGTGATCCAGCGGCGTGCGGCCCGTGGCGATCGTCGTCCAGATGAGCGGCGAGGCCATCGGCTCGTACGTGTAGAGGTTCCACGTCCGCCCGTTCGCGACGAGCGCCGCGAGATTCGGGAGGCGCCCCTCCTTGAGAAGCCGGTCGAGGAGCTTCCAGTCGGCTCCGTCCCAGCCGACGAAGATCACGCGCGGCCTGGACGCCGCCAACTGCCGAGGGCGCGACCCGGTTGCGGGCAGCGCCGCCGCGAGAAGCGTCGCAGCGGCAAGAAAGGCGAGCGTCCGCGACTGAAGAAAGGGATGAACCACCGAACGGGATTCTACTGGCCTGAAGACGGAGGCCCCTTTCGGATCGTCAGGTCACCTCGGCCGTGCGATGAGGTCCGCCATCTTGCTCAGCACCGAGAGGTTGACCGCGTCCTTCTGCAGGACCCCGGTGCCGTACCCCGCTCTCGTCTGGAACTCGAAGCGAAGCTCCCGGAACGGCAACTCCTTCGGGAGGCGGTCGGCACGGTAGTACCAGACCTCGCGAGTACCATTCTTCCGCCCGGAACCCAGCCGGAAAGAGCTCTCCTCCGTTCGTTCTGTGCGGCCCTGATCGACGTTCCTGTACCCTACCTGTCCCCCAGCCCTGGGGAGGAGGTCGGTCGCCCGGGAGACGCCGTCCTCTCCCGCGTCGATCTCCGACCGGCCCGCGTAGTTCGGCGGTCCGAGCAGGATGAAGACCATGCCGCGATCCGCCTCCGAACCATGCTGCGTCTCGGTCGAGAAGCGCGCGTTGGCGAACTGAACACGCCGCGCGAATTCCCCGCGGAACTCGTTCCCGGGCGTCGCCAGCGTCGGGTCGCGCCCGGGCCCAGAACTCTTCCCGGAAGTGCCGGCGCGCGTCCTCGTCCGCGGCGCTTTTCCATCTCCTGGCCTCGTCCGCCACGAAAAGGAAGCGGACCGGTCCGGCCCCCCATTCCGAATCACGATCCATGGCGTCGGCTGCCTCTTCGTTGGCCGCGAACTCGGCATAAGAGGGGAGAAGACCGCCTTCGATGGAGTCGGGTGACGACGGGAGCGCGACCAGCCTGTCCGCCTAGGCCATCTCCTTCTTCATCCTTTCGAAGAACGTGACGAACCCCTTCTCATAGAGGCTGGGGTCGAGCGTCGCGGCGGGCTGGAGCCCGAGGTAGCGCTCGAGGGCGAGCCGAGCGCCCGCCTCGTCGCGCAGCTCGAACTGGATCACCCCCGTATAGAAGCTGAGGACGGGAAGGAGGCGATCACGCGCCGCCGCGAACTCCGGGGCGGCAGCGAGCTCGTTCAGCCGCCTCAGGGCCGCCGCCGCCTCGCCGATCTCGTGTTTTCGGTAGTGCGCCTTCACCTCGTTCAAGGTGATGAGGATGGGGTCGTCCGCCGCGTGGGCGACGGCCGACGCCGCCAGGATAGCCAGGGCGAGCGCCGCCTTGACCAGACCGGACGGAACCGTCCGGGAAACCGTGGCCAAAGCGCCCACGACGCTGGCTGGGTACATCGGGCACCTCCGGAAGGAATCCAGGCCCCTCGGTGCCGTTGTCAATCGGACCCAAAGAGAACGGAGCAAGAAAAAGCGGGAGGCTCCAAGGGAGCCTCCCGCACGAATATCAGGGACGAAAGAGACTAGAAGCTGGCCCTGAGCGCCACACGAATAGAGCGCCCGGCGCCTCGGGTGGTCGCCTTGCGATAGTCGACGTTGTCCGTGCAGGGCACCGAGGCGGTGCAGAGCGTCCCATCCGGCCCCTTGGTCCCCGGCTCGACGCCGTACTGGCCGTAGAACGGGCTGTTCTTGTCGGTGACGAACGAGCCGTTCGGGTTGAAGCGCTCGTCAATGCCGGTGACCGTCTGCCGGTTCAGGAGATTGAAGATGTAGAGCTGGGGCGTGATAATCACCGGGCCGACCTTCATCTCGTAAGCGAGTGAGAGGTTTCCCTCGTAGTCGACCGGGAGACGGTCGCCGGAGCCGCGCTGATCGAGATAGATGAGGTCCGGATAGAAGCTGTTGAAATAGCCGAGACGGTTCGTGGGCTGGCCGCTCCGGACATAGGCCTGAAGTCCGACGGCGACCCCGAACGGCGCCTGATAGACCGCATCGAGGCGAACTTGGTGGGGCCGGTCGAGCTCGAGCTTGCCGTCCGCGTTCTGACTGAACTGGTAATAGTCGTAGTCCGCGTTGATGCCGGGGTCCGTCTGGCCGGAAGCGACGCGAATGGCACCGGAGTAGTTGCCGCGGAGCTGGGAGTAAATGTACGAAGCCTGCACGAAGAGCGAGTTCGTGACCTTCTTTTTGGCGACGAGCTCGATGCCCATGTAATTACGCTTCGCGGGGACCATGGCCTGACCGGGCAGGCCACACTGGCCTGATGTCGGATCGGTCGGGTTCGCGTTCTCGTCGCAGGTCGGGTAGCCACCGTTGGCAAGCGGTCCGCCTCCGCCCGCGTTGGTAATGGCGCAGGAGGAGCCCAGGGGGTTGCCCTCCGGATCGAGATCGCAGCGATCCTCGATGATGTTCGCACCGAGCTTGCGGTACGTGAACTTGAGGCCGAGCGACAACGTGGGGTCGAGCGCCTTCTCGACGCCGAAGGTGAACTCCTCCTGGTAGGAGCCCTTCACGCCCGCTTCGACTGGCTCGCCATCGAACGAGGCACCCTGGAAGAGAGGGTTGCGGGGCACGCAGTTGATCGTCACGGTCGCCGAGCACGTTGGACCCGATAGATGGACCAGCGAGGTCGTGCTGTAGTTGAAGTTTCGCTGCTGGGAGTTCGCCGTGAAGACGCGGACGTTCAGGTCGGTCGGCGTCGGCCAGTAGAACTTGCCGTACGAACCGTAGACCTTCGTCGAGCCGTCCTTCACCGGGTCCCAGGAGAAGCCGAGGCGAGGAGCCCACTGCTTGTCCAGATGGAAGGCGATGTCTCCGTTTCCCTTGAAGACCTTCTGGTCGTCATAGCGGACGCCCGCATTGACCGTGAGGTTCGGGAGAATCTTGAAGGTGTCCTGGACGAAGAAAGAGAAGAACTTGCTGGGGACGTTGAACGGCGCAGACGCAAGAAGGTCCCCGGCCGGGCTGGCGCTGCCCGGGGTGAAGAAATCATGCTGGTAGAAGACCGGCGTCGTCGCGCCGGACCCGCCGGGGATGGCGACGATCGGAGCCTTCGACAGGTCGCAAAAGCTCGTGCCGCTCTGCGTGCACGGGCGGATCGTGAGCAGGCTGGCGCCGGTGTAGAAGGTCGATCCGGAGGTGAGGTCTTTCTGGTAGTCACCGCCGAACTTGATCTCGTGGGATCCGAGGAACAGCGACATGGCGCCGCCGGCGGCATCCCGAGTGGATTCGTTGTTGATGGTGGGCCCGAAGATCTCTCCGAACCCTCCCGCAGTGGCCCCGGGAAGTCCCAGAGTCGTCGGAGTGTTGTCGACGATCCGCTGCAAGTCCGAGCCCTGGGGCGTGGTCAGGAAGCTCTCCTTGTGGCGAGAGTACTGAGCGGTCGCGAGGCCGAACGTGCTGAAAAGCTGGGTCGCCTTGACCGCGTAGTCCGTCCCGCCCAAGGCCCGCTCGCCGTTGTACGAGTTGGGATTCGGCGAGTTGATCAAAAGGTCGGAGAGCGCTCCGTTGTTCGTTTGCGGGTCCGCGAAAATTGTTCCGATCAGCGTCGTGCTGTCGGTGATCCGGACGGTCAGCTTGCCGGAGTACAGATCCGACTTGATGTCCCGGGGAAGCGCCGTGCCGTTGAGGACGCCGGCCGTCTGGAAGAGCTCGAGTTTCTGGTCGACGCGGTCGTACGCGCCGTAGAACCAGAGGCGATCCTTCACGAAGAAGCCGCCGAATCCGACGCCGAATTCCGAGCGGTTGTTCTTGGAGTCGTACGGCTGGCCCTGGACGTCGCCGCTCTCCGAGTAGTTGGCGGTGGCGTCGACACGCGGCTGGGCCTTCATCCCCGTGTTGTCGTAGTAGCCGAAGGCGTCGCCGTGGAACTCGTTGCCGCCCGACTTCGTGATGACGTTGATGACGCCACCGGTGTTCCGGCCGAACTCGGCCTGGTACCCACCGGTCTTGACCTCGACCTCTTCGACGAACTCGTTGTTGATCGCTTTGCCCTGGAATCCCTTGATGACGTTCGTCGTGTTGACGCCGTCGATCAGGTAGAGATTCTCGGCCGAGGTCGAGCCGTAGATCGAGAGGGCGAGCGAGCGCCCCTGCACCTCGCCGGTGTCGGTCTGGACGCCTGGCTGGGACCGCACGATGTCCGCGTAGTTCCGTCCGACCGGAAGCTGGGAGATGACCCTGGCGGTGTAGGTCGTCCCAGTCGTCGTACTGGCGACGTCGACGGCCGGCGCCTCACCCGTGACGACGATCGCTTCCTGGACCGAGACCGTCAGCGTGATGAGGACCGTGGCGGTCGAGCCGAGGCTGACACGGACGTTCGTCCGCTCGACTTTTCCGAAGCCCGAGAGGGCCGCGGTGACCGTGTAATTGCCCGGTGCGATTGCCGGGAAGCGGAAGCGGCCCGCCACGTCCGTGATGGCCGTACGCATCCCCTGGAGAGCGGTCGACTTGATCTCGACCGAGGCGCCGGGGAGGGACGCACCGTTCGTATCCAAAACCGTGCCCTCGATCTCACTTGTGGTCTGGGAATAGGCCACGTTCGCCGTCAGACCGAGGACGGCGAGCGTGAGCACGAGGAACGTGCTCAGCCAACGAGATTTCCTGTTCAATCTACCTCCTGAAATGAAAGAAAAAAGAGATGTGGGGGTCTCAACGTAAGAGTTCAACGTCGGACGGAAGGAAATGGAAGCAACTCCTTTTGCGTTTGGTTTTGTTCTCATGTCATGGTCGCTGATTTCTCGATTTCTTTTTTTCTCGTTCTGACGCACTCGTCAATACGTCTTAACCAGAGCCTGTGACCAGTCCCATAAAATCAGTTACAAACACCCTGCCTGCAAGTGACGAAAGCCTACAGAAGGTAAGACACTGTAGTCAAAGGGAAAAAATCGGGAACGATGGACCGTCTCGCTGTCTCAATCCAAGGTATTGGATTTCGATATCGTTCGCTGATTCGAGAGGAGAACGTGCTTGCCGCTGGCCTCCCGGGCGACGATCTCCGCCGGAGTGGACGAAAGAGGGGGCCGACCGAACGCTCCGAGGTAGTCGCGGTGCACCACCACGAGCATCCGCCGATCCCCGTTCCATCTCGCCGCGAACTCCTCGTCCGTCGGAAAGAGTGCCTCGCTTCCCGCGTGCGAGCGCCCGAAGTCGAGCTCGCTCCAAGAGAGCGAGGAGATGGGCGTGAGACGCTTCGCGTAGAAAGGAAGCACCTCGAGGTAGTGCCCCTTCTGCAGGAGAAGGTCGTCCGCTTCCAGAATCTCGAGCGCGCGTGACGTGACCGGCCACGGGGTGACCGCGCGCGCGGCACCGGGCAGCATGACGAGGAGGCCCGCGACGAACGCGAGCCACGGAGCGGCCACCCATGGAACGGGGTCTCCCTCGCGCCGGAGGCCGAAGAGCCGCGGCGACACGTTGACGACGAATCCTCCGAGAAGCGCGCCGAGCGCGAGGAGGCCGCTTCTTCCGCTCCCGAAGCGCTCGAGGAAGCCGGCACCCCAGCCGTAGGCCGCGGCCGCGGCAAACAGCAGCCCGAAAAACACGGCCGTGAGGCGACGGTCGCCCCGGAACTCCGCGCCACGCGCGCGGGCGCGCTCGATGCCGAGCGCGAGGAGCACCGAGAGCACGGGCCAGATCGGAAGAACGTACGGAATGAGCTTCGACTTCGACGCCGAAAAGAAGGCGAAGACGAGCAAGGCCCATATCCAGAGGAAGGCTTCGGTGGAACGGGCCTGCCACGCACCGCGCGTGAAGCCCGGCCAGGACTCCCGAAAACGCCCGAAAAACGCCGTCCAGGGCAGGAAGCCGGCGACGAGAACCGGAATGAAGTAGACGGCCGGCCCCGTCCGGCGGTGCTCCGTGGTCGCGAAGCGCTGGAAGTGCTCATGCACGAAATAGAACTGAAGGAAGTCGGGATGGCGGAGCGCCATCGCGACGTGCCACGGGACGGCCACCGCGAGAAACAAGAGGAGCGGCCCGGGCGAGAACACGCGTTGGAGCGTGCGCCAGCGACCCGTGACGAGCGTCCAGATGACGATCGCACCGCCGGGAAGCACGACGCCGACGAGCCCCTTCAGGAGAATCGCCGCCGCGCACGCGGCGTGGAAGGCGTAGAGCGCGCGGCGCGAGCGCCGCGCATCCCCCGCGGCATCCCCCTCCGCGAAGGACACGAAGGCGAACGTCGCGGCCGCGAGCGCGGCCGAAAGCATCGGGTCGATGAGAGCGATCCGCGCGAGAGCCACGAGCAGGATCGAGGTCGCGAGGATGAGGCCCGCGAGGAGACCCGTCCGCGTTCCCCACCGCCGCCGCGCGAAGGCGACCGCGAGGAGCACCATCGCGACCGCGGCGAGCTTTCCCGGCAGGCGCACGGCCATCTCGGTCGGGCCGAGGATCGCGATCGAGGCCGCGACGCTCCAGTAGTAGAGAGGCGGTTTCTCGAAGTAGAGAACGCCGTTCAGGCGGGGGGTGAGGAAGTCCCTTGTCACGAGCATCTCGCGGGGAATCTCGCCGTAGCGGCCCTCGTCCGGCTCGAAGAGCGGGACCCTTCCGGGCTCGAAGACGAGCAGGAGCATCGCGAGAAGGAGAAGGCCGAACAGCGTCCGGTCGACGCGCTCGCGCCGTTTCACCGCGCACCGACCGAGACGCCGCCCGAGAACGTCCAGCGGCGCTCGGGGCGGTAGAGGCCCGCGCCCTGGTCCTCCGAGTCCACCTGGAAGCGGCACGCGCCGCGCCAGTAGTCGTAGGGCGTCTCGCGCTGCGAATGAACGGCCACGTCCACGAGATACGTCCCCGTCCCGAGGTCGAGACGGGGCAGTGTCACGCGCACGGTGCCGGGCCCGTCGAGACTCTTCGGCAGAAAGCCGTCGATTTCCGTGTTCGTGCCGTGCACGCAGACCTCGTCGGGCGTGAAGATGCCGATACCGAAGACGAAATCCGCGGTCGGAACGCGCGGCGCCACGGCGATCTCGATCGTGACGGACTCGCCCGAACGAAACGCGTAGCGCTCGGCGCCGGACGCGTCGAGGAGGCGGCAGCCCGTGATCGAAACGTCCCGGTTTCCCCAGCGGCGGAGAGGAGTTTTCTGCTCCAGAGATTGTTCCGGCGGCGGTTCCGCATCCTGCTTTCCAGAAGCGTCGGGTAACGGTGGATTTTCTTCGATGGGTGAATGGGCGGGGGCGCGCAGAATCTCCTGGTCCTTCCGATGCTCCGTCGCGAGTCGCGCGCCCTCCCCCGCCGCGACATCGAGGCGGTAGGCCGCCAGCATCTCTCGCGGGTCGCCGAGGCCCTTCACGCGGCCGTGCTCGAGATAGAGGACGCGATCGCACAGCTCCTCCACGAGGACGAGCGAGTGCGACACGAAGAAGATCGTCTTTCCGCGCCGCGAGAACTCCGCGATCGTGTCGAGGCAGCGGTGCGCGAACGCCTCGTCGCCCACGGCGAGCACCTCGTCCACGACGAGAATATCCGGGTCGACGTGCACGGCCACCGCGAAGCCGAGCCGCACGTACATGCCCGACGAGTACGTCTTCACCGGCTCGTCGATGAAGTCCTCGAGACCCGAGAACGCCACGATCTCCGGGAGCTTTCGTTCGATCTCCTTGCGCGTGAGCCCGAGCATGACGCCGTTGATGACGACGTTCTCGCGCCCCGAGATCTCCGGGTGGAAGCCGGCGCCGAGCTCGATGAGGGCCGAGACCTTGCCGTCCACCGTGAGCTGCCCGGACGTCGGCTTGAAGAGGCCGGCGACGAGCTTCAGGAGTGTCGACTTGCCGCTGCCGTTCGGCCCGACGACGCCGAACGTCTCGCCCCGCGCCACCGTGAACGAAACGTCCGAGAGGGCAACCACCACCTCGGACGGAGCGAGTGCCGCCCCGAGCGAGCGCCCGAGGAGCGCCGACTTCAGCGTGCCGAACGCGCGCGTGCGTCCCCACTTGCGATACGCCTTCGAGAGGCGGGCGGCGGTCACGGCGGGCGTCAAACGGCCTCCGGATACGAATCGCGCAGCCGGTCGAAGAGCGCGTAGCCGGCGAGGAACGCGACGCCCGCGATCGCGAATAGAACGCCCCAGCGGGACGGCTCGATCCAGCGGCTGTAGAAGAGCGCGTCGCGCCAGGCATCGAAGAGGGGCGCCGCCGGGTTGAGGACGAGGAGCGCCCGCACGCGCTCCTGCTTGACGTCGGAAAGCGCGTAGAGGATCGGCGTCGCGAAGAACCAGAGAGACAGCGCCGTCGCAAGGAGGTCCTTCATGTCGCGGAAGTGGACCGTGAGAGCCGCGAGGAAGAGGCCGACTCCGGAGAGAAACACGCCCTCGAGGGCGAGGAGCGGCACCGCCTGTACGAGCGGCCAGCCGATCGGAACGCTCGTGCCGAAGACGCCGAGGGAGCCGAGGACGAGACCCGCGAGTAGGACGGGCAGGGCGAAAACGAAGTGGACGCCCTGCGCGACGACCGCCACGAGGGGCAGCACCTCGGCCGGGAAGAGGATCTTTCGGAGGAGCGCCCCGTGGGTCGTGAGGGACGAAGCCGCGTCCGTGAGCGCCGACGAGAGCCAGTTCCACGGGAGGAGCCCCGAGAAGAGGAAGAGTGCGTAGGGAGACGTCGATGCGCCGCGGGCCTGGAAAATGACCGCGAACACGAACGCGTAGACGGCGAGCATGAGGAGCGGATTCAGGAGCGACCAGAAGTACCCGAGGACGCTGCCGCGGTAGCGGGCTTTCAGCTCGCGGGCCACGAGAACGTAGAAGAGCGCGCGATGGCGCCACAGGCCGGCAAGGTTCTTCAGCACGCGAGCCGGCTCCGGCGCGCACCATAGAGGAAGTACACGACGAGGCCGACCGCGAGCCAGATCCCGAAACGGATCCACGTGACGGCCGGCAGGCCCCCCATCAGGACGAGGCACATCACGATCCCGAGAACAGGCGTCACCGGCGAGAACGGGACGCGGAATTTCCGCGGCCGATCGGGCTCGCGGACGCGCAGGATGAGGATCCCGATGCACACGAGCACGAACGCGAAGAGCGTGCCGATGTTCGTGAGCTGGACGACTTCGTCGATGTTCGCGACCGCCGCGAAGAACGCCACGAAGATTCCCGTCAGGATCGTCGTCACGTACGGCGTCCGGTACTTCGGGTGGATCTTCCCGAACCACGGACCGAGCAGCCCGTCGCGCGACATCGCCATGAGGATGCGCGGCTGCCCGAGCTGGAACACGAGGAGGACCGACGTCATCGCGACGACGGCGCCGAACGCGAGGATGCCCGCGGCCCACCCCTGGTTCACGTACGTGAGCGCGGCCGCGAGCGGGTCGGCAACGCCTTCCAGCTTCGCGTACGGGATCATCCCCGTGAGCACGAGGGCCGCCGCGAGATAGAGGACGGTGCAAATCGCGAGCGAGCCGAGGATTCCGCGCGGCATGTCGCGGCCGGGGTTCTCACATTCCTCGGCGGCGGTCGAGATCGCGTCGAAGCCGATGTACGCGAAGAAGATGAGGGAGGCTCCCGTCCAGACGCCATGCAGGCCGCCGGGGAAGAACGGCTGCCAGTTCGAGGGCTTCACCCACATCGCGCCCACGACGATGAAGAACAGCAGCGTCAGGAGCTTCAGGACGACGATCACGTTGTTGAACCGCGCCGACTCCTTGACGCCGATGACCAGGATCCACGTGATCGCCGCCGTGATGACGACCGCGAGGAGGTTGCAGACGATCGGGATCCCCGCGAGGACCGGATGGTGCAGGTGCGCCTCGTAGGCGAGCGCGTATTCGGGACCGAGGCTTGCCAGGCCGGACTCGGCGACAGACCGGGCCGCGAGGACCGTCGAGCGGTAGTCCGTCGCCATCCACGCGGGGATCTGCACCCCGAAGCCGACCATGAGCTGACGGAAGTACGCGGCCCACGAGATCGCGACGGCGATATTTCCGACGGCGTACTCGATGATGAGGTCCCACCCGATGATCCACGCCACGAGCTCGCCCAGCGTCGCGTAGCTGTACGTGTAGGCCGAGCCCGCGACCGGCACGAGGCTCGCGAACTCCGCGTAGCACAGCGCGCAGAAGCCGCAGGCCACGGCCGTGAGGAGGATCGAAACGGTGACGCCGGGCCCTGCGGGCGGGGCGCCCGTGCCGCCGGACGTCGCGCTGCCGAGAGTGGCAAAGATGCCGGCTCCGATGATCGCGCCGATGCCGAGCGCCATCAGGTCGACCCAGTTGAGAGTCTTCTTGAGACCGTGGGCTTCGTCGCCGCCTTCGGCGATCAGGGCATCGAGCGGCTTGCGCCGGAAAAGCGACGACATGTTCCGGGGAGTCTAAGCCGTGAGGTGTCCGTCGAACCTCGCGGGCAGCTCGGCCAGGGACGCGATGGACTCGACCTCGGGAGGGTGACGGCCTCCGCGGTCGACGAGGAGAGCGCGGAGGCCCGCCGCGCGGGCCCCGTGATAGTCGTCCGTGAGCGAGTCTCCGACGTGCAGCGCGGCTCCGGGTGCCACGCCCGCGCGCCGAACGGCCTCGTCGAAGATCCCGCGGTTCGGCTTGCTCACCCCCACGACGGCCGACACGATGACGTCGTCGAACGAATCCAGGACTCCGAGGCGCGAGAGGAGCGACGGCAGGCTGGAGTCCCAGTTCGACACCACAACCAGCTTGACCCGCCTCGCGCGCAGGGCGGCCAGAACCTCGGGGACCTCCGGGTAGAGAGCCCAGTGAAGCTCTTCACGGAAGTGCGCGATGAGGTGCGCGAGAAGCGGCTCCGGCATCTCGCCGCCGCCCACCCGCGCGAACACGGCCGCGACGAACCGTCGCCAGAATCCCGCCTCTCCGCCCGGCCCCTTCCAGCGCTCCTCTCCGCGCGCGCGAGCCGCGTCCACCTCCTGCCAGGTCGCGTGCACGGCGCCGTGCACGTCGTCGGCCGTCGCCTCCACACCGTGCCGCGCGAATGCGGCGCGATAGACGTGGTCGATCGGCGGGTCCGCGGCGAGAAGCGTGTCTCCCGCGTCCAGGAAGACCGCGCTGATCTCAGGCACGCACCCGCCGGACCGCGCGCTTGCCGGATCGCCGCGTCAAGGCATCACCTGCCCGCCATCGAGCACGAGGGCCTGGCCCGTCATGTTCCGCGCCTCGGGTGACGCGAGATAGGCGACGAGGCCCGCGACTTCGGGAGGGGGAAGCACCTCGCCGAGAGGCGCCATCTTCTCCGCGAGCGCGAAGGCCTCCTCGACGCTCTTCTGTAAGGCCTTCCCCATGCGCACGATCCCCGAGCGCCCCGTGTCCGTGTCCACCCAGCCCGGGCACACCGCGTTCACGGTGATCTTCCGGGGCGCGAGCTCGAGCGCGAGAGAACGCGTGAGTCCGATGATCCCGTGCTTGGACGCGCAGTAGGCGGCCATCGTCGCCACTCCGAATCGGCCCGTCACCGACGAGATGTTCACGATGCGCGCGCCGTCGGGCAGAAAGGGCCGGGCCGCGCGGCAGACGCGCCAGGTCCCGGTGAGATTCACGTCCAGGATCTGCGCCCAGGCCTCGTCCGAGCGGACGTCTCCGTCGAAGGGCGAAGGGCCGCCGATCCCCGCGTTGTTCACGAGGATGTCGAGGCGGCGGTCGGGCCGCGCCGCCCGCTCGACGCCGGTCGCGACGGACGCCGCGTCCACGACGTCGAGGAGAACCGTCTGCGCCGAGCCGCCGGCGCTCGCGATCTCGGCCACGACGGCCGCCCCGTCGCTCTCCCGGCGCGCGCCGACCGCCACGTGCGCGCCCTCGGCCGCGAGCCTGATGGCGATCGCCCGGCCGATTCCCCTGCCCGCGCCCGTCACGAGCGCCGTCTTACCCGAGAGACGTCCTTCCGGCATGTGTCCTCCGGCCGGCGATTCTACGGGCGGCAGCCCCCTTGTAAGATCGCAAAGTGGAGATCAAAGTGAAGGTCAAAGCGAGACTCGCGTGAAAGTCGAGGTCCTGCTCTTCGCGTCGCTGAGGGACGCCGTCGGGCGCACGATCGCCGTCGAGGTGAGCGAGCCGGCCACGGTGACGAGTCTTCGGCACGCCCTCGAGGCCGCGCATCCCGTTCTCGCGCGGTTCGGGACGCGCGCGAAGCTCGCGATCAACGAGACCTGGGCGAAGGAAACGGATTCCATCGCGCCCGGCGACACCGTCGCGCTCCTGCCGCCGGTCGCTGGCGGCTAGACGAGCCTGAGGTCCTCGGCGAGCAGCGCGTAGTCGACGGCACCTCGCGACGACCCGTCGAACTCGAAAATCGTCTTGCCAACCGACGGGGCTTCCGCCAGCGCCACGTTGATCCGAATGGGCGAGAGGATCTTCGTGAAGCGCTCGCGCAGCGTTTCGAGGAGCTCGGTGGAGACGGCCGTCCTGAGGTCGTAGAAGGTCGGCAGAACGCCGTCGATGTGAATCGGCTTCTCGCGATGCGCGTTTGCTTCTTTCGCGAAGAGGCGCGTCTTCTCGAGCGCCGGAAGCGAGAGGAAGTCGAGCTTTGCCGGAAGGATGAGCTCGTCCGCGAGGTGGTAGATGTTCTCGAGCAGGAGCGAGGCGGCCGGCGGACAGTCGAGGATGACCACCTCGTAGCCCTCGTCGTCGAGCGCCTCGAAGCGCTTCGCGAGGCGCGTCCGCCGCTTCTCACGGCCCTTTTCGCGAAACAGATCCTCGACGTCGAGAAGCCGTTCTCCGGTCGGCAGGACGTCGAGACTTTCCCGCGCCGCGCGCACGACCGACGCGTCGAACGCGGCGTCCTTCGCGAGCCAGGCCGCGAGTCCGCGCGCCTCGGGCGGAAGGCCCAGCGAGGTCCCGACGCTTCCCTGCGGGTCGGCGTCGACGAGAAGCGTCCGGCGTCCCGCGCGGGCGGCCGCGGCCGCGAGATTCACGGCGGTCGTCGTTTTCCCCACGCCGCCCTTGAGCGCGGAGATGGCCAGCACCCTACGGCGGCGGGTCGTCATCGTCGACTTTGTCGTTCTCTCTCGAGCGGGGGTCTTATCATGTTTCGATGTCCTTCCTCTCGGACGGCCCCGTCGACCCCGGGTCCCTTCTCGACGCCGTGCGGCGGGATGGCGACGGGGGATTGGCCCTGTTCGTGGGCGTCGTGAGGGACCACAACGACGGCCGCCGCGTGGACCGGCTCGAGTACGAGGCCTACGGCCCCATGGCCGAAAGCGAAATGGCCCGCATTGCCGAGGAGCTCGCCCGGGCGCACCCCGAGGCCCAAGTCATTTTCCGCCATAGGGTTGGAGGCCTCAGTGTCGGCGAAGTCGCCGTCGCCGTCGCCGCGGCCGCCCCCCACCGGTCCGAGGCGTTCGCGGCCTGTCGCGCCGGAATCGAGGCCATAAAGGCCCGCGTTCCGATCTGGAAACGGGAATTCGGCCCCTCGGGAACCACCTGGGTCGAACCCTGCGGCGAGACGGGTCATGGCGACGAAAGTGATTGAAAACTCAACCACTTCCTCCTAGAATCCAACTTCCGGGATCAGTTCTGGCCGGCTCCCCCCCGGGACGGAGGAACGCGGACGCACTCGCCAGGTTCGGAGGAACCTTTTCGAGACCCCCGCCCTTCCGGGAGACGGTTTCGGAGGTTTGACGATGTTCCTTGCCCTCAGGCGGATTCATGTTTCCGCAAGTGACTTTCCGCGCTCCCGCCGTTTTTACGGCGAGACTCTCGGTCTCCCCGAAGGCGGCGGCTTCGAGAACGACTGGGTCGAGTTCGCGCTGGGCCCGCTGCTCCTGAAGCTCGTCCCCCTGCGTTCGGGCGAAGTGCCCGCGCGCAACCAGGTGGCCGCCGTTTTCTCCACGTGGTCGCTCGACGAGACGATTGCGAAGCTCAAGGAACGCGGCGTCACGGTGACCCGGGCCCCCGCGGACGAATTCACGGGCCGCTCGGCGGAGATTCTCGATCCCGACGGCTACCGGATCATCGTATTCCAGGCGTCCGAGCTGCATCCCGACGAGGACTGGGTCCAGATGTCGCAGGTGGACGACCTCGTGAAGCAGAAACTCCACGCGCGCAAGAAGCGGGAGCAGGCGCGCATCGGCGGACCGAAGAGCGGTGCCGGGAAGAAGAAGAAGGCCGCAAAGAAAAAGCCCGCGCCGAAAAAGGCCGCGAAGAAGAAGCTTGCGAAGAAGAAGCTTGCGAAGAAGAAGCTCGCGAAGAAGAAGGCGAAGGCGCGCCGGTAGATCGAACGATCGGGGTCGGAACGCGTCGTCGTGGGATGAGTCCCCACGCGGACACTCCTTTCCGTTGGAAGGAGAGTCACGATGACGACTCGATCCCCTCTTGCGCGCATCCCTCGACGTTCTCTTCCTCCTCTCAAGACCTCCTCCGCTCTCGTCGTGGTTCTCCTTCTTTTCGGCGCGCTTTTCAGCGCAGGGCCCATGGAGCCAAGAGCCTCGGCGGATGGCATCGCGCTGAGCTCCCCGTCGCCGATGCGGGTTTCCACGATCGACGGGACCGTTTCCGCTGTCGCGGGAACCGTCCTCGACGTGATCGGAGGCCAGTTTCGGATCGACGTCGCGAACGCCACCATTACGAGCGGTGACGGCCCGATCGCGGGCCCTCTTCCCGCGACCGGGATCCTTCCTGTGACCGGGATCCCCGTTGGCGCGCGGGTCGTCGCGCAGGTCCCCGTCGGAGACGCAATCCCGACCATGTTTCCGCCCCCTCCCTTCCAGGCCACGAGCGTCATCGTCTTCCTGCCGCGTGACGGCCAGCTCGTCTCCACGATCCAGGGCGTGGACGTGGCGGGCGGGAAGTTCACGATGTTCTTCCATTCCATCTCGACGAACGCCGCGACGAAGTGGTCCGGCTTCGGACCGAACGGGTCCGTCAAGGGCATCGGGGACCTCTCGGCGGGCATGCTCGCGACGGTCTCCGTCGTGAATTCCGGCGGTGTCAGCGGTCTTCTTGCGACGAGCGTCGAGGCGTATGGAACGGTCACGCCACCGCTCCTCATAGCGTTCCGCGGGGCGGTCCGGTCGATCGGAGCCACGCAGTGGCAGATCGATGGCCGCGGCGTGACCGTCAACGCCGACACGAAGATCGTGGGCGACCCGAAAGTGGGCGACACCGTCGACGTTCTCGCGCGTGTCCAGAACCCGCCGCCCGGATCTCTCGCGCCGTCGTATCTCGTCGCGCTCTCGATCGTCAAGACCACCATCATCGTCCCGCCGGGCCCGGGCGACCGCGCGACGGAGTTCGACGGCATCGTCGAGTCGATTCCCCCGGTGGCGACGCCGGGTGGCGCGCCGCTGGGACACTGGAAGATCTCCTCGCGCGACGTCATCGTGAACGGGCTGACGAAGCTCGACTCCGGCATCGCGGTGGGGACACCCGTCCACGTGAAAGGCGCGTTCCTGATCACGTCAGGCATGGGCGGAAGCCTCTTCGCGACGCAGTTCGTCGCCAGCGAGATCCGGAAGAAATAGGCTCACAGGTTCTTCGAGTCCTCGCGGTGGGAGCGGCGGGCACAATGGCCCGCCGCTCGTCTTTTCGGGTTACCCTTTGCCGCATGAGTACCAGCCTCACCGAGTTCTGCCGCGCCGAAATCGCCGCCCTGAAGGAAGCGAAGACCTGGAAGAAAGAGCGCGTGCTCGAGGGACCCACCGGAGCGCGCGTGCGGGTCGACGGCCGCGACGTCCTCATGCTCACCTCGAACAACTACCTCGGCTTCGCAAACCATCCGCGCATCGTGGAGGCGGCGACAAAGGCGCTTCACCGATGGGGCAACGGCCTCGGCTCCGTGCGCTTCATCTGCGGGACGCAGGCGCTTCACAAGGAGCTCGAGGCGACGATCTCGAAGTTCTTCGGCACCGAGGACACGATTCTCTACATGTCGTGCTGGAACGCGAACGAGGGGCTCTTCGCGCCGCTTCTCGCGGAGGAAGATGGGCTCCTCACCGACGCCCTCAACCACGCCTCGATCATCGACGGCGTGCGCCTATGCAAGGCGAAGCGTTTCGTGACGCCGCACGGCGACCTTGCGGCCCTCGAGAAGGCTCTCCAGGAAGCGGCCCCCCTGAGGCGCCGCCTCTTCATCACGGACGGCGTCTTTTCGATGGAAGGCGAGATCGGGCCGCTCCGCGCGTTCGCGGATCTCTGCGAGAAGTACGACACGGCGTTCGTCGTGGACGATTCCCACGCGACGGGTGTTCTCGGAAAGACCGGCCGCGGTTCCGCGGAGGAACTGGGCGTCATGAAGCGCGTCTCGCTTTTTACCTCGACTCTCGGGAAGGCGATGGGCTCGGCCGCGGGCGGATTCACGACCGGTCCAGCGCCCGTCGTGGATCTTCTCCGCCAACGCTCGCGCACGTCGCTCTTCTCGAACGCTCTTCCTCCGGCGGTCGCGGCGGGTTCGCTCGAGGCATTCCGGATGCTCATGGAGGATCCGTCACCCGCCCACCGCGTCCAGAAGAACGCGCTCACGTTCCGCACGCGCATGAAGGCCGCGGGTTTCCGGATTCCCGACGGGATCCATCCCATCGTCCCCGTGATCGTGGGCGACACCGCGAAGGCCCTCGCGATGTCGGATGCGCTTTTCCAACGCGGCGTCTACGTCTCCGGTTTCGGCTTTCCCGTCGTGCCGCAGGGGCACGCCCGGCTGCGCTGCCAGATCTCCGCGATCCACACGGAGGCCGACCTCGACGAGGCGGTCGAAGCGTTCATCGCGGTCGGGAAGGAGTTCGCGGTGGTGTGACGCGGGGTTAAGGCACGACACTCACGTGGAAATGCACCTCGACCGACCGCGGCTTGAAACCGGCGGGGAGCGGATCGAAGGGAGACGCGGACGTCACCGCCTTGAGCACGGCGGTGTCCCAGCCCTTCTTGCCGGAACTCAACGACACGACCGCCGAGATGAGCTTGCCATCCTTAGCGATAACCGCCTGCACGACGGTCTTCTTGCCGACCTCCGGGATTTGCGACGCGCCCGGCGTCTTCCATCCCTTCGCGACCCGGTCGAACGTCTTCTTCTGATAAGCGACGTCTTCGAGGTTGCTCTGGAAATAGACCTTGAGCTCCGGACGGCCCGCGGCGATAGCCGAGCCCGCCGTGCCGAGCGCGGCGAGGAGCATGACCGCGACGAGGACCGTAGCCGCAGGCTTTATGGACATTCTTCGGCGGCACGATAGTCCAGCCGCGCTCCAGCCGGAAGCCCGCGGTAACCTCCCGCCCATGCGCGCCCGCGGTCTCCCCCTC
>Ga0209385_1000059_pt1 | contig 37345 bp, 34 predicted proteins | sample NGEPerB_FD_184506 | JGI IMG/M metagenome (GOLD analysis project Ga0209385, IMG submission 184506) | Arctic peat soil microbial communities from the Barrow Environmental Observatory site, Barrow, Alaska, USA - NGEE PermafrostAB12-B... | ecosystem: Environmental > Terrestrial > Soil > Wetlands >... | reverse complement strand
GACCGGCGACGTGACGACGTTCCACATGCCTATGGTGCCGGATCTGCCGATAGCGATGCTCGCGTGCGCACGTCTGGGCGTCGTCCACTCCCAGGTCTTCGGTGGTTTCTCCGGCTCCGCGTGCGGCGGCCGCATCGCCGACTCGAAGAGCAAGATTCTCGTCACGATGGACGGCTACTACCGCAACGGCGAACTGCAGGATCACAAGGTCAAGGCCGACGAGGCAATCGCGAGGGCCCTCGAGGAGGGCGTCACGGTCGAGAAGGTGCTGGTGTTCCGCAGGAACCCCGGAGAGTACGCCTCGAAGAGTCCAATGGTCCCCGGACGGGACTTCTTCGTCGACGAGATCATGGCCGACTACAAGGGGAAGAAGGTTGACCCGGTTTCGATGCCGGCCGAAGCGCCACTGTTCATCATGTACTCGAGCGGTACGACCGGCAAGCCAAAGGGCTGCCAGCACAGCACGGGCGGTTACCTCGCCTACGTGACCGGCACGTCGAAGTACTACCAGGACATCCATCCCGAGGACACGTACTGGTGCGCCGCCGACATTGGCTGGATCACCGGACACTCCTACATTGTCTATGGGCCATTGGCACTCGGCACCACGACGGTCATGTACGAGGGCGTACCCACCTATCCCGATGCCGGGCGTATGTGGAGGATCGCCGAGCGGCTCGGAGTGACCACGTTCCACACCGCGCCCACGACCATCCGCACCTTGCGCAAGGTCGGCCCGGATGAGCCGGCGAAGTACAACTACCACTTCAAGCACATGACGACCGTGGGCGAGCCGATCGAGCCTGACGTATGGCGCTGGTACTACGACGTCGTGGGCAAGGGCGAGGCGGTCATTGTCGACACCTGGTGGCAAACCGAGAACGGCGGCTTCCTCGGAAGCACCCTTCCCGCGCTGAACCCGATGAAACCGGGCAGTTGCGGTCCGGCCGTCATCGGAATCTTCCCGAAGATCCTGGACGAGAACGGCGGCGAGGTCAAGGCCGGCAGCGGTCACGCCGGTAACATCTGCATCCGCAACCCGTGGCCCGGCATCTTCCAGACCATCTGGGGCGACCCCGATCGGTTCGTCAAGACGTACTACGAGAAGTACAACAAGGACCCCAAGAGTACGGACTGGCACGACTGGCCGTACTTCGCCAACGACGGCGCGATGCAGGCCGAGGACGGCTACTACCGCATCCTCGGGCGCGTGGACGACGTGATCAACGTCTCGGGGCACCGTCTGGGCACCAAGGAACTCGAGTCGGCCGCCCTCATGGTCGATGAAGTCGCCGAGGCAGCCGCGGTTCCGGTGGTCGATGAAGTTCGCGGCCACGTCGTGGAGATGTACATCGCCGTCAAGCCAGGAGTTGATGGCGACGCCGATGGCGTCGCGGACAAGGTGTCGCGAATGATCGAGACCGAGATTGGAAAGATCGCCCGACCCAAGAATGTCTGGATCGTGGCCGACATGCCCAAGACCCGTTCGGGAAAGATTATGCGCCGAGTCATCGCGTCGATTTCGAACTTCACCGACGTTGGCGACATAACCACGCTCGCCAATCCCGACGTCGTCACTGACATCCGTCACTTCGTCGAGAGCGAGAAGATGGCGCGCGGGGAACAGCCGCGAGACCTGAGCGCGGCTGAAATGAAGTCGATACTGAATTTCGGTTCCGAGGAGTAGCCCGCGAACATTGTGGCATCGCCAAGCCAGAACCCCGGCCCTCGCGGCCGGGGTTCTGGCTTTCCAGGAATCGAAGCCGTCGCCGAAGAGGTCCACGGTCCTACGCCACGGGTTCCGACGCGACTCCCATGTGACCCGTGAACCAGTCTCGAGCCGCTTCAGCCGCGGCTTGCAGCGTTCCGGGCTCTTCGAACAGATGCGTCGCTCCGGGAATGACGACCAGACGGCTCTCACAACGAAGTTGGGCCTGCGCCTGCCGGTTGAGGTCGATGACCACGTCGTCGTCACCGCCCACGATCAGCAGCGTCGGAGCGGCAACGTCGGCAAGGCGAGGACCGGCGAGGTCTGGGCGGCCGCCCCGCGAAACCACCGCCGCGATGTCGGCATCCGGTTCGGCCGCGGCCCACAGAGCTGCGCCAGCGCCGGTGCTAGCGCCGAAATAGCCGACCGGCAGGTGAGCCAGATCAGTCTCGGCGCGCAACCAGTTGGTGACGTCCACCAGGCGGCGGGCCAGCAGCGAGATGTCAAAGACATTGGCCCGATCGGCCTCCTCTTCGACGGTGAGCAGATCGAACAACAGCGTCGCGAGTCCCTCCTCGTTGAGCACGGTGGCGACGTAGCGGTTGCGAGGGCTATGGCGACTGCTTCCGCTGCCATGAGCGAACACCACCACCCCGATGGCGTCCTCGGGCAGAGTGAGGTGCCCGCCAAGCTGGACCGGACCAACCGTCACCTCGATCTCATCATCGCGCGAGGGAGGATCGTCGCCCGTCGTGCTCGTCGTGGCGGCTTGCGGGACCGCACGGGCGGCACGCTCGAGACAGGCGATGACCTCTTCGTCGGAGGTCTGGGCAAAATCGTCGTAGAACTGCCCGATCGCGTAGAACGGCTCGGGCGTGTCCAGGCAAACAAACTCGTCGGCATCGGCGCCAAATCGGACTTCCCAATCCCGCGGTGCGACTGGCACCGCGAGCACCACCCGTGCCGCACCCTGCGCGCGGGCAACCTGACACGCGGCGCGCGCGGTGGATCCAGTCGCGATGCCGTCGTCGACAACCACCACAACGCGGCCCTTCAGCGCGACCCGCGGCCGATCGCCGCGAAACCGCCGGACCCGACGTTCGAGCTCGGCGCGTTCGCGAGCCTCCACTTCGTCCAATTGACTGGCCGACACACCAGCGAGGTGGATGACCTCCTCGTTGAGGATGCGCACGCCGTCCTCACCGATCGCACCCATACCGAGCTCGGGCTGGAAGGGCACGCCGAGCTTGCGAACCACGATGACGTCAAGCGGCGCATCAAGTGCTCGTGCAACTTCGTAGGCGACCGGTACGCCGCCCCGGGGCAGGCCGAGCACGACCACCGCCTCGCCACGCAAAGGTTGCAGCCTCGCGGCAAGACGACGCCCGGCGTCGGCACGATCGATAAAGGTCATATCGAACTCCTCCCGCTCTCTCACTTTCTCGCTGCAACCACCACCGCGCCAGAGTCGATGGTCCCAACCTCGATCACCGGCTGGAAGACCGACATGCGCCGAGTGGCGACGGTGCGGAAAATGACCCGAGCACGTCTGGAGACCAAGCGGACCGTGCTCACGTGGGCAACGAGCACGACTTCGTATTTGCACCCCGGAACTGGGGCTCAGCGCACGGAGCGTTCCCGGCCGGCTGCACCGCTTGCTTTGGCGATCTTCGACTTCACCTCGACTGGTCGGACAGAGTTCTCGGCATCACGAGGTCCTCCAGGGAAGCCGTGGAGGGGCCGAGCTCGGACCAGCGGCTCGACACTCGAAGCGTCGCCAATGAGCAGGTGGGAAATCCGGCGCGCACTCCATCCAAGCGAGCCGGATCGCTGTCGCTGGCGAGTTCGATCAGCAGGTCCTGAACGCCGGGGTTGTGACCGATGAGCAGGACCGAACCCACCTCGTCGGGCAGCGCACGAAGCCGCATAAGCAACGCGGTGCCACTCGCGCCATAGAGCCCGTCTTCGGTATGCACTTCGACCGAGTTGCCAAAACGCTCGGCGATTAGCTGATACGTCTGTACGGCGCGAGTCGCCGGGGAGCAAAGTACAAGTTCCGGCAATGGGAGCGACCGCGCCACCAGAAGGGCCATACGCCGGGCTGCCTTCTCCCCGCGGCGGGCGAGTGGCCGCTCGTAATCGGGCACGTTGGGATCCTTCCAACTCGATTTAGCGTGGCGCATGACGTACAGGGACTTCGTCATCTGCCACTACGTGTGAACTTGCACGAAATGTCACCGGGAACTTGCATTTGGTGACATTTAACCATCGTGACGAGGAAAGTCTCTCGACTGGGTCAAATGCACCAGTTCCGGTGTGGGCTGCGCGATACCCGCTCTGTCATCAGTCGTCTCCACGGGGCGGTCTCTCCGCCCGGTAGCGTGCGCGAAGGTTCACGTTGACGTCCTGGGATGGATTCCGACGAACGCGGCCAGCGCCTTGATGTCCTTGGCGCGGCCGGCTTGCTGCTTGGATCGGTACACATCTTGGACGTCCGCGATCTTCGCGTCGACCGTGAAACTCGGTTCGCGGTCGTCTTGGATCGTCGCGACGTGGGATGCGGCAAGGAGATCGTCGTACCCGTTGGGAAACCCTGCCGGCCGGTTCACGACGTCAACGCCGCCGAACTCGGTGATGAAGGTGCGGAACGCCGAGTCACCAACCGAATCGGGGTTTGCGACGAGATCGTCGAGGGGCTCTTCACCTTCACCCACGGCTTCCACAGCGTTGAGATCGCGGAGGGCTGCCACCAAGCGATGTCGGTTCTCCGAGCTGTTGGCGGGGACGATATCGATGTCGGTCAGCGGCAGATCTACGTCCTGAAGGATGGCCGCGTAGCTGCCAATCGTGATACACGCAACGTCGTGGCGAGCCAGCGCCGCCAGAATCGGTGCGGGCCGAAGTTCGGGCGGTCTTGGCAGCGGCGCCACGCCGTTACCCCAGCGCCTCGGCCGGAGTCAACTCGCGCAACTTCACGAGGTGGGCGCGGGCCCTCACAGCAGTACGCCGAGCCTCCGCCGGCCCGATCGCATCGTCTCGTGCAAGTTGCGCTCTTTCGGCTGCGCTAAGAGGATCAGCGCGCATCACCAACTCCATCCCGCATGCCTGGACGAGCCGGCGCAAGGTGGTCACCGACGGATCCTTCTTCCCGGTCTCGTACTGGGATATGGACGGCCGGGCAATCCCGGCCCGGCGAGCCACCTCGACTTGGGTGAGGCCGGCCCGACTCCGGGCATCGGACAGGAGGGCCGACGCGATTGTCTGGGGAGGATTTGAAGTTCTCATAACTTATATTGTAGCCGATTGGCTACATTATGCAAGCCTCTTGTTGGGACTTTGCCTTCAGCCAACTAACCAACCCAGGCTTCGTCCAGGCTGGTGGCGTAGCGCCAGACGACGTCGGCCTCGGTCCCGAAGTCGTCGGGGTACTCGAGCAGGTCGCGAGGGGCGAACGACATAAGGGCCGTCACCGCGCTCGCGTCTCCCCTAATTCCCGGGAGCTCGGACCAATCGATCTAGTTTCCATTCGGCCGGGTCAGAGCACCACGACGAGGGAAAGGACGGCGCCGACAGCAACAACCCCGAGGGCACCCTTCCAGTGCGACCAATTCGCAATTGACCACTACGAACAGCCGCTCGTCGCTCCGCAACTTGAGCAGACGTAACACGATCCGGCACGCTGCATCGCGTTGCCGCACTGGTAGCACATCGGTGCGTCGCGCTGCTCGGAACGACTGAGCAGGTACGGCTCATCGGCCGGCCTCTCCGAGAGGTCCACGAGCGTCGGCTGCACACTGACCCCAACGGTCGGCGTCGCCTGTTCGACGACTTCGGGCAACGTCGGCTGCAGGCGCTCGCTCGTCGAGAGCACGCCCAACTCCTCACGCTCACTGGCGTTCAAGTAGTCGAGTGCGAGACGGCGGAAGATGTAGTCCACCAACGACGTCGCGATGCGCAGGTCCGCGTCGTCGGTCATGCCCGACGGCTCGAACTTCATGTTGACGTACTTGCGCACGTAGGTCGCCAGCGGCACGCCGTGCTGAAGTCCCAGGCTGATCGAGATCGAAAAGGCGTCCATGATGCCCGCCAGTGTCGAGCCTTGCTTGGAGACCTTGATGAAGGCCTCGCCGGGTCGGCCGTCCTCGTACTCACCGACCGTGACGTAGCCTTCGCAGTCCGCGACCCGAAAGGCGAAGGTCGTCGACACGCGACGACGAGGCAGACGCTCGCGCACGGCACCGACGACCACGTGGGATCCTTCGGTCTTGGCGAGTTCCAGCGCCGCCTCGAGCTTGTGGATCTTGGTGTACAGCTCGGCCGCCACCGAGTCGGTCGCGGTAACCGACGACGTTGACTCGTCGCCGTCCTTCTTCGCGGTCGAGAGCGGTTGACCGACCTTGCAGTTGTCGCGGTAGATCGCGACGGCCTTCACGCCGAGGCGCCACGCGTCCATGTTCAGGTTCGCGACGTCCTCGATGGAGGCGTCCTCGGGCATGTTCACGGTCTTGGAGATCGCGCCCGAGATGAACGGCTGGACCGCACCCATCATCTTCACGTGGCCGAGGTAGTGGATGGTGTTGTCGCCCATCGAGCAGGCGAAGACCGGCAAGTGCTCGTTCTTCAGAGCCGGCGCGCCGACGATCGACTTGTTCTCGTCGATGTAAGCCACGATCGCGGTCACCTCGTCCTCGTTGTAGCCGAGCTTGCGCAGCGCACGCGGCACCGTCTGGTTGACGATCGACATGTTCCCGCCGCCCACGAGCTTCTTGAACTTCACGAGGCCGAGGTCCGGCTCGATGCCGGTGGTGTCGCAGTCCATCAACAGGCCAATGGTGCCCGTCGGGGCCAGCACCGAGGCCTGCGCGTTGCGCACGCCGTGGCGCTCGGCGAGGTCGACCGCGTCGTCCCAGGCCTGCTGGGCGGCTTCGAGGATCTCCGCGGGCGCCTTCAACTCGTCAATGACGTAGGACGCGTCGCGGTGCATGCGCAGCACGTTCACCATCGGCACGGCGTTCTCGGCGAAGCCCTCGTGGGGCCCCAGGCGGCCCGCGGTGCGCGCGCTCGTCGCGTAGGCGTGTCCGGTCATCAGCGCGGTGATCGCCGCCGCCCACGCGCGACCCTCGTCGGAGTCGTACGCGAGGCCCGAGGCCATCAACAACGCCCCGAGGTTGGCGTAGCCGAGGCCGAGCTGGCGGAACTTGCGCGAGTTCTCACCAATCTTCTCGGTCGGGTAGTCGGCCGCGCCCACGATGATCTCCTGGGCGGTGAAGAGCACCTCGATCGACGCCGTGAAGGCGTCGACGTCGAAGGAGCCGTCGGTGCGCAGGTACTTCATCAGGTTCAGACTCGCGAGGTTGCACGCCGAGTTGTCGATGTGCATGTACTCCGAGCAGGGGTTCGACCCGTTGATGCGCGCGGTGTTGGACGAGGTGTGCCACTTGTTGATCGTCGTATCGAACTGCAGTCCCGGGTCCGCGCACTCCCACGCGGCGCGCGCGATCTGGCGCCACAGTTCGCGGGCCTTCACCGTCGAGATGACGCGTCCGTCGCCGCGTGCGACGAGGTCCCAGTCACCGTCGTCGAGCACGGACTGCATGAACTCGTCCGAGACGCGCACGGAGTTGTTCGCGTTCTGGTACTGGATGGAGTTGATGTCCTTGCCGTCGAGGTCCATGTCGAATCCGGCGTCGCGCAACACGCGCGCCTTCTTCTCCTCGTTTGCCTTGCACCAGATGAACTCCTCGACGTCGGGGTGGTCGGCGTCGAGGATGACCATCTTCGCGGCCCGGCGCGTCTTGCCGCCGGACTTGATGGTGCCCGCGGACGCGTCGGCGCCGCGCATGAACGAGACGGGGCCACTCGCGGTGCCGCCGCCCTCGAGCGCCTCGGCGCTCGAGCGGATCTTCGAAAGGTTCACGCCCGCGCCCGAACCGCCCTTGAAGATGATGCCCTCTTCGGTGTACCAGTTGAGGATCGAACGCATGGAGTCCTCGACGGCGAGGATGAAGCAGGCACTGCCCTGCTGGGGCACGCCCTCCACGCCGATGTTGAACCAGACCGGAGAGTTGAACGCGGCCTTTTGGGTGACGAGCAGGTGCTTCAGTTCCGCACGGAACGTCTCGGCTTCTTCTTCGTCGACGAAGTAGTCGCGCTCGATCCCCCACGTCGTGACCGTGTCGACGATGCGGTCGACGACCTGCTTCAGACTGGTCTCGCGCTCGACGGTGCCGAGCGTGCCACGGAAGTACTTCTGGGCGAGGATGTTCGTGGCGTTGAACGACCACGCGGCCGGTACCTCGACGTCGAGCTGTTCAAAGGCCACCGAGCCGTCACGGAAGTTCGAGATGCGCGCGTCGCGCCGGTCCCACACCAGGTCGTCGTAGGGGTGACGATCCTCGGTCGTGAAGTACCGACGAAGTCCAATTCCGAGTCGCTGAGGTGCGATAGCCATTTCCGTCTCCCATTTCCTGTCCGATTCCGACACTTCGAATGCTTCTCCCGCGCCATGGAGTCGGGAAGTCAAGAATACTACTTCTCGACCCCCAGCCACAAGATGTAGTGGTGAAACCACTACGCGTCACAAGATGCTGTGTTATTACAGCACTGTAATTACACCGAGTCAACTCTATTTTATCGTTTTTTCATCAAACTTTCTCCGGCCGTCCGCTAGCCCAGTAACCGTCCGGAAACTCACTAGCCTGACCCTCGTGGACCTCATCCTCGCCCTCGACGCCGGCACGAGTGGCGTGCGCACGGTCGCCTTCGACCAAAACGCCCACGTCGTCGACACCGCCTACCGCGAGTTGACCCAGTACTTTCCCGAGCCCGGCCAGGTCGAACACGACGCCGCCGAGATCGCCGATCTGGCCGTGGCGACGCTGCGCGAGGTCGCCACTAACGCTCGCCACGCCGGTCACCGGGTCGTGGCGCTCGGCATCACGAACCAACGCGAAACGACGATCGCCTTTGACCGAGAGACTGGTCACCTCGCGCATCGCGCCCTCGTCTGGCAGGACCGGCGCACCTCGTCGTACTGTGACGAGCTCGCCCGGAACGGTCACGAACCGGCCGTGCGCGCGACCACCGGACTGGTCCTCGACTCGTACTTCTCGGCGACCAAGATGCACTGGCTGCTCCAGCACGGTGTGCTCGACCGCTGTGTCGCACCGAGTCTCGCCACCGTCGACACGTGGTTGCTGTGGTGGTTGACGGGTTCCACCGAGGACGGCGTCTTCGCAACTGAACCGTCCAACGCGTCGCGCACAATGTTGATGGACCTCGACACGCTCGAGTGGTCGCCCGCGATGACCGCGTTGTTCGGCGTGCCGGGTGAGATGCTCGCGCAGATCAAACCCTCGTCGACGACCTTCGGCACGGTGCACGCCGACGTCGTGCCCGAATTGGAAGGCGTACCGATCACCGCGATCCTGGGCGACCAACAGGCCGCGTTGTTCGGTCAGGCGTGCTTCTCCCCCGGCCTCGTCAAGGCCACCTACGGCACCGGCGCCTTCGTGCTCGCCAACGCCGGCGACGCGGCGCCCGGTGTCGTCAACGGACTGATTACGACTGTCGCCTGGGACCTGGGCGAATTTGGGCCGGCGACGTACGCGCTCGAGGGTTCGGCCTTCGTCGCCGGTGCCGCGGTGCAGTGGCTGCGCGACGAACTCGGATTCTTCGCGACGTCGAGTGACCTCGAGCCGCTGGCGCTGAGCGTCGAGAACAGCGGCGGCGTGCAGATCGTGCCGGCCTTCACCGGTCTCGGCTCGCCCTTCTGGCGCAGCGACGCGAGGGGATCGGTGACCGGTCTCAGTCGCGGCGTCGGGCGCGGCCAGATCGCGCGGGCGCTCGTCGAAGCCCTCGCGTACCAGGTGCGCGCGATGACCGACGCGTTCAAAGATGCCGGCGTCAACCTCACCGAGTTGCGCTGCGACGGTGGCGCGGCGGCGATGAACCTGTTGATGCAGCTGCAGGCGACGAACTCGCGCGTACCGGTCGTGCGCAGCCGCTCGCTCGAGGCGACCGCTCGCGGCGCCGCCACGCTCGCGGGACTGGCGATCGGGCTGTTCGGTTCACTCGAGGACCTCGACGGTCTCTGGGAGTTCGACCGACGCTTCGATCCCGAAGAGCCACTGTTCGTCGACGCGGGCTACGCACAGTGGCTGCGCGCCGTCGGGCGCTCCTGAGAACCAGTACGTTGGGACGAGAAGGAGCACGATGAAGACCTACGACGCGACCATCATCCGCGAGGGACTCGCCTTCGGTGAAGGCCCGAGGTGGCACGAGGGGCGGCTCTGGTACTCGGACTTCTATCGCCGCGGCGTCTATTCAATGCAGGGCGACGGCGACGACGAGCGCTTGGAACTCGAGGTGCCCGGCCAGCCGTCGGGTCTCGGCTGGACGCCCGAGGGCGACCTGCTCTGCGTGTCAGGTGTCGACCAGCGGATCCTGCGCGCACACGACGACAACGTGACGACGTTCTGTGACGTCAGCGAGTACTGCGGGTTCTGGGCCAACGATATGGTCGTCTCGGCGACCGGTCACGCCTACGCGGGGAGTTTCGGCTTCGACCTCGACCAAACGCTGCTCGACATCGGCGTCGAGGGACTGCTCGCGTCACCGCCCCCGACGACCAACCTGATCGTGGTGAGTCCGAGCGGTGAAGTGATCCAGACGATCCCCGACATGTCCTTCCCGAACGGATCGATGATCAGTCCCGACGGCGCCACCTTGTTCGTCAACGAGACACTGGCCTATCGGATCAGTGCCTTCACCATCAACGCCGACGGCACGTTGCGCGACCGCCGGGTATGGGCCCAGTTGGAGTTCGTCGCGGTCGACGGCGCGTGCCTCGACGCCGACGGCCAGATCTGGGTCGCCAACGCCGTCGCGCCGCAGTGCCTACGCGTGCGAGAAGGCGGCGAGGTGACGGGCGTCGTGAACACCACCCAGAACGCCTTCGCGTGCATGCTCGGCGGAGCTGAGCGCCAAACCCTCTACGTCATGACCGCGCCGACCAGCAGCCGGTTCGAGATCGCCGACGTTCGCCTCGCCAAGGTCGAGTCGGTGCGCGTCGACGTGGGGGGCGCGGGGCTGCCCTAGGCGCTACTGCAGCTTGACGAGGGCCTTGCGCAGGTTACGCACGGCCTGCTGGGTGCGGAGTTCGTTCTCGATCAACGCGAAGCGCACGTGGCCGTCGCCACCCTCGCCGAAACCCACACCGGGGCTCGTCGCGACGTCGGCCTCTTCGATGAGGTACCTGGAGAAGTCGAGTGAACCCATCTCGCGGTAGGGCTCGGGAATCGGCGCCCAGACGAACATCGAACCGCGCGGTGGCGTCACGGGCCAGCCGACGCGGTTGAGTCCGTCAACGAGCGCGTCGCGACGTGACTGGTAGATGCGATTGAGTTGATCGGGGTAGTCGACCGCCTCGTTCATCGCGACGATCGCCGCGATCTGGACCGGTTGGAAGGTGCCGTAGTCGAGGTAGCTCTTCAACTTCGTGAGTGCCGCCACGATCTCGGCGTTGCCGACGAGGAAGCCCACGCGCCAACCGGCCATCGAGAACGACTTGGTGAGCGTGTAGAGCTCGACGCAGCACTCCTTTGCGCGCGGCACCTGGAGAATCGAGGGCGGCTTGTAACCGTCGAAGCCGAGGTCGGCGTAGGCGAAATCGTGACAGATGACGATGTCGTGCTCGAGCGCGAAGTCGACGAGTCGCTGCATGAACGCCAAGTCGACGCACGCGCTCGTCGGATTGTGCGGGAACGACGCGATGATCACCCGGGGCTTCACGTCAGCCTGGTCCCACGCGACGACCAGTCCGTCAAAGAAGTCGTCGCCGGGATCGTTCGAGCTGGCGCCGGGATCGTGCATGGGGACCGTGATCACCGTCGCGCCCGCGAAGCCCGGGCCGGCGAGATGGATCGGATAACTGGGAGTGGGCACGATGGCGGTGTCGCCCGGTCCGAGCAGCACCCACATCAAGTGGGTGAGGCCCTCCTTGGCGCCGATGGTCGTGACGACCTCGGTGTCGGGGTCCAGGTCCACGTCGAAGAGGTTCTTGTAGCGCGTCGCAATCGCGAGGCGCAGGTTAGGAATACCCCGGCTCGCGCTGTAGCGGTGGTTCTTCGGGTTCTGGACCGCCTCGGCGAGTTTGGCGACCGCCACCGCCGGACTCGGGAGGTCGGGATTGCCGAAGCCGAAATCGATGACGTCGCGGCCCGTCGAGCGCGCCTCGGCCTTGAGCGCGTTCATCTGGGCGAACACGTAGGGCGGCAGTCCATTGATACGACGGAATTCCATCAGTGAAACCTAGTTTCTGGTTGGGTCCGTCGCCATTCACCCAGTTGTTCGACGTCGACCTGGGGACTCAAGACCGCCCAGGTGGCGCCCGCGTCGCACAACGCGTCGAGGGTCGCGGACAGGTCGTGGGGCACCGGCCCCGCCCACGAAACGGGCCCGGTCGCGGACAGTTCGCGAACGCGATCGGGTGTCGCGTTCCACAGATTGATCGTGACCCCGAGGCGCCGCGCCAACTCGTTGGTCGCCGCGGCGCCGCCGCCGAACCAGACGGGCATCACTGGAGAGAGAGCGATGGCCGTTGCTTCCATTAGTGCCCGACGTTCGTCGGCGCCACGGGGTACCACGTCGTAGGCCAGGTTCTCCGGGGCCGAAAGTTTGTCGCCGGCGCCGAGTGCGGCGAGCACGCGCCGCAGAGCGAGCGCCTCGAGCGTGAGGAACTGCTCGACCAGGTGCGACGTACCGGTGAGACCGACCCGTGCGACGAGCGGTCCCACGACGAGTTGTTCGTGGCGCGCCACGATCGCGGCGAGGACCGCGAACGGCGCGAGCGACGGTCGCGTCGGCGAACCCATGGGCCACAGGTGGTCGTAGGCGAAGACGCCGTCGAGACCGGCGTCGTCGGCGCGTCGCGCGAATTCGAACGCCGCGTCCGCGCCGACCTCGAAGGTCGGCAGCAGCACGCCGATCCTCACGGCGTGCGCTCGAAGGCCACGAGCGCGGCCCCCAACGCGCCCGAGCGCGGTCCGAACATCGAAGAGGTGACGGTGATCGCGGGCCGGGCGTCGTAGCCCTCGACGAGCCCGATCAGGTAGTCGCGCGCACTGGGCAGCACGAGGTCCGACGCGCTCGAGAGACCACCCCCGATGACGAAATGGCCGCTATCGAGGATGACGGCGAGATTGGCGATCCCGAGCGCGAGCCACCAGCCCATCTCCTTCATCAGCAGCACGGCCTCGTCGAGTCCCTGCGCCGCGGCGGCCGTCACGTCCTCGGCCCGAACCGCGTCGACGCCGCCACGTTGTCCGACCAGCGTGGGGAGCCGTCCGGACTCGGCCGCCTCACGCGCCAGGCGACCCAGTCCCCCGCCCGAGGCGTACCGTTCCCAGCAGCCGTGGCCACCGCATCGACACGACGCGCCGTTGGCTTGGACGACCATGTGCCCGATCTCGCCGGCGAATCCGCTGCGTCCGCGCACCAGGTGGCCGTCGGCGAAGATGCCCCCACCGATCCCGGTGCCCAGCGTCACCATCACGAAATCGTCGATGCCGCGCGCGGCGCCCCATTCGTGTTCAGCCAGCGCCGCGCAGTTGGCGTCGTTCTCACAGAACACCAACGAGCTGCTGAGCGAGTGGCCCAACTGCGCGCCGAGGTCGGCGCCCGACGCGCTCTGGAGGTTGGGCGCGTAGGCGAGGCGACCGTCACGGCGCATGAGACCGGGCAGGCCAATACCGACGGGGACGTCGCTCGGACTGAGTCCGTGATGACCGGCGAGCTCGCGGATCTGCCTGGTCAACACTGCGGCCGTCGCCGCGCCGGCGTCGTTGCCCTCGAGTTGCGGCGTGGCGGACTTCACCTCGCCGAGGACTCGTCCGTCGCGCGCGACGAACAGCGCGAGCGCCTTGGTGCCACCGACGTCGACGCCGATCGCGACGTCGCTCATGCCAGCAGCTCGGCCTGAGCCTTCAGTTCGCGAAGGGCTTGGGTCTGGATGCGCTGGGCCGCGCGGGACTTGACGAACGTTGGAATCGGGACCAGGAGCTCGACCTCGAGGTCGTAGGTCACCTTGGTCCCCCGCTCGTCGGGTTCGAAGCGGTACTGGCCCTGCAGGGTCTCGGTCAGGTCGCCGCGCGTCTGGGTCCAGCTGAGTTGCTCCGGAGCGCGGCTGTAGTCGTAGCGAAGGGCGTACGTCGTCGAGCGACCAAAGGCCGCCGCGCGAAACTCCACTTCGAGTGGTCGTCCCGCGGCGTCGGATTCGAGGACCTCGATGCGCTTGAGGTCACTGACCCAGCTCGCGTAGTGGGCAAAGTCGGTCACGACCCGGTACACCACCTCAGGCGGTGCGTAGACCACTATCGACTCTGTCGCACGTTGCGCCACGGCACCTCCCAACACCAGCCTAGGTCAGTTGATGTTCGTCTTCGAAGTGGTCAAACGGTGTCAATTCGTCCGAAAGCCGCTGCGCGAGCGCGTTCCAGTCGAACTGGCGCACCGCCACGTCGCGCGCGTTAGCGGCGTAGAAGCGACGCAGCTCGTCGTCATCGAGCAGGTCCCCGATCGCGACGGCGAGGTCCGAGACGCTGCGTGAATTGACGACGACGGTGCCGGTGACGCCGTGCAGTACGGCCTCGTGACTTCCCCCGGAACGGCCGGCGACCTGGGCGATGCCCGAGGCACCGGCCTCGAGGAAGACGATCCCGAAGCCCTCCTGCTCGAGTCCGAGCCAACGGCTGCGACAGTCCATGACCATCAGATCACTCGCCGCGAGCCAGTCGCCCAACTGCTCGCCGGGCACCCGGCCGAGAAAGGTCACCGGCGCGTGCAGCGACGTCGCGAGTTTCTCGAGGCGTGGGCGGTCGCGCCCCGCGCCACCGATCGCGACCTGCAGTCGTGGCACGTTCACCTTCAGTCGCGCGCTCGCGCGGATCAACGTGTCCATCCCTTTTCGAGGAACGAGGCGCGAGTACGAGCTCACGAGCAGCGCGTCCTCGTCGAGTCCCATGGCTCGACGGACTTCGTTACGCCGCACCACGTTGATCGGTGCGAATCGCGTCGTGTCGACACCCGGGGGGATCTGCACTACCGGCGGCATCTCCTCGGCGGCGACGCGGCGCGCCTCGCCTTCGCAGTACGCGCCGGCACAGATCGCGACACTCGCGTGACGCAGCACGTGGCGAAGCGACGACGCGACGAACGGTAATCGACCCGGTATCGCCACCTCGGCCCCGTGCAGGACAACACCGTAGGGACGAGAGAGGTGGGGTCCGAGCAGACCGAGCGGCCAGACCGGGTCGAGCAGCACGAGCTCGGGATCGTGACGCGCGATCGCCGCTTCGATCGCGCGCAACGCACTGGGTGTCGGCAGGTACAAGGTCGACGACGCGACCCGCTCGATGACGAGGTCGCAGCTCTCGTCAAAGGCCGTGGCGTTCGGATCCGAACTCGCCGTCAAGACCGTCGCGCGACCGTCCTCGAGTCGACGCCACAGTTCGTAGAGGTAGGACTGGATCCCGCCGGTCTTGGGGGGAAAGTCGTTGGTGACGAGGAGATGGCGAGCCATGCACCTCCACGCTAGTCAGGGAGAAATACTGAAGACGTACTACGACTCGGGAGCGGCGCGGTGCTGGAACTTGAGGCGCGGCAACATCCCCTGCGAGGTGAACAACTGGACGACGTCGGCGTCGCTCGTGGTCATGACCAGTTCATCGGGCACGTCGCCGAGGACGAAGCTGACGAGGCAGTCCGCACAGTCCGGGGTGCCGCGTCGCACACAGTCGTTACAGCTAATGGACAGTTCAATTCCGTTGTTCATCGTCGTACCTTTCACTTGCGCCCACTCTGTCGCGGGCCTGTGACATCACTACAGGTACGAAGCGATCTCCGCGGCGACCTGGGCCGGCCCGAAGACGACACCTTCAGTGAGTACGAGTTGACGCTGGGGATCGAGAAGGACGTAGAAGGGAGGCCACTTGATGTCGAGGGCGTCCATCAATGCCGGCGCGATGAAAACCGTTTGCACCGCGTTCGCCCATTCGGCGCTCTCGCTGTCGTCGCGGCTCACGACGATGGTCGTCACGTGGCGCAGTTCCTCGAGTGCTGAGAAAACGAAGTCGTGACAGCCGTCGCACGAGGGCTTGATCGCCACTATCAAGGTGGGGCCGGTGAAGGAGTGCGTGACCACGTCGCCACTCAGCGCGTGACCAGCGAATCCTGAAGGAGCGGGACGCTCGCGAGGTCGGTCGAACGAGTGTGCCGAGACGTCGGGGGTCACGGGGCCTCGGTGAAGACCTCGACCTCGCGTCCGTGACCGCACCAACGGCACGCCACCGACTCGACCTTCTTGGCGATGATTTCAGGCTCTTCGACCGAGAGTTCGCCACCGACGGTGAAATGGTGGAAGGACTGGACCGACGTGGTTTCGACCACGTCGAATCGAGTCAGGTTGCCACACGCGGTGCAACGATAGCGAGTAGTCACACTGTCCACGGTACTGGGATGCATCCGACCCCGTGCACGTCAGCGATGGCCCCACCGACGTCGAGGGTTGACCTCGTAGTCGTGTGACGACGGGTCGTCGAACTCGAACACGGTGTCAAAGGGCACGCGGTCGTTGTGGTGCGCCGCTCGTTCGCGTTCGATAAGTCGACACAACGCGGACGGGTGACGAACCCGTCCGACGAAAAACGTCCCACCCGCCGTCTCGAGGATCACGGTGCCGCGACGCGAGATTCGCTCACTCACGCGCTGATCGACCCTCGTGGCAAAGACGTCGGCCAGTTCGACCGAGCTGCGATAGTGGCGAGCGACGCCGCCTTCGACCGTCAACCGCTCGTTCGTCAGGTGGATCTTGTGCGAACGCCAACGCCACGTGCGCGTCGCGACGATCACCAGGGCCGGCCCGACGAGCACGAGCAGGAACCAGGCCTCGTGACGATGGATAAACGAAGCGTGAAACGAGCCCAATTGAACGAGAATGGCGAGGACGACGGCGGCCAGGGCAGGGCGGACGAGTCCCTTGGCGACCGGGGTCACCGTAATGATGCGCTCCTCGTTGTCGCGCCATTGCATGCGTCGTGCCATGACAACAGCGTAAAGACTTTTTCTTGCGCTGAGGTGATACGCACTAAATCTGGTGATCGGCGAGGTCAGACGTTTCGCATCTGGTGAGCCGCCATGTCGAAGTACGAATTCATCTCGGAGAACTGCTCGTCGTTCAGGTCACCACGAACCGTGTCGAGGGCTGAGCGCATGGCCGAGAGCCACGCGTCACGAGCCCTCTTCGTGATGCGAAATGGGGCGTGGCGCATTCGTAGGCGCGGGTGACCGCGCTCGTCCTGATAGGTTCGCGGTCCACCCCAGTACTGCTCGAGAAACAGCTCGAGATGACGCTTGGACTCCTCGAGGTCGTCGGGATACATCGGACGAAGTACCTCGTCGGTCTCGACGACGTTGTAGAAGGCATCTACCAATCGGACAAAGAACTGATCGCCACCGACCTGCTCGTACATCGAACGCTCCACGCCTCCACGTTAGAAGGTGTGTTCTAGACTGGTCCAAGTCTGAAGAGACGTGCGGGTGTAGCTCAATGGTAGAGCTCCAGCCTTCCAAGCTGGCCATGCGGGTTCGATCCCCGTCACCCGCTCCGCGGGGTGCTGTCGAATAGATGGCATCATTGCTGGCGAATTAGAAATGACTACCTACTCGCGAGGAGGTCGCGGATTCGATGGTGTTCGTTCGTCGTGCAAGGGCAGTCGGCGAAGGCTCGAGCTTCGCGCGGGTGACCGGCGTGGCGTCCGGTCGCTCAATCAGGAACATCGCGATTCTCAGTTTGGGCGTTGGTTAGGTGCGGGCAACGCGGCCGCCTGCGTGAACCGTGCCCATGCCTGGCTCAGCACGCCTTGCCCGTCAAACACCGGTCCCGGCGGGCGGCACATTCAACATCGAAACTCGTTGGTCGCCTAACGGTCGGCGGATCGCGTTCGAGTGGGACATGCGCGACAACAGTCAATCGACCCAAACGCGCTGGCGAAGATCTAGACAATCAACGTGGGCGGTACGGGACTTAAGGGCATTCGCCAAACGGGTTCGGGCGTCGGCTGTTCACCGCGTTTCCAACCCTGACGAGAGACGCCTCAGCGCGGCAGGTCGAAGTTGAAGACCGAGTTGTCGTAGTCGTTATACGACTCGTAGTCGAGCAACTCGTACAACTGGGCGCGAGTCTGCATCGCGGGCAGCATGGAATCGAGGCTTCCCTGTTCATTGATCGTGTCGAGTGCGACCGAAGCGACCCCCATCGCGAGACGAAGCAACGACACCGGGAAGATGACGATGTTGACGCCGACGTCCGCCAGTTGGGTGGTCGTGTACAGCGCGCTCTTGCCGAACTCGGTCATGTTCGCCAGCATCGGCACGTCGATCGCCGAGCGCACCGCTTCGAATTCGCCGAGGTCGAGCAGCGCTTCGGGGAATATCGCGTCAGCCCCGGCGTCGACCAGCGCCTTCGCTCGGTCGATCGCCGCCGAGAGTCCGTCCACCGATCGACTGTCGGTGCGAGCCATGATGAGCAGATCGGCGTCGCGTCGCGCGGTGACGGCGGCCCTGATGCGCTGTACGGCGGTCGCGACGTCGACGACCTGCTTGCCGTCCAGGTGGCCGCAGCGTTTTGGGTTCACTTGGTCCTCGATGTGCAGTCCCGCGACGCCCCCGTCTTCGAGCGACTGCACCGTACGGGCAACGTTCGTCGGCCCGCCGAAGCCGGTATCGGCGTCGACGAGGACGGGCAGATCGGTGACGCGAGCGATCTGACCACTTCGGGTGGTGACGTCGGCGAGGGTCGTCAGTCCGATGTCGGGCAGCCCGAGGTCCGCTGCGAGTACCGCGCCTGACACGTACACGCCGGCGAAGCCCTTCTCCTCGATCAACTTCGCCGACAGCGGGTTGAGGGCTCCGGGCATGACGAGCATCGCCCCGCTCGAAAGTTGGGCGCGAAGTCGACGGCGCTTCTCCGCGGGCGTCACGGACGAATACAGCATCAGATGAGTCCCTTGGAAGTCGCCAGCGACGTGAGCAGGCCAGGTTTCGCGGTGAACGTCAGATTGGTGAAGTCTGCGCCTTTGAGTGACGCCAGATTTTGGACGGCAGCGAGGAACCGTTCGATCTCCGCGTCGTCGAGCACACCGTCAGCAAGCGTGCGAAACTTCTCGACGTACTGCTCGCGTGCGAAAGGGCGGGCGCCGAGCGGGTGTGCGTCGGGCAGGGCGATCTCGTCGACCAGAACCGTCCCGTCGACCAGGGTGATCTCGATCCGACCGCCGAACGCTTTGTCGTCGGGATTGGAGGTGAGATAGCGACGACTCCACTCGGGGTCCTCGACGGTGCGCACCTTGCGCCACAGCTCGACGGTGTCGAGACGAGCCGCGCGGCTTCGGGCGTAGGAGGACTCGTGATGGAAGGTGCCGTCCTGGAAGGCGACCGTGAAGATGTAGGGCAGCGAATGGTCGAGCGTCTCTCTCGAGGCGTCGGGATCGTACTTCTCGGGGTCGTTGGCGCCCGAGCCGATGACGAAATGCGTGTGATACGACGAGTGGATCACCACGCTCGCGATCCGCGCGCCGTCGGTGAGTTCGCCGTAGCGCCCGTGCAGCCTTCGAGCGATATCGATCCAGGCCTGCGCCTGGTATTCGGCAGAATGTTGCTTCGTGAAAGAGGACAGGATCGCGGTCTTCGCTTCGCCGGGACCCGGCAGCGCGACGCTGTACCGCGCCTCAGGACCGTCGAGCATCCACGCGATGAAGCCGTCCTCGCCTTCGTAGATAGGTGTCGGCGAGGTCTGGCCGCGCATCGCCCGATCGACGGACTCGACGGCCATCTTTCCCGCGAAGGCCGGTGCGTACGCCTTCCACGTGGAGATCTCACCCTTCCTCGACTGGCGGGTTGCCGTCGTCGTATGCAACGCCTGGCCAATCGCTTGAAAGGTGGTTGCGCTATCGAGACCGAGCAGCGTCCCCAGGCCCGCGACGATGCTCGGCCCGAGGTGGGCGACGTGGTCGATCCTGTGCTTGTGCAGGCTCATGGCCCGCGCCAGATCGATCTGTATCTCGTACGCCGTCGCGACCGCGCGAATGACGTCACTGCCGTTGAGTCGCCGCTGCGCGCCCACGTGTTGGGCGACGGCGAGTAACGCCGGGATGTTGTCACCGGGATGGGAGTACTCCTCGGCCAGGAACGTATCGTGAAAGTCGAGCTCTCGCACCGCGACGCCGTTGGCCCAGGCGGCCCACTCCGGCGACACGCGCACCGTGCGGTCCTCTCCGGCAACGGTGGCTCCCGGCGCCGAGGGGTGTCGGAGCGACTGGTCCCGGGCGGCCGACACCGGCGCTCGGGTCAGCGACGCGGCGGCGACACCGGCGTTGTCGATGAACCGGTTGATGACCATCTCGGTCACCTCGGAACCTACGTTGACCGGATCAGTAGCGACCTCGGCGATCTTCCACGCGAGTTGGTCCTCACGAGTCAACCGTTCATCGCTACGGTGGGTGCGCACGAGGTGCTCGATCACGCCACGCACCTCGTCTCGGTCACGGGAGACGCTTTTCGATCGCGACACTCGCCCGCTTCAATTCGCCGACACACCAGTCCATCTTCGCAGCGGTCATTTCTACGTCGGTACCCGAGAGTTGCAGGGACGCGACCACCTTTCCGTCGCGGTCGTGCACTGGTACGGCCGCCGAGGCACCACCGAGCATGCGCTGACTTCGACCGACGACGTAACCCTGCTCGCGGATGACGCGCAGGTTCTCGATGAACTCCTCGGGCGTCATCGTCTCGCCAGTTCCGAGCCGGATTTCGGGCAGCGTGTTCAGAAGTTCCTTCACTTCGGCTGGCTCCATGTACGCGGCGAGTACTCGTGCGCCCCCGAGGTGCAAGGGCATCGGTTCACCGACGGGTAGTTGATAGCCCAGTGGCGAGATCCCCTCGAGCCGTACGAGAAGGACGGCGTGCATCTCGAAGCGCACGGCGAGCGAGGCGAAGAATCCACTGGTGTGGGAGAGTTCCTGTAACACGGGCAGCGAGACTTGCACGAGGTTGTTGGTGAGCAGGAACGAGTAGCCGTTGAGTAGCGAGGTGATGCCGATGGTATAGCCGTTGAGGTGCTGATTAGCGTAGCCAGAGCGCACCAGCACGTTGAGGATTCGTTGCGTCGTCGCCAGATGGTTGCCGGATTCACGCGCGATGTCGCTGAGTCGCAGTGGCACGCGTGATTCGCGAAGGACGCGAAGTATGTCAAGCGCCCGCTCGACCGAACGGGCGGGACCCGACGATTTGTGTTCGACTTGGTCGAACATCTCCGTGCGCGGCTCCTTCTCTTCTGGTGTCATGGGGCACCGCGACTAGCGTCGAGGGCGGTTCTCTGGGGTGACTCGATCGGCTGCTGCCACGGCGAGCGGGCGCCCACGTAAGAGTCGGGACCCAGGCGAAAGTGCTGCGCCTGCTCCTCGGTTTCGATGAACGGCAGATCCATGGGGAATAACGTATCGCCCCGGGGTCGGGCGCCCGCCTTGGATACGTGTCCCCACAGCGAGTGTCCCACGACCTCCTCGGCGAGCAGCGACGCGTCAATCAACTTATCGAGGTCGACGCCGTTGTCGATGCCCAACTCGTTCAGAAGGTCCACGAGGTCCTCCGTCGGGATCATCCGCGTCATCCGGCCGTGCCCGCCGTAGGGGCATCCGCCCATCCCGCCGACCGACGAGTCGAGGACGAGTGTGTAGTCCGGGCCGAGTACGCGCATCGCCTCGTACGCCGAGGTGAGCGCGGTGCCCCGAGCGTTGTGCAGGTGCAGGTGGACCGTGCGAACGAGGGGGAATCGCTCCTTGATCGCGCTCATCTGTGACGCCATGGCGTCGGGCGTGTTCCACGCCATCGGGTCTCCGATCCAGATCTTGTCTACGCTCACGCCCGCTGCGGTCCAGAGTTCGTGCTGACGTTCCAGCATCGCCATGCGGTACGACTCGTCGAACTGGCCCAGCCAGTTAGAGCCCCAGGCCGCGTTGATGGCGATGCCGGCAGTCGTCGCTCCCGACGCGACGGTTCGCGCGATCACCGAGGGCCACGCGTCGATCTCGTCCTGTTGGGACCGGTTGGTGTTGCGCCGCACGAAGACGTCACAAAGATGCACGAGCGTTCGAGGAAGTTCCGACGGCTCGCTCAGCGGCGGCATGTAGCGGGCCATCCGCTCGCGACCCCGCTCATTCAGTGCAAGCGCCGTGTAGGTGACGCCAGCGACCGGCGTGAAGCGCGAGACGATCTCGTCGACGTGGGCCATCTGCGGGGTCCATTTGGGGCTCACGAACGATCCCACCACGATGGTTTTGAGTCCGGTGTGCGAGAGAGCGTCGAGCAGGCGCAGCTTTTCGTCGACCGAAATGTCGGCACTCTCTATCTGCATGCCCTCGCGCATGCCTTCCTCGATGATCTCGACCTTGGGGTAAGAACTCTTCGCCATCACGTCATCCTTCCTCGTCGTCGGTGGTTGTTGATCGTCAGACCGCATGCTGCTCGCGCAGCGTAGCAATCTCATCATCTGAATAGCCGAGTTCTCTGAGCAAGACATCAGCGTGCTCACCGAGTCGCGGAGGCGGCATCGACGGTGAGAGTGGCGAGCCGTTGACGTGCACCGCGCTCCCGAGAACCTTGACGACGTCTCGCTCGCCTATACCGACCGGCACCTCATGGATGAGTTTGCGGTGACGGACCTGGTCCTGGTCGAGCGCTTCACGAAGGTTAAGCAGCCTGCCGGCGGGCACACTGACTTTGGCCAAGAGCCACTCCCATTCTTGGGCACTCTTCAACTTCAGCGCCGACTCGAGCTCGGCCGTCAGCTCGGGACGATTGCGCTTTCGCTCCTCGCGGTTGACGAACCGTGGATCGGCGAGAAGATCGTCACGTCCACAGACCGAACAGAGTGCTTCAAACTGCTTTTGGGTATTGGTCGCGATGTTGATCGGTCCGTCGCCGGTCTCGAAGGTTCCCGACGGCGACGACGCCGCGTTGTCGTTGCCGTAACGAGCGGCGGGCTGTCCGCTGATGAGCTGTTCGGACACGACCCAGCTCATCGCCGTGAGAGCGGTGTCAAGCATGGACACGTCGAGAAAACAACCGGTGCGGTCATAGGATCGCTTCGCGAGTGCGGCGCTCACCGCCATTGCGGCGGCGTAGCCACCCAGGGTGTCACAGACGGGGAAACCCACTCGCACGGGCCCACCGGATTCGAACCCCGTCACCTCGGCGATACCGGCGAAACCCTGGATTATCTGGTCGTACGCGGTGCGTTCGGCGAGGGGGCCGGTCTGACCGAATCCGGTCACCGTGCAGTAGATCAGTTCCGAATTGATCTCGTGAATCCTCGCCCACGAGAAACCGAGGCGTTGGAGCACGCCGGGACGCATGTTCTCGAGCAGCACGTCGGCGGAGCGAAGCAGCCGCACGAAGACCTCACCGCCCTCCCGACTCTTCAGATTGACGGTGATGGACCGCTTGCCCGAGTTCTGTGCGAGGAACGACGGTCCCATGCCCGCAGCTTTCAAGACGTCGGAATTGCCAAAATCCCGGGCGAGGTCACCGGTGTCGGGAATTTCTATCTTTATGACGTCTGCACCCATCAGACTCAACTGATATGCCGCAAAGGGCCCCGCGAGCACCGTGGTCAGGTCCAGTACGCGGATCCCGCCCAATAAGTCAATCACGATTCGTTCCTTACCTAGGGGCTGGCGTCCGCCGACGCCGGGCGCAATGTGAAACTGCTATCTCGAAGACATTGCGCCGTTTCTCCGGCGGTCGCCTGCGGGTCGTCGACCGATGTGGGATGGTCAGGCACAACCCTGACCATCCCACATCGAGCAACTGCACTTCAAACAGCGGACTACGAACCGCGGCCGATCAACCTTCCTTGGCGACGACGGCGGCCAACTGGGCCGGCGTGACGTACGTCTTGAGAACGTTGTTGAGCTGCGAGTCGAAGCCCAGCATCTGGAAGCCACTGAACACGTTGTGGAACTTGTTGAAGTTGTCGTTACCAGCGGCGCCGTCGTAATTGATCTTCTTGCCCTTGTGGATGAGAACGACGCACGTCGCGTACGTTCCACAAGTCACGCCCGGTGGGTTCGAGACCTTTAAGACGTCTTTCACCCAGACCTTCGGGTTGGTGGACTTCGCGTAGGTCATCGCCAGCGCAGCGATCACGACGGAGTCGTACTCGTTGAACGTGGTCGGGATGATCGAGGTGGTCCGCCAAACGAGCTGGTAGTCCGCCAGGAAGTGGTTGTACGCGTTGTCAGAGGTCGTCGGCGTGGCCGGCAGGGCCGCGATCAGGTTGGTCGACGCCGTCGGTCCGAATGACTTGGCGTAGGAACCCTGCGGTGCTGACTGCAGGTCGTCACCGATCCACGGGATGTTCATGTAGCCGAGCTGCTGGCCACCGGTGAACAGCGTCGCGGCGGTCTGGGTGTCCATCGAGTCGAAGACGACCTGAGGCTTGCCCGCGAACGCTTGCGTGAGCTCTGAACTGTACGACGACTGACCAGGGGTCAGTGTGATGTTCTGCTGAATCGTGCCACCCAAGGCCTTGTACGCCGCCAGGAGAGGTGCGATGAAGCCCTGGGAGTTCGACGAGTTGTCAAACATCAACGACGCCGTCTTCCAGCCGTGAGCGATCGCGTACTGCGCCATCGCGATTGACTCGTTGGAGTCCGACGACGACGTACGGAACACGTAGGGGTACTGCATGTTGTCCAGCGTGGTCAAACCACCGACCATGAAGTCAACGACGTTGTTGGGCTTGAACTGGTTGATGACACCTTCGATCGTCGGCGAGAACGGCCCGACGATGACGGTCGGGTGACTCAGCATCAACTTTCGGAACGCCGGAAGGACGTCCACCGAGTCGGCGGCGTCGTCCACGTACGAGGCCTTCAGCTGGTGACCCAAGACACCACCGTTGTGGTTTATCTCGTAGACGCCAACGGCAACGCCGTGAACGCCCCACGTTGAGAGCAGCGACTTGGCCCCCGTGAACGGAAAGATCCCGCCCACGATGAGCGGCGCGCGCTTGTTGCCGGCGCTCGCGACGCCACTACTCAGTCCGACAGCGACGAGCGACGAGACCATGGCCAGTACCACCATCGCTCTAGCTCCGCCATGGCGGCCCCTTTGCTTTCTCATAATCTTCATTCGGCACTTCCCCCTTTTGTTTGTTTCGCTTACTGCACGATCGTGGGAATTTCCCACTTCTACGAATGTGTCGCTCCAGCGCGACCCAGGAAGATTGCCGCCAGATCCAGCGCTGCGATCTCCTGTGCGGGACCGTGCACGTGATTGGTGCCCGCGACGAAGATGTGCACGTAGTTCGAGTGCTTCAGCGCTCGCTCGACATTCTGTTCGACGACGAGCACCGCGGTACCGGACTTCGCGATGGTCTCAACCTGGTTCCACACGACGTCGGTGTACGCGGGTGACAGACCAGCGGTCGGTTCGTCGAGCACGATCACCGTGGGTTCGACCATGAGCGAGCGGGCGATCGCGAGCAAGTTCTGCTGCCCGCCCGAGAGGAAGCCGGCTCGCTTGTCGCGAGCCTTCTTCAAGTCGGTGAAGATGTCCAGAATGTCTTCCATGCGCTCGGACGTATTGCCCTTGGCGGCGAAGCCACCGACTTCCATGTTCTCGCGCACCGTGAGCCGGGGAAAGACATTGTCGTTCTGAGGCACGTAGACGAGTCCATTGCGCGGTATCAGGTGACCGGGCATCTTGGTGATGTCCTTGTCGTTCACGAGGATCCGTCCGGTCGACGCACGAAGGACGCCGACGAGGGTCTTAGCGAACGTCGACTTGCCCGCACCGTTGGGTCCGATGATCGTCGTTATCGCCCCGACGTCAGCCGTTAAGGAGATATCGGTGATGATCGGAATGCGACCGTAACCGGACGTGATGTTCTCAGCTATGAGTGCTGGCATCGATGACCTCCCCCAAGTACGCCTGTACGACTTCTGGATTCGCGCGAAGTTCACTGAGCTTGCCGGTCGCCAGCGTCTTGCCCTCGGCGAGGACGATCACGTTGTCACAAATCTTCTCGACGACGTTCAGGTTGTGCTCGATCATGAGGATCGAGACGCCCTGGTTCTTCAGATCAAGGATGTGGCCGCCGATCCGGTCGATCAACGCGGGGTTGACGCCGGCCATGGGCTCGTCGAGCAGCAGGATCGACGGCGACGCCATCACCCCTCGAGCGATCTCGAGCAGCTTCTTCTGGCCACCCGAGAGTTCCTTCGCTCGAGCGTCGCGCAACTCGTAGAGTCCGTACGTCTGGAGGATCCCGGCGGCGCGCTCGATGTTCGTGCGCTCCTCGCGCTTCACGCGACCGGGGCAAAAGAAAATGTCGAACAGCTTCTCCCCCGCTTGGTTCTTCGGTGCGACGAGGAGGTTCTCGAGCACAGTAAGACCTCCGAGTTCGCGCGACAGCTGGAAGGTCCGCATGAGACCCATGCGGGCGATCTTCGCGTTATCCCAGTTAGTGACGTCCTCGCCACCGATCTGCATATGGCCGGCGTCGCTCTTCATGGCGCCCGACAGGATGTTGACGACCGTCGTCTTTCCGGCGCCATTGGGTCCGATGAGCGCAGTGATCAAGCCCTTGGTCACGTCGAACGTCGCTCCGTTGACCGCCTTCACGCCGAGGAATGACTTCTCGATTCCCTGACAGCTGAGGATCGGCGCCTCTGACGTCTTCGGAGTGCTCGATGGCGCGTCGACGGTCATAACGACTCCTTTGATTCGGCGCCGACCGGCGCTTGCGCGGCGACCGGTTCAGGGACGTTGGTAAAGAACCCGGGCAGCAACTTGGAGCTACGACGAAGCGGCTCGGGCACCATGCCCTGGGGACGAAACCAGAGCATCAACATCAGGACGATGCCGATGACGACGGTGTCGATGTATTGAATCAGCCCGGGGTGCCCGGGAATCTCGGGTAGGAAGGCGGGAAGGTGGATGAGGAGCGTCTCGACGAGCAGCGACCCCACGAGCAATCCGATGTTATTGCCAACACCACCGACGATGATGACGGCGAACACCACGAAGGTCTCACCGGGCAGCCACGCGGTCGGGTTGAACGAACCGCCGAACTGGATGATGAGCCCGCCGCCAACACCGGCGAAGAACGAACCGATGAGCATCGAGGTCAACTGGTAACGAAACACGCCCTTGCCCAACGCTGCGGCGACACCCGGATCGTCACGGATCGCCCGCATGGTCCGGCCCATCGGCGAACGGGTGATCCGACTCATCACGAACCAAAGGATCATTGCCACGACGCCCGTAAGACACGCGAAGAACGGGACGAAGGAGTTCGTGGTCAGCTTGAGGGCATTGGCGAACGGCTCAGGGACGTTATAGAGACCGTCGGCCCCGTTGAACAATGGGATGAAGTTGATGGAGACGTCGTAGAGCACGAGCGACAGCGAGATCAGCACCATGGCGAGGTAGTCGGTTCGAAGTCGACGTAACGTGATCAGCGCCACGAAGAACGCCAATGCGCTCGCCGCAACCCCCCCGATGATCAGGTTGATCGGGAAGGGCAGCGACATACCGAGGATGTAATGCTGGCCCACGCCCACTGAGTTCGGATTCGCGGGATTGCCCAGACTCACCGCACCGGTCACGTACGCACCGACCGCGACGAAGCCGATGTAGGCGAAGTTGAGGATGCCCGCCTCGCCGTATTGGATGTTGAGACCCATCGCGAGGATGAAGTAGTCGAACAGGAAGAAGACGAGCGTGAAGAGGTAGAACCAGAATGCGGACATGGCTAGGCCTTTCCCGGCCGCGCGAACAGGCCACTGGGTCGGAACAGAAGGGTCAGGATGAGGATCGCAAACGCGACGTCGAGTTTGTATCCGGGATTGATATAGACCGCCGACACCTCGGTCGCCAGCCCGATCAGCACGGCGCCCGCCATGGCACCGTAGATACTTCCTACGCCGCCGACGATGACGGCGGCGAAGATCACGAAGAGGAAGAGTTCACCCGATGCGGGGGTGAGGTTGCCTTCGGTGATGGCGAGCACCGTCCCGGCGAGACCGGCCATCATCCCCGAGAGGAACCAGGTGATCGTGGTGATCGCCTTGGTGTCGATACCACTCGTCATCGCGAGCGTCGTGTTGTCCGACATCGCGCGCATCGACTTTCCCAGGCGTGTGGTCTTGAGCATGATGCTGACGAGCAACATCAACACGATGGAGATCGCCATCACGATCAGCTGATTCCTCGTGAGCAGGAACGGTCCGATGTGGAGCACCTTTTCGATGGGCATGTTGTACGAGCGGACGTTCGCGCCCCAGAACGAGTAGACGACGTTCAAGAGAATCAGGGAGAGACCGAAGGTGACGATCAGGACGTAGAACGTCTTGTCGAACCGCTTGGCGAACGGGCTCAGGAGGAATCTGTTCAGCAACAGCGCGATGACTCCCATCCCGATTGAACCGGCGACGAGGGCGATCCATATGTTGATGTGCATGAATCCCGTATTGAACTCGTAGGTTATGTACGAGCCGAGAGCCATGAAGTCCCCGTACGCGAAATTGATGTAGTTCGTGATTCCGAACTGCAGGCTCAAGCCCACCGCCGCGATCGCGAGCACCGATGCCGTTACCAGCCCGAAGCCAAAGGCCAACCAAAACTGCTGCATCCCACCCCCGTCGAGATTCTGAAATCTTTTCAGCACAACCAAACTTGATAGTTCCTATCACCTTTGAGCCCGACGGGTTATTACGGAGTTCTTAACTTTCTGAGGAACCTCTTAGAAACCCAACCGGCACCCTTGGGAAACCTTGTGGGCCTTGGGTGTTCGTCGGAGCGTCGCCCGTGATGACGGGTGTCACAAGATCGGACGGTGCAACGATCTGTGCGCCGATGAAACTACTGACGGGCGACCACTTCGCCGTGGACGAGAATAAACACGCCGTCGGGCTCCTCGCTCCATCGCAGGAACGCGGCGGCGATCTCCTCGAGTGCCGTTCGGTTCACGAGGCCGTATTCGATGCATTGCGTCGCGAAGTCACTCTGAACAACGCGCTCGGCCCAGAGCCCGCCCCACCACGAGCGCTCCGCAGGCGTCTCGTACGTCCACGTCGACGACGACACCTTCAAATCCGTGAAGCCCGCCGCTGCGGCCCATCCCTTCAACATTCGTCCCGCGTCGGCTTCGGCGCCGTTGCGTCGCGTCAACTGGTGGTAGATATCGAGCCATCGAGACAACACCGGATCCTTCGGCGCCCACACGAACCCACCGAAATCCGCGTCGCGCACCGCCACCAACCCTCCCGGTTTGACGACCCGGCGCATCTCTCGAAGCGCCGCGATCGGCTTGGTGAGGTGTTGGAGCACCTGATGGGAGAAGATGACGTCGAATGTCGCGTCCGCGAAGTCGAGCGCGTAGACGTCGCCGACTCGAAACGACAGATTGCTCCGTTCCGGTTGTGCGTACTCCGCGCTCGCCAGTGCCACGACATCGCTGGAGCGGTCGATACCGACGACCGTTCCCTCGTGCACGAGCCCCGCCAGGTCAGCCGTGATCGTTCCCGGTCCACAACCGACGTCGAGCAGCGCCGCGTCGTGGGTCAGGTGGGGCAAGAGGAACGCGGCCGAGTTCTCTGCCGTTCTCCAGGTGTGGCTGCGGAGCACGGACTCGTGGTGACCATGGCTGTATCGATCAGACGACATCTTTGGAGATTAGGTCAGCGCCCACGAACAGAGCAAGGTCTCACCTATCGATGAGGTGCGTCGTGCTGCAGTGGCACTGGTCAGACCTTCGTCGGCGCACCAGTTGGCGCTTCAGCCCTCACGTGCAAGCGTCGGACAAACAACTCGAACGACGAGGGCGGAGCGGTTTCGAGGAATGGGCAACGTGGTGCGGCCCGCTTTCATGCACCAGCCAACGGTCGGACGGTGACGTTCACCGCTTCATTGATCGGGTGACAAGCGGTGTACTCAAGGGTCAGGTGCAGTGCACGATCACCGACATGATCCTTCGTGGTGTCCACCAAGCGCAGTTAATGCGGCGGACGGCATCGTCACCATTACCAAGGTTGCCGCAGCCTCTCCTTCCAATGACGATGGGCTGCGTTACGTTCTCAACGAAAGGGGGAAGCGAGTCAAAACGCTTCCGCTGGTCAATTCTCTCATGATCGGAGCGACGGGCATCTCTGTTACCAACCTATTGAGGTGAAGGACGGCTTGGTGGTTGAGGTTGACCTCAACTATGACGGCAGCAAACTAGTGGTGACGAGCATTCCACGGAGTCGACAGGTCAAGCGCCGAGGAGACAACTCTCGCTGGCGACCAGTATCGGGTCAAAATCCGCTACACGGTCGAGTGTCCCCACGGTTCTGTCGACGTGTGGCTCAGCCCCCACAAGGAGAGCGGTGACGATGGGCGGAGGATCGCAGAGAACCACCGGGTCTTTCCCGAGGGCGATCCAGTGTTCACGGAACTTTACGGTACAGGTCGCAATACCTCAGAGGGTGACAACGCCCATCACAAAGACACATATCCCACAAGCGGGCCCAAGGTGTTGGTCGAACAGCCCTTCTCTTTGACGTGCATCTGTACTTCATCGTCGAGAACGCCAAGCCGTGGTACTTTCAAGTGGGGGGTGGAGATTGGTTGACCCGCTACTCCACGGCACTGCACTCGTAGAAAGTGGCTCGGCTCGACTCCAACGTGCCAGCTCAGTCGGCCACCACTAATCGTTCAAAGCTTACGGCGTTGACTACCCATCACTAATGTCCCAACCTCGCGACCACTCTGTCGAGAGCTGGAGGTGACTGTTCAATGGGCTCTCGTTGGGTCCGATTCGAATCAACTCCTATGAGAATCTGGCGGCTGGCATTTCTCAATGCAAATCTCCATCCGCCACTGTGCATCTCTTCTCGCGCCGTCACCACGGCAGCTTGTATCTGAGAGGTCCTTTAGATGCGCGCCGCAATCAAAGTGGGAACGGCGACCAGCAGGCCACCGAGGAGCGCGGCTCCAAGCGCGGTATCGGCCGGGGTGATTACCGTTAGTTCGAGCACAAGCAAGAAACTACGCTGTGCTGTCACAAATCAGCAAGCGCAGCTGCGAAGTCCGCTGTGTGAAAATTACCGAGAAATCGTGTGAAGATTCCGAGACCAAGAAATTTCTGTGCCCTTCAATCAGGGGTTATGTAATTCGCCAGCACCCCTCCGCGTGAAGGCCGTTTTTCGGATCGTCTGATTGAGAATCGAATCCGGGATTAGGTCGGCGGCCATGAAGATTCAGAGCCTCCAATCACAGGCTCGGTCCCGGTGATTATTGCGTCAGTTGATTGGGCGGTCCCGATCAGCCCAGAAGGGTTGGCGCAACTTGAACTTTTGTAGTTTGCCGGTTGCCGTGCGTGCCAGTTCGTCATGGAATTCGATCGACGTCGGTGTCTTGAAACCCGCGAGATGCTGACGGCAGTACTTGATCAACTCTTCCTCGGTGACCATCGCGCCCGCGGTCAAGACCACGAACGCTTTCACCGTCTCGCCCCACTTCTCGTCGGGCACGCCGATGACCGCCACTTCGGCGACGGCGGGGTGGCTGAAAAGGACGTCCTCGACCTCGATCGACGAAACGTTCTCTCCACCCGAGATGATCACGTCCTTCAATCGGTCGCTGATGACCAAGTACCCGTCGTCGCCGATCTCACCGCCGTCGCCCGTGCGGAACCAACCTTCATCGAAGGTCGCCTCCGTGGCCTCGGGCTGATTCCAGTACCCCTCCATCACCACGTTCGAACGGGCGAGGACTTCACCCAACGCAGAGGTGCGGATCGTCGCACCGAGCGCCGCGGTGCCCGCGCGGTTCAACTTCGCCGCGCGATCCTCGGCGTCGAGGACGTCCCACTCAGCACGCGAGCGATTGGTCGTGAGAAGGGGTGAAGTCTCGGTGAGGCCGTAGATCTGGATGAACTCCCATCCGAGCACCGACTCGACCTGAGCGACGGTCCTCGTCGGAGGTGGAGCGCCGGCCACGATGATACGTACCCGATCACGTCCGGGGATGTCGCCGTTCCAGTCCAGCGCCGCAGTGAGTACGGCGTTCACTACCGTGGGTGAAGCGCACATGATCGTCACGCCGTGACGCTCGACGCGTCGAAGTATCTCGTTTCCGTCGATCTTTCGCAGCACGATATGTTGCGCGCCGAGTCCGGTCATCGCGAACGGCATGCCCCAACCGTTGGCGTGGAACATCGGCAGCGTGTGCAGGTACACGTCGCGGTCGTTGACACCGGTGTGCAGCGCGAAGGTGGTGGCGTTGATCCAACTGTTGCGGTGCGTGATCTGCACACCCTTGGGGCGTGCCGTCGTACCGCTGGTGTAGTTGATGGTCGCCGTCGCGCCCTCGTCGGGCTCCCAGGGCCTCGGCTCGACGCCGAAGTCGTACTGTTCGGCGTCGCTCGACGCACCGAGGACGAACTTGTGCGCGCACGCCACCTCGGACAAGGCCTCTTCCAGTTCAGGATCGATCAGAAGAACGCTGGCGCCGGACTGCTCGACGATGTAGGTGACCTCCTCTTTGGTCAGGCGGAAGTTGATCGGCACGAGGATCCGGCCGTAGTTGGCGACGCCAAAAAAAGACGTGAGCAGCCGCGCACTGTTGTGCGACACGATGGCGACCCGAGCGCCCGGTGCGACGCCCAGTCGGTCGAGGCCCGCGGCTTGGGCTCGCACGAGCTCGCCTACCCTCGAATAGGTCAGCCCCAGCAGTTGTTCGGCGGGTTGGTCCGGTTCGTCGACGATCCCGATCCGGTCGCCGTAGACGGTGACGGCTCGGTCGAGGAAGTCCCTCGTGCTCAATGGTACGAACATGCCAGTACCCGCCTTTCGAGTGCAGCAACCCGTGGCGACGAACCGTGCTGGCGTGCAACCCCACCCAGCGCAGTTCCGCGGTGACGGTCGATCGCGTCATGCCTCCATCGCAGAATCCATGACGGGAGTGTCTGCACTGTTTGAGCGTAGCAATGAGTGACTTCGAAGCCACGCGGAACGAACGCGTCGACGGATCCGCTTCCGCCGACGGCGTGACGCTTTCGGTTATTTTCGCGAGGTCGTCGTTCGAGGCGGCTCGGTCCACGACGGAGCTCGCTTTTCCAAGAAGGAGGCCATCGACTCCTGCGCGTCGGGGATCTGGCTCGCGGCGGCCATGACTTCTACCGCGTAGTCGTAGGCATCGGACTGGACCTGATCGATCTGCGCGTAGAAGGCGTGCTTGCCTATCCCCTTCGACGCGGGACTCCCCCGCGTCACGCGATGCAGCAAAGCGGCAGTCGCCTTTTCGAGTTCCGCCGCCGGCACGACCTCGTTGATGAGACCCCACGACGCGGCGGTACGTGCGTCGATTTCGTCACCGCTCATCGCCATCTCGAGGGCGCGCTTCCTGGAGATCGAGCGACCAACCGCCACCAGCGGCGTCGTGCAGAACAAGCCGCCCCGGCCGCCGGGCGTGCAGAATCTCGCCTCCTCCGAGGCGACCGCGAGGTCGGCGGTCGCGACCAGCTGACAACCCGCGCCGGTCGCGAGTCCTTGCACCATCGCGACGACGGGTTGCGGAATTGACTGGATCGTCGTCATCAAACGTGTGCACTTCTCGAAGAGCCGGCGAACGTCACGTAGATCGATCCCGGCCATGTCGGAGAAGTCGTGTCCCGCGCAGAAGACGGGGCCGCGGGCGGCGAGAATGACGCCGGTCGCCTCGCTTTCACCGGCGTCAGCGAACGCCCGGGTCAACTCCTTGATGAGTCCACGGGTGAGGACGTTGCGACGTTCGGGGCGGTTCAGCCAGATCGTGATCGTGTCGCCGGATCGATCAACCTGTAACGATTCCTGCTCGCTGCTCACCATGCACGCTCCTCCACGAACCTTGAACCTGATTGTATAGGTGCGGTACTCGAAGAACGAGGGAGCGACTGTTCGCCGTTTCGACGTAGCGTGGCGCTGCGCTCTCCCTGAAAACGTCAGACGGTAGCGAACACTCGTGTATCGAGCTCACCGTCTTGAACGTCGGCGTGCCAATGACCGCCGCCGAAGACGATGATATGGCTCCGCGTTGTTCAGTTTCGAGGAACACTGGGGCCGTCACGCGCGATTCTCAGCCGGACAGCACGCCGTCGACCCATTCGAAGTTGAGGCTCCGGCCACGAACAACGTCGGGCCGTTACTCCTCGTTCGTCAAACCGCCGGTAGGATGAGCGACTTTGTCGGCTTGATCAGCGTCGTGAAGTCCTTCGTGCTCGGAGTTCGGCTGAAAGCCGTAAGCGTCGCGCGCGACGAATATCCCGATCCGTTGTCCAGGACCCACGAGACGACGAAACCATCATGGTTGACGCACGTGGTCTGGTTCGTTGGACCCTGGGACTGCGTGAGGCATCGCACAGGACCGAAATCCTTTGATTCGTGCGTGGTGATCGTCGAGGGCTTGGACGACTTTATTCCCATCATCTCCTGAAGCGTCTGCAGTACGTACGTCGGTACGAAGCCCGTATCTTGCATCGCGAAGCCGTTCGACGGTAGATACGGACTGGGTCTCTGAATCGTGCGACCTGCCGCCTTGATGAGCGAAGCGGGAAGGACCACCGGCGTCCAGGCGTGACCTCCGTCCACGGTCGCTTGCAGAACCAGGCACTCACGACCGAGGTGGCACGTCGCCGTTCCAAGTGCCCATCCGTAGTCGGTGGTGGCGAACGATGCGGACAACGGCGTGAAGTGCGAGAACCCGTTGGAGGCAACGTGGGGATTCGCGTTCCTGGAGGGGCTGTTTTCAGCGCTCAGTCGCCCGATCATGAAGACGCCGACCATGCTCACGATCACCAGGACGGCCGTGACCCAACGAAGCCTCATCACTTCAAGATAGGCCCGCGCTTGATCCCTGACCCATCACAGCGAGGGCTGACAGGCCTTGAGCCCCGACTTGGTTCCCCGTGCTTCCTTGCCGGGGAAGAACGACGTCACCAGGCCGTCCAGCGCACAGGATCGGCCGTTCAGCGCAATGTTGCCGCCAGGGCGCGACACCACGAACTCGCCGGGGCATTCATCCGCGCGCGCACTCCAGATCACCTTCCCGCCGGCCTGACTGGCGACCGAGATCCTGTACAACAGTGAGTCCTCCATGCACATGCCGCCCGGTGCGCTGCGCAGGAGAGCGATCGCGCTACGGAGGTGTTTCACCTGTGACGCGTTGAGCGTCACCACGACCGGACCGCTCGACTGGTTCATGAGAGAAATTCTCGCGTAGCCCGTCAGCGTCACGACGCCCGACGTCGGGAGGTACACGACGTGGACGGGCAGCCACACGACCGCAACGTCAACGCGCAGTTCCTGACGCCCTGCGCCGAGCGACCCGGTCGTGTAGGTGGCGCCGCAGTACGCCGCGTGACGATCACGACAGAGCGGAAGAATCGAGAAGCTGGATGAAACACGGTTTCCGCCGTCGGTCGTCGAAGAATCACCCTGCCACTGACTCGATGGGAAGTGGGACTTGGCAAAGCCCTCGACGTCGAACGAGGAGGGCAACGTGAAATATCTCGTGACGTCCGCCATGTGGGCGAGGCCCAGGCTTCCACTCACGGGTTGCAGCGGCGTGGTGGGCTTGGCGATCGGTGTGGCCAGCGCAGGGAGGGGAATCTTCGAGAAGAGCGACGTGGCGTAACCGTTCGCCGAGACCAACGCACGTCGCGTCGTGTCGTGTCCAGCGACGGGGTTGGCCGTCGATGTCCGCGCCGCTCCCGCGACCGCGGGCGCGAACAGGGTCGCGGCGAGCACCAGCGAAACGACCACGGGAGCAGAGCGAAGGGTCGCGATTGCCCTCATTGACTCATCCCCCACGAGCCCGAGGCTCCGTTCACGAAGGGCGTCACGTCAACCGCAGAGCAAACGAATGCCATCACGCGGGTTGACGTGAACCGCGTCGCTCCCGCGAGCCCGATCTGGAACACCCTCGAAACCGGACATGGTGTCGGGCCGATCTCGATCCAGACGAGATTGAAACTCGCGACACCCGTACGAGACGAAAGATCGACCACAGGTGGACGGATCGTCGTGGACTTCGATACCGGACCGACGTAACCCCCCGCGTAACTGGAGAACGTATCCCTGATCGCGGCGACGCTTCCCGGCGTCATCACACGCTGCAAACTCGACTGAATGGCCAGGTCTCGGTGGTCTTCCAACGGGATCCGGACCCGCGGGTACCCAGCCAGCGCGCACGTCGAAGGTCCCCTGTTGTGCACGAGGACTCGAAACGCACGGTGGCCAAGCCCTGCATTCAACTCGAGCGTGAAGTGCAACGCGCTGAGTGCGCACGGCGGCGGCGCCGACGAAGCGCCAGCCAGGTGAGCCGTCGTCGGGAAGACGACCGACGAGATCGCGACAGAAACCGTGAAGGCAGCCACTCTCGTGCTTCGCCACCGAGATCCGTTGACCACGCCGAGCACCACGCGACACTGCGTTCTCTGCCTCACAATCTGACTATGTCACGAGACGACGGATTCTTACGTGGTGCCAACGCGCGAAAGAACTTCCGCGGAGGGTTGGCGGTATCCGGACGGACGCCGCCACGTGAGCGGTAGCGGCGGAATCGACGTCTCGAAATGAGGTCAGTAATGATCCCGATTCACGGACCCTTCGCGGTTACCATCGTCAGTCATGGACTTCGACAGCGGGGGCGCTGTGCCGGAAGAGGACGACGCCGTGGCCAACAACACGCGGCGCTCGGTGTTCCTCCTCGGACTGGGGATGTTCGGCGCCATCTTCATGATCAACGTCCTGCTTCTCATCGCGTACGAGGTGACCTCGCCGCACGTCGCGAACTTGGGGATACTCGCCCCCGTCCTCACCGTCCTGCTGCCGATACTCGATATTCTCGTCGTGCGCCGCGTCGGCAAGAAGCAGTTCCCGGAACTGTCCGAGATACTCTCTCGCTTTCCATTCAGCGTGCCGGGCTATCCGACGTGGATCTACTCCCTGCTGCTGCTCGGCAGCGCCGCCATTTCGGGCTTTCTCATGAGCCGGCCCTGAGCCGGTCGTGCTGGCGACCTGTCAACTGACGACCGGATCAGGTCGCCGCACCGTCGAGGAAGGCGCGTACCTCGGTCGGCGTCTTCAATTCGACGAGGACGTCGGCGCGGCCGAATTGTTCGAGGGCGGCGTCGAGGAGAGGACGGGTCTGGCTCGGATAGCGCCACACCCAGAGCAGGAAAACGAGGTCCAGCCGTTCGGGGCACCCGGGTGATTGGACCGCCCGACCCCGATTGGTAAGGCACCGTCGCAGCGCCCGGTACGTGCACGTCCAACGTGACGGCGCCAGCACGATGATGGTGTCCGCGCGCCCAAAACGAAGGTCGAACGTGGCGGCGTAATTGCCGTCGGCGATCCAACGATCGCCCGATAGATGCTCGCTCTGGCGCTCGCGCCACTCGTCCTTCGGCGTTTCCATCCAATCGGGACCCCAATAGAGATGGTCGAGGTGGACGACCGGCAGTCCGGTGCGTCGACCGAGTTCATTGGCGAAGGT
>Ga0209385_1000058_pt1 | contig 37508 bp, 29 predicted proteins | sample NGEPerB_FD_184506 | JGI IMG/M metagenome (GOLD analysis project Ga0209385, IMG submission 184506) | Arctic peat soil microbial communities from the Barrow Environmental Observatory site, Barrow, Alaska, USA - NGEE PermafrostAB12-B... | ecosystem: Environmental > Terrestrial > Soil > Wetlands >... | reverse complement strand
GGCCGGAGACCTACGATCGGCTGGTCGCATTGTGAGAAACACCGCAGATTGAATGCCAAACACCGCCCTCGCCGAAAGGCTCCTAGCATTCCTTTCAACCGGCCGGGTGTGCCTGTTTGCGGGCGCCGGAGTCGGTACGCGCGCCAGGCTCCCCGGTTGGGAGGCCTTTCTTTCTCATCTCGCGACTGAGGCACGACCATATGAACCCGCGTATGCCGCTGCTATGGATGCGGAAATTGCCCGCCGCCGCTTCGACGAGGCCGCGCATCTCTTTCTTCGTTGCAAGGACATCCCAGCCGGCATAAAGCAGACGGCTCTGGTAGCGCCATTCCAGAACTACGACGCCTCGCGCCTCACTGGCCTAGCCTCACTCAGGTTCCAAGGAATCGTAACGACGAACTATGACCGTGCTCTTCATGACGCCTACGACTCACTTGACTTCAAGCCGCACACCGCCGAAGGCGCCAACCGTGCACCGCTTCATGTCGAGAGGAACGATGGCTCGATGCAGAGCGCAATGCGATGGAAAGGCTTCTTCATCGCACGCATCCACGGTAACGCCGAAAATCCAGACTCCATCGTCCTCGCTACCGAGCACTTTGAACAACTTGAGGGCGACGGGGCCTACCATGATTTCCTCGCCTACATTCTCCGCAACTTCGACAGCCTTTGGGTCGGCTTCTCGTTCACAGACCCAGCTATCAACGGGGTTCTTTCAAGCATCGCAACCCGAGTCCCGAAACCTATGCCAGGAACGCACATAGCGCTCCTTCCACAAGGCCACGAGACGGCGTTGCGGTCGCGGCTGGCTGAACTAAACATCGAAGTCGTCACATACGATCCAGCGGATGACCATCAAGCCCTGTGGGATCTATTTCAAGAAGTCCATCGCCTTGAGCGGCGGCCGGCACCTCTCGCCGCACGAGACCTCCATAAGGGTGCATCGACTCTGACACGATTCCTCGCAAGTTCCTACGCGCGCCTATCGGTCCCAGGAGAGATCTTACCTTTGAGGGAAGTCGTCATCGAAGGCATCGTTTCACAGCTAATAGCGGACGCAGGAGTCGACTTTGTGACCCCTAGCTCGCTCTTCGAGCGCCTGCGACCGCTCGTACCTCTTCCCGCCGACCAGCTCCGCACGTCTCTGGACAGGGCCCTCGAGGGACTGGTAAAGGCAGGGCTCTGCATCCTCCTAGAGGGTCACATAGGCCTAGCAAAGCCACTCCCGAACCGGCTATCAGAAGCTCTTGATCAACTTGTCACGCGCATTTCCGCTCGACTCAAGGTGAGAGAAGGGCAGAACATTAGTGGCACCGACCTACTCATTCTCAGGCAAGGCCTCGACGAAGTCTTTTTCCTGCGCGGCTTCGATCTTGGTGCGCATTTCGCAGCGGGCGTTCAAGGGGAGCTCCCCTTCGAGGGCTGGAGCGACATCGCCCTCGTTCTCGGCGGGTGCTTCGAGTCTCTTTCGCCCAGCCTTGCAGCCGCCATGACACGCGCCACCGTGGATCTCCTCAGGCATCCAAGCGCAGATGAAGCGGCGATGCTGTGCGACCTAGGCCGCGTGTCCTTCGCGGTCGAACTCGTGCTCAACAACTCGAATCAGACCGCGAACCTCGCCCAGGCTCAGCCCGACGCGCTATATCTCGACGCTAGCGTTCTAATGCCAGCCATTACGGAGGGTCATCCTTTTTCGGGGCCATATAACGCCGCGATTGGGCGGGCACAATCATCAACGTCAGGTCGTGTGTTGTCCGTCTACGCGGCTCGAGACTTTCTCAACGAGATCGTCTACCACAGGCGCAGCGCTCTTACTGCGGTCGAAGAACTCCATCTTTATGACAAAGACGTGCTTCGAAGGCACTTAACAATCTACGGACCCACTAACACGAACGTCTACGTGGCAGCGTTCGCCAAGTTTGCGGGACCCCAGGGGAAGCCTCAGCATTTTCAAGAGTTCCTCGATCGGGTCGCCCCGTTTAACAGCGAGGACGAACTAGAGGCCTTTCTGATTAAGCGCGGAATCATCACGGTGAGTCTTGCTCCCCGGAATTCCGACGAAGAGTTGAGGATCGCCAAGGTTAGAAATCAACTACTTTTCGCATATGAGGAACGCGGTTCCGGAAGCCTACGTCCGAAGGCTGGCGTGCTCGTCTCTCACGAAGCCCGCCAGCTAGTTAGGCTGGCGGCTGAAAGGTCTGCTGGCCGAAATCCTGTGTTTGTGACCGCAGATCGTTCCTTGATGAGGGCCTGCTCGACCGGCAGTCTCAGTCTTTATGGGAAGTTCTTGATCTCGGAGCGTGGCCTCATTCAACTGGTCGACCTGCTCTTTGGCTTGGCGACTACAGACAAGAAGGCCATGGCCCGCTTGATCTGGGGCGTGGAGCTGGGCGATGACCAGGAGAGACTCAGAAGCTACCTGATCGATAGCGCACTTCGAAAGTACGACGACGCGTTAACCATGGCTAGCTGGAAGGTCATCGACGAGATTTCAAAAAAAGCGGCAGACACCGCCCGCAGGGAGAAGATCTCGCTGCGCTTTAAGGACCCTTCGGACGCTGCAAAAACAGCGAAGTTCCTAGACGACTTCGAAGACGAGTTCTATGCAAGCATGAAAGAGGTTATCGAGAGGGAACGGGAGGAATCGTGAACAGTCTCCGCTCGGCCCGGCGAGGAGCTGCATGAGCCGACTTCTCATCAAGGGCGGGCGCATCGTCACGGCCGTCGACGACTACCCGGGCGATGTCCTGATCGACGGCTCGACGATCGCCGCGATCTTCGCGCACGGTCAGGCGCCCGCGATCGACGCGCCTGTCCTCGACGCTACCGGCAAGCTCGTGATTCCCGGCGGCATCGACGCGCATACGCACCTCGACATGCCGTTCGGCGGGACGACGTCGGCCGACGACTTCGAAAGCGGCACGATCGCGGCCGCGCACGGCGGCACGACCTCCATCGTGGACTTCGCGATCCAGTACAAAGGCCAGGCGCTCCGCGAGGCGCGGGACGCATGGATGAAGAAAGCCGAGGGGAAGGCCGCGATCGACTACGGCTTCCACATGATCATCACGGACCTTCCCGACGCCGTCGAGAAAGAGATGGACGTCCTGGTCCAGGAGGGCGTGACGTCGTTCAAGCTCTTCATGGCTTACCGCGGCGTTCTCATGCTGGACGACGGGTCGATCTTCCGCGCACTCCTCCGCACGGGCGAGAACGGCGGCACGATCTGCATGCACGCCGAGAACGGCGACGTGATCGACGTCCTCGTGCGGCGCGCGCTCGCCGAGGGACACACGGCCCCGAAGTGGCACGCTCTCACGCGCCCACCGCGCGCCGAGGCCGAGGCGACGTACCGGGCGATCTGCCTCGCCGAGATGGCGAACGTGCCGCTCTACGTCGTCCACCTCTCCGCCGCCGAGGCGCTCGAGAAGATCGCCGAGGCGCGCGACCGCGGCCTGCCCATGCACGCCGAGACCTGCCCGCAGTATCTTTTCCTCTCCTACGACAACTACGAGGAGCCGGGGTTCGAGGGCGCGAAGTACGTCATGTCGCCGCCGCTCCGCGCGAAGGGCAACGAAGAGGCGCTCTGGCGCGGCCTCAGGATGAACGACCTGCAGGCCGTGTCGACCGACCACTGCCCGTTCTGCATGAAGGAGCAGAAGGAGCTCGGCAAGGGCGACTTCTCGAAGATCCCGAACGGCGCGCCCGGCATCGAGACGCGCATGTCGCTCCTCTGGGACGGCGGCGTCGTGAAGGGCCGGATCTCGCCGAACCGCTTCGTCGAGCTGACGTCCACGTCGCCCGCGAAGATCTTCGGGCTCTTTCCGAAAAAGGGCGCCGTGGCACCCGGGTCAGATGCCGACCTCGTCGTCTTCGACCCGAACCGAAAAATCACGCTGAGCGCGAAAACGCTCCACCAGCGCGTGGACTACACCCCGTACGAAGGCCGCGTCGTCCAGGGCGCCGCGGACACGGTCATTTCACGTGGCGAGGTGATCATCGAGAACGGGACGTTCGTCGGCAGGGCCGGAAGAGGAAGCTTCCTCAAGAGAAAGGCACGCACATGAGCACGATTTCCGAAGCAAAGACTCTTTCTTCCGCTGACGTCCGCGCGAAGCACAAGGAGTTCCTCTTCCCCTCCGTCACGAACTACTACAAGGAGTCCGTCGTCCTCGAGTCCGGCAAGGGGATGCACGTCAAGGACGCGGATGGGAAGACGTATCTCGACTTCTTCGGCGGCATCCTGACGATCTCCGTCGGGCACGCGAACGACAAGGTCAACGCGGCCATCAAGGCGCAGGTGGACCGGCTCGGCCACGTCTCGACGCTCTACCCCACGCTCCCGATCGTCCAGCTCGCCGAGACGCTCGCGCGCATCACGCCGGGCCGCCTCCAGAAGTCGTTCTTCACGTGCTCGGGCACGGAGGCCGACGAGACGGCCGTCATGATGGCGCAGGTCTATACGGGCCGCACCGAGATCATCGCGCTCCGCCACGGCTACTCGGGCCGCTCGATGCTCGCGCAGTCGCTCACCGGGCACGCGCCGTGGCGCGCGGTGCCGACGCAGATCGCCGCCATCAAGCACGCGCCCTCGCCGTACTGTTACCGCTGCCCGCTGAAGCTCACGTACCCGTCCTGCGGCGTCGCGTGCGCGAAGGATCTCGAAGAGCTGATCAGGACGACCACGACCGGCCAGATCGCGGGCTTCATCGCCGAGCCGATTCAGGGCGTCGGCGGTTTCATCACGCCCCCGAAGGAGTATTTCGAGATCGCCGTCGGAATCGTCCGGAAATACGGCGGCGTCTTCATCTGCGACGAGGTGCAGACCGGATTCGGGCGCACGGGCGGCTCGTGGTACGGCATTTCGCACTGGAACGTCGAGCCCGAGATCATGACGATGGCCAAGGGCGTCGCGAACGGGATGCCCCTCGGCGTCACGATCGCGACGCCGGAGATCGCGGACTCGTTCAAGGCGCTCACGATCTCGACGTTCGGCGGGAACCCGATTTCCTCGGCCGCCGCGAACGCCACGATCGCCGTCATGGAGGAGATCGACGCCCCGAAGCGCGCCGCCGAGATGGGCGCGCGCCTGCGCGCCGGCCTCGACGGATTGAAAAGGAAATACCCGAAGACGCTCGGCGACGTGCGTGGCATGGGCCTCATGCAGGGCCTCGAGCTCGTGGCGGACGAGACGGTCCAGGACCGCACGCCCGCGCCCGAGAAGGCCGTCCGTCTCTTCGAGGAGACGAAGAAGCGTGGCCTCCTGATCGGCAAGGGGGGCCTCTACGGCAACGTCATCCGGATTTCGCCCCCGCTCATCGTGAGCGCGGGCGAGGTGGACGAGGCGCTGAAGATCCTCGACGAGTCGCTCGCGGGCTGGGCCTGAGATTCTCGACCTCGGATCGCGGCCGTGACGAAGACCGGAAACACCCTCAAAGTCGCCTTCCGCGCGCTGGCGCGCAACAAGCTGCGGTCGCTCCTGACGGCGCTCGGCATCATCATCGGCGTCGCCTGCGTCGTGGCGGTCGTCGGAATCGGCGAGGGCGCGCGCATCCAGTCCGAGGACCGGCTGAAGTCCCTCGGGACGAACTTCCTCATGGTCATGCCGGGCACGATCACGTCCTCGGGCGCGCGAGCCGGTCTCGGCTCGAGCTCGAAGCTCTCCGAGGACGACGTCGACGCGATCCGAAGAGAGGTCCCGAGCGTCTCGTACATCTCGGCGTCCATCCGGACGGTCGCGCAGGTCATCTACGGGAACCAGAACTGGTCGACGTCCATCCAGGGGGCCCAGGTCGACTGGCCGCTCGTCCGCTCGTGGAACCTCGCCTCCGGTCAATTTTTCACGGAACAGGACGACCACGGCGCCGCGAAGGTCTGCGTCCTCGGCCAGACGGTCGTGACGAATCTTTTCGGCGACGAGGACCCGATCGGCAAGGTGATTCGCATCAAGAACATTCCCTTCAGGGTCACCGGAGTCCTCGAGTCGAAGGGCGGCTCCACTCAGGGCTCGGACCAGGACGACCTCGTCGTCGCCCCGTACGAGACCGTGCGCAAGAAGATCATGGGCACGACCGCGGTCGGCCAGATCCTCGTGTCGGCCGCGTCCGACGAGCTCGTGACGCGCGCGCAAGAGGAGCTCTCCGCGCTACTCCGGCAGCGGCATCGCATCGCGAAGGCAGCCGACGACGACTTCATCATCCGGTCGCAGACGGAGATGATTCAGCAGGCCGAGGCGCAGAGCAAGACCATGAGTGCGCTCCTGTGGTCGATCGCGGGCGTCTCCCTGCTCGTGGGAGGCATCGGGATCATGAACATCATGCTGGTCTCGGTGACGGAGCGGACGCGCGAGATCGGCGTGCGCATGGCGATCGGCGCGAGGGGCAGGGACATCCAGGCGCAGTTTCTGGTGGAGGCGCTCGCGCTCTCCCTGACGGGCGGCGCGGCGGGCATCGCGGTAGGCCTCGGCATCCAGCGCATCGTCGCGCGCTTCGCCGGCTGGCCCGTGGCCGTCCAACCCAGCGCCATCACGCTCGCGTTCCTTTTTTCGGCGCTCATCGGGGTTACCTTCGGCTTCTATCCCGCTCTCAAGGCCAGCCGCCTCGACCCGATCGAAGCCCTCCGGTACGAGTAGCATTCGCTCCACATGAACTGGAGCTGGCGCCGCGCCCGGCGTCGGTTATCATAGGACTCAGTCGCACAATCTCTTCGGTGCGCCCGAGTCCTCACCCCGTGATCGGTACGAAGCTCGCCGACCGCTACGAGATCCTCGCCGAGCTGGGGCGCGGCGGAATGGGCGTTGTCTACCGCGCGAAGGACCCTGTTCTGAACCGCGACGTCGCGGTGAAGCTGATCCCGCCCGGGAATCTCACGAAGGACGCTGAAGAGCGCTTCCAGCGGGAGGCCCAGATCGTCGCGCAGATGGACCACCCGTCCATCGTGCCGATCTACGACCTGGGGCGGCACGACGGGTCTCTTTTCTTCGTCATGCCGGTGCTCGCGAACACGAACCTCCGGCAGCTCCTCCGCGAGGGCTCGCTGCGCCTCGGCGACGTCCTCGACGTCGGGACGCAGGTCGCCGACGCGCTCGACTACAGCCACGCCCGCGGCATCGTCCACCGCGACATCAAGCCCGAGAACATCATGACGTCGCGCGATGACACGGGCCACGTCCGGGCGCGGGTCATGGATTTCGGCCTCGCGCTCGCGACGACCGAGGACCGCCTCACGAAGACCGGGACGCTCGTCGGGACCGTCGTGTACTTCAGCCCCGAGCAGGTCACATCGCGGTCGTTCGACGGGCGCTCGGACGTCTACGCGCTCGGGACGGTGCTCTACGAGTGCCTCGCGGGCGAGCCGCCCTTCGCGGGCGAGGTGCAGGCCGTTCTCTATCGCATCGTCCACGAGCTGCCGCAGTCGATGCGGAGCCTCGGCGCCGACGTGAGCGAGGAGCTGGAAGCCGCCGTTCTCCAGTGCCTCGCGAAGGATCCCGAGAAGCGGCCGAAGCGCGCCGGGCACGTCGCCGAAGCGCTCCGGCGGTACCGGAGCAAGCTCCGTGACGAAGACTTCGGGCGGTCCGTTGTCTTCACGGCCAGCCGCATGCTGCCGCGCCCGGCCGCGGCGGCGCCGTTCATCGGACGCGAGAAGGAGATGGCCGAGCTGCAGCGCCGGCTCCACGCGGCCATCGCGGGCGAGTGCGAGTTCGTCGTCCTCGCCGGCGAGCCCGGCATCGGCAAGAGCCGGCTCGTGGACGAGCTCAAGAGTCTCGCGCGCGCCCGGAAGATCCGCGTCCTCTCGGGACGCTTCGTCGAGCACGACCGCGCGTTCGCGCACCAGGGCTTCTGCGAGCTCATCCAGGACTATTTCCGGTCGAAGGACACGGGCCTTTCGGAAACCTCCCGCCCGGACTTCACCGACCTCGCGGGCGACCTCCTCGCCCTCTTTCCCGTCCTCTCCGAGATCGGCGAGCTGCGCGCCGCGGCGAGCAGCGATTCGGGAACCGTCAAGGCCGGCGACCGGAAGGCCGAGGACAAGATCGCGATCTTCGAGCTCATCGCCCGCACCCTCACGCGAATCGCCGGCGGCAAGCCGCTTCTTCTCGCGCTCGAAGCGCTGCACGGAGCCCAGCTTTCGATCGAGGCGCTCCAATACGTCGCGCGGCGCCTCGGCCCGACGCCGACCCTCATCGTCGGGACCTACCGGCAGACGGAAGTCGACAAGCGGCATCCCCTCGTGAAGATGCTCGAGTCGTTCCGCGGTGATCCCCGCTTCGCGGCGCTCACGCTCGGCCCGCTCACGCCTTCCGAGCACCGGGCCCTCGTGGAGCTCGCGGCCGGCGGCGGCAAACTCTCGGACGACCTCGCCGGGCGGCTCCTCGCGGCCACCGAAGGGAACCCCCTCTTCACGAAGGAGCTCGTCCGGTCGCTTCTCGACTCAGGCGGGATCGCGCGGGACGACTCGGGTACGCTGAATCTCTCGGGGGCGACGGGCATCTCCTCCGACGTGCTGCCGGAGACGATCCAGCAGGCCGTCGAGGCGCGAATCGAGCGGCTCCCGGAGGACGTGCGCGACGTCCTCTCGATCGCGTCGGTCCTCGGAAAGAGCTTCGAATTCAAGGACCTCGAGTCCGTCGCGGAAGACGCGAAGGGCCTCGACGAGGCGGTCGACAGGCTCGTGAAGGAGGGCCTTCTCGAGGAAGAGCGCGAATCGCGCGGCGACCGGCTCGCATTCGCGAGCGGCATCGTGCGCGACGTCCTCTACGGCGCCCTCTCGAGGCGGAAGCGCCGCACGCTCCATCGCACCTATGCGGATCTCCTCGAGAAGCGGCACCAGGGCCGGCTCGACCGCGTGTACCCCGAGCTCGTCCACCACTTCTCGGAGGGCGACGTGCCGGGGAAAGCCGTGGACTACAGCCTGAAGCTCGCGAAAAAGTCCCTTGACGCCTTCAGCCCGGAGGAGGCGGCGCGCGTCGCGAAGACCGCGCTCGACTACCTCGGGGACGAGGAATGGGAAGGCGAGAAGGCGCTGGAAGGCGACGCGCGACTCCTTCTCGCGCAGGCCTCGCGCATGTCGGGTCACGCCGACGCCGCGCTCCGCGAGGCCGAGTCGGCCGGAAACATCTTCGAGCGCGAGAAGCAGCCTGTGCGCGCCGTCGAAGCGATCCTGTTCGCCGCCGACACGGCGTGGAACTCCCGAAAGGTGGACGAGGCGCGGCGCCTCGTGGAGCGCGGCATCGAAGCGGCGGCCGCCGCGCAGGACCGGGTCCACCTGCCGAAGCTTCTCTCGCTCGCGGCGACGGTCGCGAACCTGCGCGGCGACTACGCGCGCGCCGCCGCCTACGGCGCGCAGCTCGAACGGCTCGGCGGGGACACAAAGGGGGGAGCGGAGATCATCGCTTCCGGCGGCCGGCTCGTCGTCGCCATGACGAACCCGGTCGCCGCGGCCGAGCCTGCGATGCGGCACATCGTGGAGGAGACGGAGATCCTCTCCACTGTTTTCGAGACGCTCCTTGCGACCGACGCCGACGGCCAGCTCGTGCCCGCGCTCTCCGACGAATGGTCCCTCGGCGACGGAGGCCGCTCCGCCCGGCTGCGGCTGAGGCACGGGGTCCGCTTTTCGGACGGCTCGCCCCTCACGGCCGCCGCGGCGAAGGCGTCGCTCGAGCGCTCGATCCGTGTCCGGCCGGACGGGATTCCCGCCGCCCTCGCCGCCATCCGCGGCGCGGTGGCACACCGAAAGAACGAGGCCGCGGACGTTGCCGGCATCCGGGCCGTCTCGGATGAGAGGCTGGAGTTCGAGTTCGTCGAGCCGCTCCCGATCTTCCCCGCTCTCCTTCCGGACGTCCTGACGGCGATCGTCAAGATCGTTCCCGGCGAGGGAGAAGGCGAGACAGCGATCGGAACGGGCCCGTTCGTCGTGGCGCGCCGGACGGCAGACCGCGTCGTCCTCGAGCGTAACCCGCACCACTGGAAGGAGCCGGCGCGCCTCGACGCGATCGAGTTCCGGACCGGGATGAGCGCGTCCGCGATCGGCTCGGGGCTGCGCGCCGGAGAGATCGAGATCGCGCGCGATCTCTCCCCGCAGGACCTCGACGCGATCCTCAGGGAGCCGCGCCTTCGCGCGGGCCTCGTCGAAACGCCGAAGAAAGGTACATACTTCGCGCTCTTCAACTCGAAGAGCGTCCTCGGCGGGAACGCGGCCTTCCGGCGCGCGCTCGCCGGCGCCACGCGCAGCCAGGACTTCGTGTGGGCCGCGCTCGGGAGGTTCGCCGTCCCGGCGACCGGGATCCTGCCGCCCGGCATCCTCGGACACGACGCGGGCCGGCGCCGGCCGCTCCTGCCACGCGACGAGGCGCTCGCGCTACTGAAAGACGCGGGCCTCACGCCGCCCCTCCGGCTCTCCGCGGCAGTCCACCCCATCCTGCAGGACCGCCACAAGGCGCTCACCGCCGCGCTCTTCACAGTCTGGAAAGAGCTCGGCGTTGAGGTCTCGATCGCGACCTCCGACATGAATTCCTACCTCGACGCGCAATCGCACGCGAGCGTGGATCTCCTGATCGGCCGCTGGATGGCGGACTACGAAGACCCGGACGACTTCACGTTCGCCCTCTTCCACTCCGCGGGCGGCAACATGCGCGCATTCTTTTCGTCGCCCGAGACGGACCGGCTCGCGGAGGATGCCCGCATCGAGAGCCGCCCCGCCGTCCGCGAAAGCCTCTACCGGAGGTTCGAGAACCTTCTCCTCGAGAACGGCGTACTGATCCCGCTCTTTCACGAGGTGGATTACCGGATCGCCGCTGCCAGCGTGCGCGGTCTCGCGCTTCGCAGCAGCCCCCCGTTCGTCAACTATCCCGAGATCGGGAAGTCGGAGGCACCGGCGGCTCATGTTCCTCACGAATGGGGCGGCGGCATCCTCCACGTGCCGATCGGCGGCGTCCTGCACGACTTCGACCCGGCGTCGATGGCGATCCACGAGCAGGCCGAGACGGTGCCACTCGTCTTCGAGACGCTGACGCGGGATCTCGAGGGTGGGCGCGTCGTTCCGTGGCTCGCCTCGGAGGTGATTCCCGAGGACGGCGGCGCGACCTTCCGCTTCCGCCTGCGGCGGGGCCTGCGGTTTCACGACGGCCGCGCGCTTTCCGCCCGCGACGTCCGTTATTCCTTCGAGCGCGTTCTCCAGAATCAAACGACCGGCGGCCGGTTTCTCCTCGCCCCGATCCGCGGAGCCCAGAGACTCATCGACGGCAAGGCCTCGGACCTCGAGGGCTTCCACATCGTCTCGCCCTCGGAGTTCGTGATCGAGCTGGAAAAGCCGCTGTCGTTCTTCCCCGTCCTCATGTCGTGGCCGGGCGCCGGCATCGTCCCGGAGGGGACCGGCGTCCTTGGCGAGAGCTGGCGGAAGGGCTGCATCGGCACGGGGGCGTACCGCGTCGCGAGCTTCGAGCCCGGCAGGTGCCTGGAGCTGGAGAGGAACCCCGCGTACTGGCGCGAAGGCCATCCGAAGAACGAGGGCGTCGTCTTTCGGTTCGGTGTCCCACCCGAGGAGATCCGCTCCGAGTTCCTCGCCGGCCGGTTCTCCCTCGCTTCGGATCTCCTGCCGGCCGACGCCGAGGCCCTGCGCCAGGACCCGCGATTCCGCGCGACGTACCGCGAGAGCCCGAGCCTCGTGACGTACTTCGTGGTTTTCAACGTCAACAACGGCGTCTTCGCCGACGCGCGGGCGCGTCGAGCGGTCGCGCAGGGGATCGACGCCGCGGGCATCGTCCGCCGGACGCTCGGCCGGCACGCGATTCCGGCGAACGGCCTCATCCCGCCCGGCCTCCTCGGCTACGTTTCGAAACCGAGGAGCCGCCCCCAGACTTCGGGACAGGCCTCCAGCGCGCACACCGTCTCCCGCGAGATGATTGAGGTCACGGCCGTCGCGAATCCCATCATGTTCGGAGAGTTCGGCGCCTTCACGAAGGAGCTCACACAGGCATTTCGCGAAATGGGGTATTCCATCCGCGTCGTGAACAAGACGATGGCGGAGTACATCGAAGCGGGTTCGACGGCGGCACGGACGGATATCATCATCGGGCGCTGGGTGGCCGACTACCCGGACGCCGACACCTTCGCACAGGGCGTCCTCCACTCCCGCGAGGGCGTGTACGGCCGCTACTGCGGGATACCGGAAATCGACGCCCTCACGGAGCGCGGCCGCAGCGAGATCGACCCCCGGACCCGCGAGTCGATCTATCGGGAGGTCGAGGAAATCGTCGCGCGCGAGGCCCTCATGATTCCGCTCTTCCACGAGCAGGTCTACCGGTTCGCGCGCCCCGAGGTCGAAGGCCTCGCCCTCGGCTTCGGCCAGCCGAGTCCAGTACGAGAACCTGTCGATCCGGGGGTGATACCGTCAGCGGCACCGAGACGGGTGGGGACGCGAAATGCCAATCGGCACCATCGACGCGGCGCAACGCCGAGCAGCGACTGTTGTCGGATTGTCTTATCTGTTTGCGCTGCCGCCGGCGATCTTCGCCGAGTTCTATGTACGCACCCGACTGATCGCCTTCCACGATGCCGCGCAAACGGCGCAGAACATCATGGCGCACGAACGGCTCTTTCGTCTGGGCACCGCCGGTAATCTCACCGTCTTCGCGCTCGATGTCGTCTTGATCCTGGCTCTCTACGTGGTCCTCATGCCGGTCAACCGAAGCCTCGCCTTGGTCGCCATGGGCTGGGGGCTGATCGAGACCGCGACCCTGGTCGTCGTGACGCTCAGCGACTTCGACGTCCTGCGGATCCTCAGTGGTGCGGACTACCTGCATGCATTCGAAGCGGACCGGTTGCAGGCTCTGGCGAGGCTGTCCCTCAGTGCGCATGCCGATGCGTACAACGTCGGCCTGGTGCTCGCCGGGCTTCGAAGTACTACCTTCTGCTATCTGTGGTTCAAGTCCCGCTTGATACCAAGCGCATTGGCGGCGTGGGGAATCGTTGCATCCTCTCTGATGGGTGCGTCGGCATTCTCGTTCATCATCTTTCCGGAACTTGCGAAGGTCGTCCCCGTAGAGATCTATGGGGCTCCTATCTTCTTCTTCGAACTGACGATGGGCTTCTGGCTCCTGCTGAAGGGCCTGCCACGTTCCGGAGCGGCGCACGATCGAGGCAGCGGGTCAGCACAGGAGTTGGCATGACCCGCACTACGAACGCAAGAATCGCCGGGTTCACCTACCTCTTCTACGCGGCGATCGGTATCTGCATTGAGCTGCTGATGCACCAGGCGAGGGGCGTCGACGGTGGTGCCGCGGAACTCGTGCGCATCGGCCAGTATGCGACAAACGTGCGCCTCAGCATTCTGATCGTGGTGCTCGAATGCGTCTCGGCCCTCGTGCTGGGCGTGACGCTGTACGGGATCACGCGTGTTGTGGACCACGAGCTTGCGGTGCTGGGCCTGGTGTGTCGCGTTGCCGAAGGCGTGCTCGGTACGCTCAGAATCCCGAGCTACCTGGGACTGCTGTGGCTGGCGAAGCCAGGGGGCGGGACGGGCGCCCCCGACATCCCAACAACGAACGCGCTGCGTACATTTCTGCTGATGCCGGTCCCGAGCGTCCCCATCGGTGCGATCTTCTTTGCCGTGGGGAGTTTGATCTTTTCCTGGCTTCTCGTGCGCGGACGGATGGTCCCCGTCTCAATCGCATGGCTGGGCGTTTTCTCCTCAGGGCTGCTCGCGGTGGCACTGCCCTTGCAGCTCGCCGGCTTCCCCACGGGGCCGCTGAGCGGCTACACCCAGTGGCTGCCGGCGCTCGCATTCCAGGTCGTGCTCGCGCTGTGGCTGCTCATCAAAGGGGTCGCGACACCGGCACGGGGGCAACCGGCCTGAGGTTGCGACCGTCCGGAGAGACGCTCAGACCTTCTTCGACAATTCGGCCGCGGCTTCCGGCGCCGCGTAGCCCTCGGCCTCGTGCCCGCCGTGGTACTCGCCGGGGTTCGGACGGCGGATCTGCGATTGCGGGACGACGCGGTCGCGCCTGAGGCCCCGGAAGTCCTCGAGCGACTTCCAGCCGCGGTGCGCATTCTTTTCGAGGAACGCGGTCATCCCGTCCTTGAGCGTCCGGATCACGTTCCGGCCGATCGCGTGGTCGAGCATCGCGGCCGTGCACACCTGCACCGTACCGCAGCCGAGGAGGAAGTAGTTGAGGGCGTGCGAGAAGTCCGAGATGCCGCCGATCCCGGAGAACGCTTTGTCGGGGAACGCGTGCGTCATCTGGGACATCTTCGCGAGCGCGAGCGGGAGGATCGCCGGGCCCCCGAGGCCGCCGCTAGACGTGTAGCCGTCCACGTTCATCTCGAAGTCGAGCGTCTCGGGGTCGATGAGCGGGATCGACGGAAACGTGTTCGACGAGGTGATCGCGTCCGCGCCGCCCCGAAACGCGGCGCCAGCCTCCACCGCGATGTCGGTCGTCGAGGGCGTCAGCTTCGTCCAGACGGGAACCTTCGCGACCTCCTTGACGGCCTTCGTGACCGTCGACGTCAGGCCGCTGTTCTTCCCGATGTTCGAGCCCATGTCGTCGCGGTCCATGTGCGGGCATGAGAAGTTCAGCTCGAGGGCGTCCACGCCCTCGTCCTGGCAGGTCTTCGCGAGGAGCTGCCAGTTGTGCAGCTCCTTGTCGTTGCCCGATCCCGCCATGATCGAGGCGACGAGGACGCTCTTCGGAAACGCTTTCTTGATCTTCGAGAGGCGGCCGACCCACCAGTCGAGCGGCTTGTCGGAGATGAGCTCCCAGTTCCACGAAGAGTGGAGGACCGACGCCGGCCGATTCTTCATCGAGATCCGAGGCGTTTCGACGTCGGTCCGGAAGAACTTCGTCTTCGCACCCGCCACGTTGACGACCGGATGTAGCCCGATCGTCTTCGTCACGACGCCGCCCCAGCCGGCCTCGAAGGCCCGCATGATGTTCGTGTCGGATTCCGTCGGCGGAGCAGACGCGAGGAGGAACGGATTCTCGAACCTTATGCCGGTGAAGACGACCGAGAGGTCGGCGCTCATGTGGTCTCCTCCGATGACGCTGAGCCGTCAGGATAGGACGATTCGCGGATGAAGGCGAGCCGGAGAATGGCCCGCTGCGGTACGATTCCCGGACTTCATGGACGGAAACACCGGGGAAATCGTCCACGCCGACGGGCGTGTCGAGTTGGCGGATGCGTCCGTCCTCCTCGGGAGCGCTCTCTACAACGAAGATCTCGCACCCGTCCCCGTCGCCCGGCGCACCTGGACGACCTACAACTACGCGGCTCTGTGGATCTCGATGGCGCACTGCATCCCGACGTACATGCTGGCCTCGGGCCTCATGAACAGCGGGATGAACTGGAAGCAGGCACTGTTCACGATCCTCCTCGGCAACACGATCGTCCTCGTTCCGATCCTCCTCAATTCCCATCCCGGCACGAAATACGGCATCCCGTTCCCCGTCTTTGCACGCGCGGCGTACGGGACGGCCGGCTCGAACCTCCCTGCGTTGATGCGCGCGCTCGTCGCGTGCGGCTGGTTCGGGATCCAGGCGTGGATTGGCGGCGAGGCGCTCTACACGTTCTTCACCGCGGTCTTCCCGGGTTGGCCGACGCTCCTTGGCGCGGGGTTCTCCGGCCACACGACGACGGAGTGGCTCTCGTTCCTGATGTTCTGGGGCCTGAACATTTTCGTGATCTACAGGGGCATGGACGTCCTCCGCAAGGTAGAGAACTGGGCGGCGCCGTACGTCCTCGTCGTGACGCTCGTCCTTCTGGTGTGGGCGGTCCGGGAGGCGAAGGGCATCGGACCTCTCCTCGCGCAGCCCGGGAAGTTCCGCACGTTCTCGGAGTTCTTTCCCGTCTTCATCCCGTCGCTCACGGCGATGATCGGGTTCTGGGCCACCCTGTCACTCAACATGCCGGACTTCACGCGCTTCGGGCGCAGCCAGCGGGAACAGGTCTTGGGCCAAGTCGTCGCGCTCCCGACGACGATGTTCGTGTTCGCGGCAATGGGCGTCCTCATTACGAGCGCGAGCGCGATCATCTTCGGCGAGGCAATCTGGGACCCGGTCAAGCTCGTCGGGAAGTTCACGAACCCGCTCGTCGTCGCCATCGCGATGTTCTCGGTCGTCGTCGCGACGCTCGCCGTCAACATCGCGGCGAACGTCGTCTCCCCCGCGAACGACTTCGCGAACCTGCTCCCCCGCCACATCAGCTTCAAGACCGGCGGCCTCATCACGGGCCTCATCGGCATCGCGATGCAGCCCTGGCGCCTCCTCGCGGACCCGAAGGGCTACATCTTCACGTGGCTCCTCGGTTATTCGGGCGGCCTCGGATCGATCGCGGGCGTGCTCATCGCCGACTACTGGATCGTGCGGAAGACGAAGCTGGATCTGAAGAGCCTTTACCTCCCGAATGGCGCGTACGGCGGCTGGAATCCCGCGGCTGTCGTCGCGACCTTCGCCGGCTGCGCCCTGGCCTGGGGTGGGCTCGTCGTTCCCGTCTTGAAACCTCTGTACGACTATGCATGGTTCGTCGGCTTCTTCGCGGCCGGCGGCCTCTACGCGCTCCTCATGCAGGTCCGCCCGCTCGAACCACCCGCCGGCTGACGGCGACCTAGAATCGCGGCATGCGATTCAAGGCCTTCCTCGCCGCCGCCGCCCTCGCCGCGCTCCCCCTCGCCGCCGACGATCTCGAGACCGCAGTCTCGCGCATGTCCCGCGTCGGGTTCTCACGGTCGCCGAGCTTCTCCCCGGACGGGAAGACGCTCTCCTTCGTCTCCAACCTGAGCGGCCTCCCACAGGTGTGGACGGTCCCGGCGGCGGGTGGCTTCCCGCGGATGGTCACGTCCTTCGACGACCCCGTCGGCGGTGCCGAGTGGTCGCCGGACGGGAAGTGGATCGCCTTCAACCTCGCCCCAGGCGGCGGCATGAACACGCAGGTCTTCCTCGTGCGACCCGACGGCACCGGCTTGAAGCGCCTCACGGATGGGGGCAAAGAGACCAACCGTCTCGGCGGCTTCCGGCACGACGGCCGCAAGCTCGTGCTCGGCTCGAACCGGCGGTCAGGTGCGGCCATCGACGCATACCTGTATGACGCCGAGACAGGCGCCCTCGAGCTGGCCGTCGAGAACCCCGGCGTCGGCGGCTTCGAGGACCTGTCGCGCGACGGGACGCGCGCGCTGCTGAACCGCCTGCGCTACCGCGGGAGCAACGACCTCACCCTCGTGGACCTCGTGACGAAGAAAGAAACGCTCCTGACGCCGCACGAGGGACCCGGCACCTACACGGGAGTCTTTTCGCCGGATGGAAACGCGATTTGGATTTCTTCGAATGGAAATCGGGACAAGCTCGCGTTTGCGCGGATCTCGCTGTCGGCGGATGGCACTCCCGGTCCCATCGAGATCGTCGCGGCGCGCCAAGATGCGGAACTGTCTTCGTTCACGATCAACGACGCCGGCACACGCGCCGCCTTGCTCTGGAACGTGGCCGGCCGTCATGAGCTGGCGTTTGTAGATCTTCTTGGAAGGAAAGAGACGGCCGCGCCGAAATTGCCGGGGGACATCGCCTCTGGTCTCACGTGGTCTCGCGACGGGAAGAAGCTCGCCATGAGCGTGTCGGGTGCCACGGCTCCGGCGAACATCTTCATGCTCGAAGAATCTTCCTCTTCCTTCTCCCGGATCACCGAGAGCCCCCATCCCGGCGTCGACCTCGCCTCGCTCGTCTCCCCCGAGCTCCTGACGTTCAAGGCTCACGACGGCGAGGCGCTTTCCGGCTGGCTCTACCGGCCGAAGGGCGCCAAGGGGCCGGGGCCGGTCGTCCTGTCGTTCCACGGGGGGCCCGAGGGGCAGGAGGTCCCGTCCTTCCGCGCGGACTACCAGGCGCTCGTCACGCAGGGCATCGCCGTCTTCGCGCCGAACGTCCGAGGCTCCGCCGGCTTCGGGAAGCGCTTCGTGAACCTCGACAACGGCGCCCTCCGCGTGAACGCCGTAAAGGACATCGCCTCATGCGTCGACGCTGTCGTGAAAACGGGCTTCGCGGACCCCAAGCGCGTCGGAATCATGGGCGGCTCCTATGGCGGCTACATGACGATGGCCGGGCTCGTCGAGTACCCGGACATGTTCGCGGCCGGAGCGGACCTCTTCGGCGTCGTGAACTTCAAGACCTTCTTCAAGCACACGGAAGCGTGGATGGCCGCGGTCTCGAAGATCGAATATGGCGACCCGGACACCGAGGGCGACATGCTCGACCTCCTCTCGCCGCTCACGCGGATTGACAAGGTCAAGGCGCCGACACTCGTTCTCCACGGCGCGAATGACACGAACGTGCCCGTCATCGAGGCGGAGCAGGTCGTCACGAGTTTGAAGAAACGCGGTGTGCCGGTGGAATACATCCTCTTCCCGGACGAGGGGCACGGCTTCCAGAAACTTGCGAACCGGATCCGCTCGAACGTCGCGCTCGTGAAGTGGTTCGCGAAGTGGCTCAGGCCGGCGGGGCAGCCCTGATCGCGAAATTCGAGTCCGGCAGGCTCTTCTTCTCGTAGTCGAGGTATTCGACGACCGTCGTGCCGGGCCTCAGCGTGTCCACGATCGTCATCTTCGCGAGCGACAGGACGCCGTGGTACGGGCGGTATTCGTCGAACGTCGTCTCCCGCGCGGTCTTTCCGGATGAGACGAGGAACACGGCCTTGCGGTATAGGCCTTCCGGTTCGTCGATCCACACGCGCACGATCGGATAGGATGGGCTCCTCCCCGGCTTCGCCGTGAGGCGAAGGACGACGCAGCTCCTGCCGTTCAGGATGTCGGTCCGTTCCACGATCGCGTCGAAGTCATCCGCGAAGCGCGTACGCGACATGTCCGCCGCCGAGAACCCGCCATCGAGGCGATGGCTTTTCGGCACGCGAATCGGGTTCTTCGTGTTCGGCAGGAGAAGCCACACGTCGTCGCCCACCTGCACGACGGACTTTCCGGCGTCGGAAGGGTTCAGGAAACGAATGCGAGACTTGTCGCGGCCCTTCGCCTCGACCGCGAACATCCCCGTGAATGGCGGCGCCCCCGGCTTCGTCGTCGTGACGCGAAGCGAAAGGACGACCTCCGGCCAGGCCTGCTTGACGCGGTCGGCGCGGCGCAGCAGCGCCGCGGGGTCTTGAGCCGCCGCCGAAAGGGAGAGAAAGACAATGCTGCTTAGGAGGAAAAGAGAGGGCCTAAACATGTCCCAGCGCCTCCACCGGATTCAGCCGCGCCGCGCGGCGCGCGGGCCACCAGGCCGCTACGAGGAGCGTGAGCGACATGATCGCGAATCCGAGGCCGTAGGCGAGCAGGATGAAGTCGACGTGCAGGATGGTTCCCCTCGTTCCGCCCGGCGGGGGCGGCAGCATGATGCCGGACGCGTTCAGGATCAGCCGCAGAACGAACGACGCGGCCGCGCCGACGGCCGAGCCGACGACTCCGAGGAGGAAACCCTCGAGCAGGAAGAGCGTCCGGATCTGTCCGCGCTCCATGCCGATCGCGAGGAGCGTCCCGATCTCGCGCGTCCTCTCGAAGACCGACATCGTCATCGTGTTGGCGGTGGCGAGAATGACGACCGTCGAGAGGACGAGGCCCATGAAGAAGAAGATCGCGACATAGAGCAGTTTGACCTGCTTGTAGAACGCGGCGGTCTCGAGCCAGGTTTTCACGACGACGGGCCGGCCCGCGGCCGCAAGCTCGCTGGCGACGTCGCGCGCCGCGGCATCCAGGTCGACGCCGTCCTTCAGGAGAACGACCACCGTATTCGCCCTGCCTTCGGCCTTCAGGAGCCTCGCCGCGGAGCGATAGGGCAGGAAGAGCAGCCGGTCGTCGATCTCCTTGATCGGATACGACAGGACCGCTACCACGGTCGCATCCACCGCGTTGAGGCCGCCGTCCGGAGTCGTCGTCATGACGGTGACGAGGTCTCCCGTCTTCGCCCCGATCGCGCGGGCCAGGCCGGAACCGAGCATGACGTCCTCCGCGTCGGGATTCGAAAAGAACGAACCGGAGACGACCGTGTCCGACGCGAGCGACGCGCCGCGCTCCAGCGCGGGGATCGTGCCCGTCCCGAGGTAGGCGCCGCTCTTGTCGCCCTTCACCACGAGCCCGAAAAATGAAAGCTTCGGCATGGCCTGCGCGACGCGGGGATCCTTCCCGAGCAGCGCCGAGAGCCCCTCCCAGTCGTCGAGAAAAATGGCGGAGGCCTCGTCGTCCGTCTTTCCGGCGGCCTTCGGATCGAGGAGCCTCAGGTGTCCGCCGGTGCCGCGAATCGTGGCGGCCCCGAGCGACGTGAAGGTCTGCGAGACGAATCCCGCCGTCATCGTCACGGCGACGAAGCCGACGACGACGATCGAGCCCGTGAGGAGCGTGCGGCGCGCATGCCGGCGGAGGTTTCGCGCGGCGAGGCGGACCCACCGGCTCACGCGAGCGCTCCCACGGACGCCCGCTCGTCCGCGACGACGCGTCCGTCGAGGAGCCGGATCCGCCGTTCGGCCCGTTCGACGATGCGCGGATCGTGACTGGAGAACAGGAACGCGACTCCGTGCGCGCGGTGGAGCTCCACGAAGAGGTCGAGGAGGTGCTTCGCGGTCTCGGAGTCGAGGGAAGCCGTGGGCTCGTCCGCGAGGATGAGCACCGGCTCGCCCACGAGGGCGCGGGCGACCGCGACGCGCTGCCGCTGCCCGCCCGACAAGGCGTCCGGCCGCCTGTCCTCGAGCCCCGCGAGGCCCACGGCGGCGAGAGCGGCGCGGGCACGCGCGGCGCAGGCCTCTTCGGGGAGCCCGCGAATCCAGAGCGCGAGAGCGACATTTTCTTCCGCCGAGAGGACGGGCACGAGCTGATGCGATTGAAAGACGAAGCCGAGCTTCTCGCGCCGGAGGCGTGAGCGCCCGCGCTCGTCCAGCGCCGAAACGTTCTTCCCGTCGAAGACCAGGGCTCCCGAGTCCGGAAGATCGAGGAGGCCGAGCAGGTTCAGAAGGGTCGTCTTGCCGCTGCCCGAGGGCCCCGCGAGGACCGCGAATTCGCCGGCCTGAAGGCTGAGGGACGCATCCGACACGCCGACGACGCGCTCCTCGCCGAGGCGATAGATCTTCGTGAGGCCGCGGGCCTCGAGGATCGACACGCGGGGAGTATAGGGGCCGTCAGTCGCGCGCCGCGGCCTTGCGCAAATCGTCCACGAGCTCTTTCGCCTCCCAGTCGTTCCCGCGGCGGATCGAAAAGAGCTTCCCGTCGGGGGCGATGACCGCGGTCGCGAGGCTGTGAACGAACTGCTCGCCCGTCTTCAGGTAGGTGAGGCCGAAGAAGCCCGCGAACTCCTTGATGTGCTCGAGCGTTCCCGTCGCGAAGCGCCAGTGCCCGGGCACGACCCCCGGCACGCCCTTCAGGAACGGGTCGCGGAACGCCTTGAGCACCGCCGGCGTGTCGTACGCGGGATCGAAGCTGACCGAAATGAGCCGCGTCTTGCCGTAAAGCTTCTTGTCCGCCGCGAGGAGGCGCTCCACTTCCGAAAAGTTCAGGTTCATGCGCGGGCAGAAGTCCGGGAGCGGGCAGCGCGTGAAGATGAAGGTCACGCCGACCGCCTCGCCCTTGAGATCGGCGAGCGAGAACCCCTTCCCCTCCTGATCCACGAGAGCCGTGGCGGGCGCGGCGTCGCCGGGCTTTCCGTAGGGTCCCAACGCGGGAATCGTCTCGACGGCCGGCGTCCCTGAAGGGCGCGACACGATGATTCCTTCGAGATGCGAGCTGCGGTCGTTAACGAGAAGCTTCGCTTCGATCGTGTCGCCGGGCTTCAGGTCGTCGAGGATCTTCGTCTCGCCGACGGCGAAGGGCATCGTCATGGCTTTCATGTAGCCCGGGACCTCGTCGTGCTTGACGGTGACCTTGCCGCCCGCGCGGTCCACCGAGACGACGACGCCCTTGAGCGGATACGGTTTCTCGAGACCCCTGGATGCCGGCTTCGGGGCCACCGGCTTCCGACAGGCCACGACCGCAGTGGACGCAAGGACCGCGAGGACGAGAAGGGCTCTCTTCACCCGTCTCACCATCCGAGGACGTACGCGAACATGAGCGGCGCCACGATCGTGGCATCCGACTCGATGACGAATCGCGGCGTCTTCTCCCCGAGCTTCCCCCATGTGATCTTCTCGTTCGGGACGGCGCCGCTGTAGCTCCCAAGGCTCGTCGTCGAGTCGCTGATCTGGCAGAAGTAGGCCCACAGCGGCACGCCCTCGCGCCGGAGGTCCTGGTGGAGCATCGGCACGACGCAGATTGGGAAGTCGCCCGCGATGCCGCCCCCGATCTGGAAGAAGCCGACGGGCGACGTCGGCGCCGTCGCGGTGTACCACTCGGCGAGGGCCGTCATGTACTCGATGCCCGTCCGCACCGTGTGGACATTCTTGATCTCCTTCTCGATGCAGTGCGCCGCGAAAATGTTCCCGAGCGTGGAGTCTTCCCATCCCGGAACGAACATCGGCAGGTTCTTCTCCGCCGCCGCGAGGAGCCACGAGTTCTTCGGATCGATCTGGTAGTGCTCCTTCAGTTTCCCGGAAAGGAGGATCCGGTACATGAATTCGTGCGGAAAGTACCGCTTGCCCTCGCGGTCCGCGGCCATCCACTCGTCGAGCACGGCCCGCTCGATCCGCCGGATCGCTTCCTCCTCGGGAATGCAGGTGTCCGTGACGCGGTTCAGGTGTCGCGCGTGGAGGGCGGTCTCCTCCGCGGGGCTCAGCTCGCGGTAGTGCGGGATGCGCACGTAGTGGTCGTGCGCCACGAGGTTGAAGACGTCCTCCTCGAGGTTCGCTCCCGTGCAGGTGATGGCGTGGACCTTCCCCTGCCGGATCATCTCGGCGAGGGAGAGTCCGAGCTCAGCCGTGGACATCGCCCCGGCCATCGTCAGGAACATCTTTCCTCCGCCTAGGAGATGGGTCTTCCAGGCCTCGGCCGCGTCCACGAGAGTCGCGGCGTTGAAATGGCGGAAGTGGTGCTTTACGAATGCGCTGATCGTCATGGCCGGAGCATAGGAAGAAGACGTGAAGTTGCCAAGCGAGATCCCGTAGGATCGGCGGCGTGAGCGCATCCGAGACCCTTCTCGTCACCGGCGCCGCCGGGTTCATCGGCGCCCGCTTCGTGGAATCCTGCAACGCCCGCGGCGTGCCCGTCGTCAGCGTCGACCGCAAGGACGCCTTCGAGGCCCGGCCGGAGCATGCGCGCCTCGACTTCGGAGACCTTCTCGACATCGAGGAGCTGGAAAGCTGGCTCTCGGCGCGGCGCCCCAAACTGGCGGGCATCGTGCACATGGGCGCGATCTCCGCGACGACCGAGCTCAGCGAGGCGCTCCTCGCGCGTTTCAACGTGGACTACTCGAAGATGGTCTGGAACGCGGCGCGTCGCCTCGGCGTGCCCTGCGTCTACGCCTCGAGCGCGGCCGTCTATGGGGACGGGAGCCTCGGATTCGACGACGCCGACGCGCTCGTGCCCCGGTTCCGTCCGCTGAACCCCTACGGCGAATCCAAGCGCCGCTTCGACCTGTGGGCTCTCGAGGAGGCCGCGGCCGGCCGCACGCCGCCCGCATGGGCGGGCTTCCGCTTCTTCAACGTCTATGGCTTCGGCGAGCGTCACAAGGGCGGCATGGCGAGCGTCGTGCTTCACGGGTACGACCAGGCGAAGGCGAAAGGCGAGATCCGCCTCTTCCGCAGCCACAAGCCGGGGGTGGCCGACGGCCATCAGACGCGCGACTTCGTGGACGTGCGTGACGCCGTGGACGCGATCTGGTTCGCCCTCGGGGCTCCGATCCGCTCCGGAATCTTCAACGTCGGGACCGGCGCCGCGCGGACGTTTCTGGACCTCGCGCGCGCCGTCTTCGAGTCGCTGGGGCTCCCGGAAAACGTCGCGTTCATCGACACGCCGCTCGCGATCCGCGAGCGCTACCAGTACTTCACCGAGGCGAGAATGGATCGTCTCCGGGCGCTAGGTTTCGCGAAAAAACCCGTCGGCCTCGAGGACGGCGTCGACTGGTACGTCCGCCGTCTCGAAGCCGGGCGCGGCTGACGTCACCCCTTCGGCAGGTTCTTCGCCGCGAAATCCCAGTTCAGCAGGTTGTCGATCACGGCGGTGGCGTAGTCCTTCCGCTTGTTCTGGTAGTCGAGGTAGTACGCATGCTCCCAGACGTCGAGCGTGAGGAGCGGCGTGGCGGCCGTCGTCAGCGGGTTCTCCGCGTTCGGCGTCTTGACGACCTTGAGCTTCCCGCCCTCGGCCACGAGCCACGCCCAGCCGCTTCCGAACTGCCCCATCGCGGCGTCGGTGAGCTCCTTCTTGAATCCCTCGATGCCGCCGGTGAAGGACGCGCCGAGCTTGTCGGCGATCTCCTTCGGCATCTTTGCGACGCCCTTCGGGCGCAGGCTGTTCCAGTAGAACGTGTGGTTCCAGACCTGCGCTGCGTTGTTGAAGATGGCCGTCTTGTCGGCCTTGCCCGCGGCGCCCTTCACGATGGCGACGAGGTCCATGTCGGCTTCCGGCTTGCCCGCGATGAGACCGTTCAGGTTGTCGAAGTAGGTCTTGTGATGCTTGCCGTAATGGAAACCGATCGTGTTCTTCGAGATGAAGGGCTCGAGCGCGTTGTCGGCCCAGGGAAGCGGCGGAAGAATCATGGGAGACGCTCCTTTCGCGATCGCGGGAAAGCCCGCGTCGTTTGCGGCGAGGACGGCGGCGGCGAGGGCGACGGTCTTGACGAAACCGCGGCGGCTGCCGTTGCTGTTCTCGCTCATGGAACTATTCTAACAGGCATGAGTCGACGCGTATTCCCGATCGCCCTCGCCTTCGTCCTCGTCCTCGCCGCCTCCGCTCCCGCGCAAAGCCTTGCCGTCGAAAAATTCGCGTTGAAAAACGGAATGACCGTGATCCTCTATCCGGACCATGCTCTTCCGATCGCCTCCGTCAACTTCTGGTACCGCGTGGGCAGCAAGGACGAATTTCCGCACCGGAGCGGATTCGCGCATCTTTTCGAGCATCTGATGTTCATGGGAACGGAACGAGTCCCGAACGGCGACTTCGACCGGCTCATGGAGGCCGCGGGCGGCTCGAACAACGCGTCGACGTCCGCCGACCGGACGAATTACTTCTCCTCCGGCCCGGCCTCCCTCCTGCCCACGCTGCTGTGGCTCGACGCCGACAGGCTCGAGGACCTCGCGCGGGCCATGGACCAGAAGAAGCTGGACCTGCAGCGGGACGTCGTCCTGAACGAGCTGAGGCAGAGCTACGAGAACCAGCCCTATGGCCGCGCCGAGCTCGCCATCCAGTATCTGCTCTACCCCGCCGCGCACCCGTACCATTTCGCGACGATCGGCACTGAGGACGACCTCAAGGCGGCGCAGGTAAACGACGTGAAGGACTTCTTCGCGACGTTCTACACGCCGTCCAACGCGAGCCTCGTCGTGGCGGGCGACTTCGACCCGAAGGAGATCCGGCCGCTCGTCGAGGCGCTCTTCGGCAACCTGCCGCGCGGCGCCGAGGTGCCGCGGCGGCCGGTGCCTCCGGCGACCCTCGACGGCGTGAAGCGCGGCGTCGCGTTCGACAAGGTCCAGCTCCCCCAGATCACCCTCGCCTATCACGCGCCGAAGGGATTTGGCCCCGGCGACGCGGAGACGGATCTCCTCGCAGCCCTGCTCGCCGACGGAAAGAGCAGCCGGCTTTTCAAGCGCCTCATCGTGGACGAAGCGCTCGCGGCCTCGGTGAACGCGAGCAACAACAGCCAGCTGCTCGGCTCGGTCTTCCGCATCGACGTCCAGACGCGCCCCGGCGCGGACCTCGACCGCGTCGAGAAGATCGTCGACGAGGAGCTCGCGCGCTTCCTCAAGGACGGCCCGACCGCGAAGGAGCTCGACGAGCGTAAGGCCACGATCGAGGCCGGGAAGCTCTCGGCGCTGCAGCGCCTCGAAACACGCGCCGACTTCCTGAACGAGTACGAGTTCTTCTGGGGCGAGCCGAACAGCATCCAGCGGGATCTCGATCGGTATCGTCACGCGACGAGAGCGGCCGTCCTCGAGACCGCGCGGCGCGTGATCACGCAGAACGCCCGCGTCATCTTCCGGGTCCTGCCCGAGCAGCCGAGGCGCGGGCCCGGCCCCCGCGACGCGCGGCCGAAGGACGGCACGCCGGCCGCGTTCCGCCCGCCTGCGCCCGAGCGCTTCACGCTCGCGAACGGGATTCCCGTTCAGTTCTGGCGCACGCCCGAGCTGCCGCTGACGGCTGCCCGGCTCCTCTTCCAGCCGGGCGGCGCGCTGACGGCCGCGGACGGCCGCGACGCGGGCCTCGCATCCCTCACGGCCCAGATGCTCGACGAGGGCGCGGGCGATCTCGACGCGTTGCGCTTCGGCGAGGCCGTGGCCGCGCTCGGAGGACGGTTCTCCTCCACGGCCGGCCGCGAGGCGCTCGAAGTGAGCATGACCGTGCTCTCGCGCAATTTCGACAAGGGCGCCTCTCTGCTCGCGGATGCCGTGCGCCGGCCGAGGCTAGAGGAAAAGGACTTCGCGCGCGTCAAGCGGCTCTTACTCGACGACCTCGCCCAGTCCGACGAGAGACCGGACGAAGTCGCCGCGCGGGTCGTGAGCCGCGCGCTCTATGGCGACGGGCATCCCTACGCCTGGCCCGTCGACGGTACGCCGGCCTCGGTGGAGGCGATCACGCTCGAGCGCGTGAAGGTCGAACGCGCCGCGCTCGTCCGGCCCGACCTCGCGACCCTCCTCGTCGCGGGAAGCCTCTCCGCCGCCGAGACGAAAGGCGCGCTCGAGAAGACCCTCGGCGACTGGAAAGCCGAGGGAGGGAAACCGCCCGTGGTTCCGGTCCCGGCGACGCCATCCCGGGCGGGCGGGCAGAGGCTCCTCATCGTGGACCGCCCCGAGGCGCCGCAGACCGTCGTACGGTTCGCCGCCCCCGCGCCGGTGTTCGCGGATCCCGCGCGGCCGAAGCTTCGCCTTCTCGGAACTATTCTCGGCGGTAGCTTCACGAGCCGGCTGAACCAGAATCTGCGGGAGAAGAACGGGTACACCTACGGGGCGACCTCCCGTTTCGGTCTCGGGCGCGCGACCGGCGCGTTCACCGCCGGCGCCGACGTGACCGCCAAGGTGACCGGCGCGTCGCTCCGGGAATTTCTGTCCGAGTTCTCTCGCCTCTCGGGCGGCGACGTCACGCCGGAGGAGGTCGGAAAGGCCCGGGACATCGTGAAGAACGGCGCCGTGCAGGGCTTCTCGGGTCTCTCGGGAATCCTGGCGACCGCCACGAACTACGCCGAGCTCGGGGCTCCCTTCGAGACCCTCGGCGCGGACCTCGTGGCGCAATCCTCCCTCGATGCCGCCGCCCTGAACGCGGCCGCGAAGACCGCGATCGCGCTCGACCGCGGAGTTCTCGTCCTCGTGGGAGATAAGGCCGCGGTCCTTCCGCAGCTCAAGAACCTCGGACTGTCCGCCCCTATCGAAGTCGACACGTGGGGAAACCCGAAGAGCCCCTAAGCGAGCAAGGAGGGCGGGCCGTCTCGGTCGAGTGGAAAAAACGCGATCCGCTCAGTCGAACGTGACCGACTTGACCTTGATCATGCCGTCGGACATCTCGCCGACAACCGTGGCCTTGAGGCCTTCGGTCTTCTTCGCGGTCTTGAGGGCTGCGACGGTGAGGTCGTTGCCCTTGGAGTCGAACTTGACGAACTTCTTGTCCTTCCCGTCCGCCGTGATGACGCCATAGCCCGAGCTCTCGCACTTTTGGAGACAGTCCTTGGTGTGCTTTTCGGGAGCGTCCTTCAACTTGGCGAAGCACATCTTGTCAATGACGGTCACGTCCTTCCAGGTCTGCTCGGCGGCGGCGGCGGGCGAGGCCGTGACGAGGACGAGCGCGACGAGGGCGAAGCCGGAAAGGGCGGCAGCGAGTTTCTTCATGAATCCTCCTTGTGGATCATGGCAAGAAGGATTCTCGCCACGCGTTCAGTTTACTCCCGCTCGGCCGCCACGAGGTCGGCCGAGCGCTTCCCCTGCGGGAGAGGCTAGATCTTCGACTCCTTGAACGGCACGTGCTTGCGGATCTTGGGGTCGTACTTCTTCACTTCCATCTTGTCCTGATGGAGCTTCTTGTTCTTCGTGATCGTGTAGAAGTACCCGGTGCCCGCGGTCGAGACGAGCTTCACCTTCTCGCGCATGGACTAGACCCTCTTCCCTTCGCGGCGCATCCCGGCGACGACGGCGTCGATGCCGTTCTTGTCGATCGTCCGCATCGCGGCGGTCGAAACGCGCAGGCGCACCCAGCGGTTTTCGCTGGCCAGCCAGAACCGCTGCGAGCGGATATTCGGCTTGAAGAGCCGCTTCGTCTTGTTGTTCGCGCGGGAAACCTTGTTTCCCGATACGGCGCGTCTTCCCGTGACCTGACAGATTCCGGACATCTCGAACTCCTCCGACAGAACTAATGACTCTAGCAGATAGCGAGCCGAGGCGCAAGTCGAGCGTTCACAGCGAGTTCGGCGCCGATGATGGCGTGGCGGCGCGGGCCTGCGCCCGTGTCTCCAGGAGGTGGGGCCCGAGAAGCGGCAGCGCGACGAGCGTCGCGAGCGTCGAGACGAGGAGCCCGCCCACGACTCCGATCGCCAGCGGCCGCTGGAGCTCCGACCCCGCCCCGAAGGCGAAGGCGAGGGGGAGCAGGCCGAAGACCGTGCAGAGGGTCGTCATCACGATGGGCCGGAGCCGCCGACGGGAGGCCGCGATCAGGGCGTCAGCGGGCTGGTCTCCCTTCGCGACGAGCTCCTGCGCCTTTTCGACGAGAAGAATGCCGTTTTTCACGACGAGGCCCACGAGAAGGACGAGCCCCATGACGGAGGAGACGTTCAAAGGCACGCGGCAGGCATAGAGCGAGAGAATCCCACCCGAGAGCGCCAAAGGAACCGTGAGGAGAACCAGAAGCGCTGCCTTCACAGACCGGAACTGCGCGACGAGGACCGCGAACACCGCGAGCACTCCGAGGCCCAGGACCTCCGAAAGGTCGCGAAAGGCGCGGCCCTGGCTCTCTGCGCGACCCCCGATCTCCGCGCGATAGCCCCTCGGCAGCGAGAGTTTCGCGAGCCGGCTGGACACGGCGCGCGCGGCGGCGCCGAGATCGCCCCCCTCGACGTCGGCTGCCGCCGGTACGACGGGCGAAAGGTTCTCGCGATAGAGCACGCTCGCGCCGCTGCCGTCTGCGAACGGCGCGAGGCGCGAGACCGGAAGCGTCGTCCCGTTGACGGATATCGGAAACGATCCGGCTGAGGCCGGGACGAAACGAACCGAATCCGGGAGCCTCACCCGCACCGGCACGAGCCGGTCGAGGCGCGGAACCGATCCCACGACGCGCCCCTGAAGCGCAGTCGAAAGATCGTCCGACACGTCCGAGGCCGTCATCCCGAGCCTGAGGGCCGCTTCCGTGTCGACCGTGAACCGCCGGATCGGCACCTGGCCTTCGACGCCCGCGTAGTAGTCGACGAGATTCGGCACGTCCGCGAGACTCGCCGCCAGCGTGCCGGCGAGGCCGCGGAGGACCTTCTCGTCCGGACCGAAGAGCTTCACCTCGAGCGGACGGGGCGCTCCGGAGAGGTCGTTCAGGACGTCTTCGAGGATCTGCACGAACTCCACGCGCACACCCGGCAGCTCCGCTTCGACTCTCGCGCGCAGGCCGGCAATGACCTCCTCCGCGTCCTTTCGTTTCGACCGAGGGGCCAGGCGGACCGCGATGTCGCCGCGACTCATGAGCGTCGCCGTCGCGGGCCCCAGCTCAGCGCCCGTCCGCCTGCTCCAGGAGTCGATGCCCGGAGTCCTCTGGAGCAGCGCCTCGATCTTCAAGGCGGCCCGCTCCGTCTCGGCGAGAGACGTTCCCGCCGGCAGGAAGTAATCGAGAACGAACGCTCCTTCATCCATCTCCGGAAGGAATCCCGACGGCATGCGCCGTGCGACCAGCGCTCCGGCGACGACGAGCGACAGCGTGATGGCGGCGAGGGCGAAGCGGTGCCTCCGCGCGATCGCGAGGGCGGCCTCGTGTCCCCGCTCGAGACGATCCCCGGGGGTCCGCGCGCGCGCGCCAAGGCGCAGCGACAGGAGAGGGAGAACGAGGAGCGCGAAAAGCAGCGACGCGAAGACCGCCACGGAAAGGGTCAGCGCGAGAGCGTTGAAGAAGCTCCCGACGAGGCCGGTTATGAGCGCGAGGGGAACGAGGACGACGATCGTCGTGACCGTCGTGCCGACGACGGGCGACGTCATCTCGTGAAGGCCCTCCGCAACGGCGTTCGCGGCGTCCAATCCCTCTTCCCGCCGCCGAGCGATCGCCTCCACGACCACGATTGCGTCGTCGATGACGAGACCGATGGCGATTGCCATGCCTCCGAGCGACATGAGATTCAGGGTCTGGCCGAAGAGCTGCATCCCGAAGAAAGTCGAGACGAGTGCCACCGGAACCGAGACAGCCGCGAGAAGTCCCGCGCGCGCGTCGCGAAGGAAAAGGGCGAGGACCCCCACGGTGAGGAGGATGCCGATCACGATCGCGTCGCGGATCCCGAGGATGGATTCGTGGATGAGGCCTCCCTGGTTGTAGACCTCCTTCAACGAGATGCCCGGCGGAAGGCGCAACGTACGCACCGCGGCTTCGACGCCCCGCACCACGTCCGGCGCCGACGCGCCTAGCATGCGCGAGATGCTGACCTGCACCGCGTCACCCTCGGGCCCGTGGACCCCGAGAACCCGGTCCGGCGCTCCTTCGAACACCTCCGCCAGCGCGCCCAGGCGGACGCTCCCCTGCCGGCTCACGGCGATCGGGAGGTCGGGAAGCGTCGCGGCGCTCAGCGAAGGCGACTCCGCGAGAACGGTGGCCGTCTGTCGCAGCGAGTCGAAGCGTCCCACGGCGCGCCGCGCGAGGCCGTCCCCCACCCGTCGCGCGAGCTCCGTCGGACGCAATCCGGCGGCGGCGAGCCGCCCCGGGTCCATGACGACTTCGATCTCGCGGGGATCCCCGCCCACGATCTCGACGCGCCCGACACCGGGCACGCGCGAGCAGACGGGCCGCACGACCTGCTCGGCCACCTCCCGCCGCTCGGTCGCGTCGCCTCCGACGAGGTTGTACGAGAGGATCGGAAAGTCCGCCGGCGTGACCTTCTGCGTTTCGATTTCGACGCCCGGCGGCAGGTTCGAGCGGGCGCTCGCGGCCGCGGCATCCACGAGCTGAAGCGCCCGCCACATGTCCGTGCCGTCCACGAACTGAAGCGACAGCTCGGCGGCACTCCGGATGATGCGGACCCGGAGCCGCCGGAGGCCGAGGACCGTCGCGAGCGACTCCTCGAGCGGCCGGACGACCGCGGCCTGAATCTCCTCGGGCGGAAGATCCGCCGTCCGCGCGATGACGACGATTCGCGGGAACTCGATCTCCGGGTAGATGCCCGTGCCGAGCTTCCCCGCCGCGACGAGACCCGCCAGCATGAGGCCGATCGTCGCGACGAAGACGAGCGCGCGCTGGCGCACGAGCCGATCGAAGAACCTCAACGCGCGATCTCCAGCACCGTACCATCGGGAAGGCCGAGCGGATCCTCGACCACGACGACGTCCCCCTCCTTCAGTCCCGAGCGAATGGCGATCACGTCCCCGTCTTCGGGACCCGTGACGACAGGAGTGGACTTCGCCTTCCCCTCCACGACCGCCACGACCTCGGCGCCTCCCTCCGCTCCGCGGCGCACCGCGCGCTTCGGCACGGCGAGAACGTTCTTCATGCGCTCCACCGCGAGACTCACGTCGACCGGCGATCCGATCGCCAGCGCCGGCGAGGCGCCGACGAACGCGAGGCGTATGCCTCCGACGACCGATGCCGCGTCGAGCGCGCCGGACACGCGCGCGACGCGAGCCGGGAGCTTCTCGCCCGAGCCCAGCGTGACCTCCGCCTCGTCTCCTGCGCGGAGCCGCGCCAGGACCTCGGAGGGCGCGTCGGCCGTCACCTCGAGCGCCTGGAGACCCGCCACCTCGACGATCGGCGTGGCGGCCGTGCCGTCCACCTGCTCGCCAGGATGACGAAGAACGCGCACGACGACCCCGTCGAAGGGCGCCACGATCTCGGCATAGCCCCGGTTGCGACGCGCCGTCGTCAGATTCGCGGTCGCTTCGACGACCGCGGACTCCGCGGCGACGGCGGACGAGGCATCCGAGTCGGCCTCCTGCCGGGCGATGACACCCTTCTCGTAGAGCTCGCGGGACCGATTCGCGACGCCACCCTTCAAGGCACGATCGGCCTCCGCACGTTTCAACGCGGCTTCGGCCGAACGCTCGGCGTCCTCAAGTTGCCGCGCGTCGACGCGCGCCAGCACGTCTCCACGCCTCACGCGCTGCCCTTCCCGGGCCGTCACCTCCTGGACCCGCCCGCCAACGGGCGCCGAAACCGCGGCCTGGCGGTCGACGGGCGGCACGAGGCGGCCCGCGACGCGGGCGCGGACGGTGAAGTCGTGCAGAAAGGCGGCCGTGACACGCACGTGGATCGCCTTGGGCGCGGGCTCAGTCCCGTCGCGCGAGCGGCAGCCCGCCGCGAGAGCCGCCGCGCCCAGAGCCGTGCCCAAAAGTACGGCCGCCTGCCATTTCACAACACTCCTCCCACGAGCCGCTCGAGGCTCGCTCTCTGACTTCCCCACAGGACCCACGTCTCAATTCGATTCGCGCGGATGTCGGCGAGAGTACGCTCGCTCTCGAGCAGGCGCAGGAGATCCAGCCGCCCCTCCTGATAGGCGATGCGCGAGAGCTCGGCCGCCTCGCGGGCAGCCGGGATCGTGGCGCCGTCGAGCACTTCCAGCCGCTGCCGCGACGCCTCCGCGCGGTTCCAGGTCGAGACGACCTCCGCTTCGACCGATCGCACAAGACGGGCCCGGTCGGCCGCGGCGCGCTTCTCTTCGGCGCTCGAAACGAGAACCATGGCGCGCGGGCCGATCGGGATCGTGAGCCCGAGGGACAGATGCTTGTCGGTCCCCTCCTGGGTCGGATCGTCGATGTCGGCGCCGCCTTCGAGCGCCAGTGCCGGCAGGCCTTCGCGCCTCGTCCTTCGGACTCGCCCCGCCGCCGCGCGTCCGCGGGCGTCGGCCGCCCGCAGTTCGGCGGAGCTCGACACCTTCGCGAGAAGCGACGACAGCTCGGGCAAAGGCGCGGGAGGGGGACGCTCTCCGGCCGCGCCGATTTCGGCTTGCGGCGACAGCCCGACGAGAAAGGCGAGCGCCGCACCCGCCGCGCGCCTTTCCGCGGCAGCCGTGAACACGTCTGCGCGCGCGCTCGCGGCCTCCGCCTCGGCACGGACGACGTCGACGCGGGGCACACGCCCCGCGTCGAAGAGATCCCGCACCGCACCCGCCGTGCGTCCCAGCCGATCCACACGGGCCCTCGCGAGGGACTCGAGCTCCTCGTCGGCCTCGAGCCTGAGCCACGCCGCCGTCACAGCCTCGCGAGCCCGGTCCACGGCCGCGCTCGTGTCGGCCGCCGCCGCGTCCCGCTCCGCCCGCGCCACGTCGACCGCCGTCCCGCGCTGCCCGCCCCACCGCAGGGGCATCGAGAGCGAGAGTCCGAGTCGAGCCGTGACGGAGTGTGTCGAGGTCGTGAACGTCGGCGGCCGCGGCACCCGGGCGACGGCGATCGCCCTCTCCGCGACCGTCTGGGCCGAGCGGGCGACGATGACGTCCGGCGAGGATTCGGCGTGGCCGAGCGCCTCTTGGAGCGTCATCTCGATCCGCGGGGTCTGCGCCGCGGCGCGGGACGTCAGGATGAGGGTGACCGCGAGGAGTCCGGGGGCCGCTCCGCGCGGGCGCGTTCGGCAGGCCGCCACCTCAGGTCTTCGCCTGCTTCGCGACGGATTCGGCGGCCCTCTTCGCGGCCTCCGGGTCGCCGAGATACCGGCTGTCGACCTTCCGGAACGAAGCGTCGAGCGTGTAGACGAGCGGAATACCCGTCGGGATGTTCAGCTCTGGGATCTCGTCATCCGAAATGCCGTCGAGATGCTTCACGAGCGCGCGCAGGCTGTTGCCATGAGCCGCGACGAGCACCTGCTCTCCGCGCGCGAGGCGCGGGACGATCGCGTCGTACCAGTACGGGAGGAAGCGGTCCACGACGATCGCGAGGCTCTCGGTGGCCGGGAGGAGCTCCGGCGGGAGGCCCGCGTAGCGCGGGTCGAAGCGCGGATGGCCGGGGTCCTGCGCGTCGAGGGGCGGCGGCGTGATCGCGTAGCCGCGCCGCCACTTGAAGAGCTGCTCGTCGCCGTACTTCTGCGCCGTCTCCTTCTTGTTGAGGCCCTGGAGCGCGCCGTAGTGCCTCTCGTTCAGGCGCCACGAGCGCTCGACGGGAATCCAGAGCTGGTCGAGCTCCTCGAGGACGACCTGCGCCGTGAGGATCGCGCGCGACAGGAGAGAGGTGTAGAGACGGTCGAAGCGGAATCCCTCTGCCTTGAGCAGTCGTCCGGCGGCGTGCGCCTCCTCGACGCCTTTCGGCGAGAGGCCGACGTCCACCCATCCGGTGAAGCGGTTCTCGAGGTTCCACGTGCTCTCGCCGTGGCGGACGAGGACGAGTTTGTTCTTCAGTGTCAGCGTGCTCATACCCGAAGCATAAACCGGCCGCTCAGGCGCGGCGGGCCCGCGCGGCGGCCAGCGCGCCGACGAACAGGGCGGCCCCGAGCAGGATGATCGCGGCGCCGGGCGCGACATCGAGCGCCACGGAGAGGAGTAGTCCCCCGAGAACGGAAATGAGCGCGACGACGATCGAGCCCGTCAGAAAACCGGGCCAGCGGCTCGCGAGCGGGCGCGCGGTGGCGCCCGGCAGGACGAGGAGAGCCGAGACGAGGAGGATGCCGACGACCTTCAGGGCGACGACGACGGCGACGGCGATGAGGGCGAGCACGAGAAGCCGCATCCCTCCCGTGGCGACCCCGGCCGCGCGCGCGCCTTCCTCGTCGACGGAGGCCAGAAGCAGCGGCCGAAAGAAGAACGCGAGCGCGACGAGGACCCCCGCGGTCGCCCCCGCGAGAATCAGGAGGTCCGACGGATCGACCGTCAGGATGTTGCCGAACATGAGCCCGAAGAGATCCACGTTCGTCTTCACGAAGCCGAGCGCCACGACGCCCGCGGCCATCGCCGCGACGGTGAAGACGCCCACCGCGGTATCCTCCGTGACGTCCGCGCTCTCCGACGCCCGGGCCGTCGCGACCGCCACGGCGAGCGACGCGACGAGACCCCCGAGGCCCGGCGGCAGCCCGGCCAGCGTGGCCAGCGCCACACCCCCGAACGCCGCGTGCGCGACGCCTGAGCCCACGAACGCGAGGCGCCTCAGGACGACAAAGAACGAAAGCGCGCCGCAGAGGAGCGCCGCGAGCGCGCCCGCGAGGAGCGCCCGCTGGAAGAACGGATAGCCGAGGAACTCGGTCACGAGGCCGTCCCGTGCGAGTGGAGGGGCGTCCCCGCGCTCACGCGCCCGTCCACGCTGAAGACGGCGTCGGCCCCTCCCATCGCGTCGCTGTCGTGCGTGACGTAGACGACGGTGCGGCCCGCCGCGACTTCCTCGGCCACGAGGCGCCGGAGCGTGGCGAGGCCTTCCGCGTCGAGAGCCGTGTCGGGCTCGTCGAGAACGAGGAGCGGCGGCGAGCCGGCGAGCGCCCGGGCGAGAAGGACGCGTTGACGCTGCCCTCCCGAGAGGCGCCCGACGGGCAGGGTCTGCTTGTCGGCGGAGAGTCCCGCGCGCGAGAGAGCGACCCGCGCTTCGGCGCGCGCGGGGCCGAGGCCCCGGAATCCGGCCGCAGGCGCGAGCGTCAGCGCGACGAGGTCCACGCCCGAGAGGGGAGCGTCCGCGTGGAGCGTGGAGCGCTGCGAGAGGTAGCCGACGCGCGGCCGGGGAATCTCCCGGCCGTCGTCGAGAAACACGACGCGGCCCGCGTCCGGCCTGAGGAGGCCCAGGAGGACCCGCATGAGCGTGGTCTTCCCTCCCCCGTTCGGTCCGAGAAACGCGGTCCGCTCCCCGGGACGAATCTCGAAGCTGGCGTCCTGGACGACCGGCCTTCCGCCGAGCCGCACGCCGACACTCTCGAAACGAACCCCGACGTTCATGGCTTTGATGGCGTTCCGAGCGCGTCGCGGAACGCGTGCGCGTCGTAGCGCAGAAGGTCGGCGTAGTCCGCGCGCCCCGGCACCCCGCCGATCGGATCGACGAACGCGACGCGGATTCCCGCGTCCGAGGCGAGCACGCGCGCGGCCGCGGGAGAGAACTGAGGTTCCGCGAAGACGGCGCGGACCCTTCGCGCGCGGACAAGGTCGACGAGCTTTCGGAGGTCTCGTGGCGACGGCTCCCGCCCCGGAGCGGTCTCGATCGCACCGCCGTCCACGAGGCCGTAGTCGGAGATGAAATATGCCCAGGAGTTGTGCGCGGCGACGACGGTCGCTCCCTTCACCGGTAAGAGCAGCGCGGCAAGCTCGGCATCCAGCGCGAGCAGGGCCGCGGCGCCGGCGCGCGCACGGCGTAGATAGCCGTCCGCGCGCGGCGGATCGAGCGCGGCAAACTGCTCGGCGAGGGGCGCCAGCGCGCGCGCCGCGCGCCTCGGGGAGAGCCACCAGTGCGGGTCCCGGCCCAGTTCCCCGTCGTGATCTCCGCCGTCTCCCCGTTCGACGCCAACGGAGCCCCCCGCGTCGTGCAGGACCGCGCCCGAGGCACACGCCGCGACGAGCCTTCCGGCCCAGTCGTCGTAACCCGCGCCTACCGTGACCACGAGCCGCGCCGGCGCGAACCGCCGGACGTCGCGCGGCGCCGGTTCGAAGACGTGCGGGGACGTGCCCGGCGGAATGACCGTGCGGACGTCCCACTCCGGGCCGGCCACCATCGCCGCGAGGCTCGCAAGGGGTGCGATCGTTGCCGCGGCGACCTGCCGCGCGGGAGCGCACTCTCCCCGTCCCGCCGCCGCGCCGAGGCAGGCAACGAACAGAAATCGTGACAATCGCCTCATCCGGAAAAAATTATCCCACGGTTGACCCGCGCATCGAGGCGAGCGACGATGCGCGAGGAGGTCCGACGTGTCCTGCGGCGAGCACGAGAGTCACGCTCATAAGCACGGGCCGAGCTGCGGCCACAAGGCCGTGCGACACGGCGACCACGCGGACTACCTCCATGACGGGCACCTGCACGCGCCCCACGAGGGCCATCTCGACGAGCACCGCCTCGAAGTGGACCGGAAACGGCCGGGCGTCTGCGCACCGGTCGAGTGCGGCGAAGCGCACGGGGGATCCTGCGGCCACGAACGAGTCCCGCACGGCGATCACCTGGACTACGACGTCGCCGGCGCCCTTCATCACCCGCACGGCGGCCATTGCGATCTGCACGGGCTCCTGCCGGGCGAACGCGGCAACGCGACGAAGGGCTAGGTCCGAGGCGGGACGGAGCCGTCAGCTGGCGAGAGCCCGTTCGAGGTGAAGGCGCAGGGGCTTCTCGAACGTCCAGCGCGACGTGCGCCGAAGGCCCTGCTCGGCCGCGGCTGAGGCG